>UOEL01000044.1_pt1 | contig 24522 bp, 18 predicted proteins | sample 1989351 | NCBI WGS metagenome assembly UOEL01 (sample SAMEA4712195, study PRJEB27164) | hydrothermal vent metagenome | biome: marine basaltic hydrothermal vent biome; feature: marine hydrothermal vent; material: mineral | place: Pacific Ocean | collected 2011-06-14/2011-07-23 | depth 1719 m
ACGGGGAAACGCTTTTCGGTCAATATGATATCGGCCATAAGCAACCGGGGGCACCTGCAGTTCATGCTCATGGGGGCGGGCCTCAACAGCGAGGTGTTCAAGATCTTTCTGGAACGGATGATAAAATACAGTGAACGCAAAATATTCTTTATCACCGACAACCATCCTTCGCACAAGACCAAAAAGCTCAACGAATGGCTGGAGCAAAACAAGGATAAGATCGAGGCACTGTTCATCCCGCCCTATTCCCCCGAGCTGAACCCACAGGAATACCCGGGCCAGGATCTAAAGACAAATGTCGTGGGCAAGAAGAGGGCCATCAACAAAGAACAGCTCAAAAAGAACATAAACGATTTTATGGGCAAAAGGAAGAAGGACAGACCGCAGGTAAAAAAATACTTCAACCATAAGCACGCAAAATATGCGGCTTAGAAAGATTCGTACAAACTAATTTGCCTAACGATTAATAATTGCTTAGGTCTGTGCTACTTTGGAAAAATATCCGATTTTTCCAAGTTGGTTTTGTACTTATAAAGTTAAGTGCTTAGTTGTCGCAACTAAGCATAGCCAAACCGATATGCAAGCCACAAAAGTAGCTGAATGAAATGCTGTCATTAACACGATCTTCTACTTCATGATCGCTTAAACCATACCAGGTCTGTAGTAAGCTCGTTTTAAAAAGAAGTAATCTACTGTAACTCGGCTTTCCTGTAGTGTTTTTTCCTTTGGTGCAGTGCTTTTTTATAACCCCTATAATTGGAGCCCGGTCTAAAAGTGTATTGATCTGAGTGAAAAATGTCCGCTTTATCTTGCGTGAACGCAAATCGCAAATGCTGTCGGCCAAGGTTGGTTGTCTTACTGATCCCATACATAAAAGATACGAAATCTCTCAAAAGTAAACAACACCTTGCAACGGTCTTCTTTTTTATGTGCAAGACCATGTGGCCAATCACAGGGCGAAATCGAATTTGTATTTGAGAATGAACGGAATTGAGCACCGGAGTATACATGGTAGCTACGACTATTTTAGAATGCTGGTATATTTGCTTTCATTTCCCAAAAGCTCGGTAGCCGCCAAAATAGCGTCATCATGTTGCAGGTAAAATTCATAAAGCCCCTCTCGGTAGAAATAACGCTTAACGATCTCGCTTTCGAGTTTGCTTTGAATTTCTTTTTGATAAGTTGTTAAAGCAGCGGTTTTGCTTTTGTCAATTGTCAACAAAAGTGTTTTGTAATCATTTTCCAACGCATCATTGAAAATCACATCTTCTTCATCGTTCATTGCTGATTTTAAGGCTTTTTCGGTCTTTGTCTCAAACGAAAAATCACTCCCTGATACATAGTGTTTGAAATTCTGAAAATCACTTTCTGAGAACTTGAAACTAGATATATCGTTTACCTGGTTCTTGTAATAGTACTCAGTTGCAAAATTAAAAATCACATTGTTGTTCATTAGAGCGGTAGTAAGGGTGTTGGCTTTTGATGCAGCAATCTCAATGTCTGGCAAAACACCTCCACCATCTTTAACGACTCGACCGTTTCGAGTTTTAAATTCATTGAAAGAGGTATTTCTAACAGCATCATTATCCTCATCCCTGTTCCAATAGTCTAAAGATTGAATGCATCTTCCCGAAGGTGTGAAATACCTAGAAATGGTTACTTTCAATTGGGTGCCATAAGTTAATTTTAAAGGGCGTTGTACGAGACCTTTTCCAAAGCTTCTTGCGCCCATGATCACTGCACGATCTAGGTCTTGCAAACCACCAGAGACAATTTCACTTGCAGAAGCACTGTTGCCGTTTACCAAGATCACCAACGGAATTTCAGCGTCTAAAGGTTTGCTCTTGGTCTTGTATTCCTTATTGAATTTTTTAACCTTTGATTTTGTGGTTACGATCAGTTCGCCCTTGTCAACAAATAGATTGGTGACATTGATGGCCTCTGATAACAATCCGCCAGGATTTTCACGTAGATCCAAGATGATTTTTTCAGCACCTTTTCTCTTTAAGTCAATTAGGGCTTCTTTAGTTTGGCTAGATGCTTTTGCATTGAATTTTGCCAAAACAATATACCCGGTTTTATCATTCACCATTCTATAAAAAGGAACCGCATCTACTTCAACGCCCCCTCTGGTGACCGTTGTTGTTTTGGTCTCATTTTGTCGTTTATAGACAATAGTAACTGATGTATTATTAGCCCCTCTTAACAATTCACTGGCATTATCATCAAAATCAGATACATTGACCCCTTCTATTGTTATAATTTCATCACCCGCTTTTAGTCCGGCCTTATCTGCGGGATAATCTTTATAGGGCTCAACAATCAATAATTTGTCTTTGTAAGAGCGAACGGTGGCCCCAATGCCCGAGTACTCTCCTGCGTTGTTTATCTTGTAGGCTTCAACATCTTGCTCATTTAAGAATTTGGTATAGGGATCTAGTTCATCAAGCATGTTTTTGATGGCGGTATCCATTAATTTTGCAGGGTTGGTTTCATCTACATAGTTCATGTTAAGCTCCTTAAAGAGGGTGGTGAAAATTTCGATCTGCTTGGCAATTTCGAAAAAATCACTTTTAAAACTGCTTCCGACTACAAGGAACACTACTGCGAGTACCGGAATTAAAACCTTCTTTTTTAATATTCTATTCATAACTGATTTTTTTGAATTTAGCGAGTACCAGCTTCATATTGCTTTCTATTGTTTGATGCTGGGGCATATCTTTCCCAAGGTATAAAAACAGGAACGCATAAGTGCTGTTACTATTGTTAAAAACAAGCTGTTTGTTCATTCGGTAATTTTCACGCAACAAGCGTTTTATGCGGTTGCGTTTTACGGCACTTTTAAAATTTTTCTTAGGCACGGTGACGCCTGCTTGGATCAGCGCATTTGAGGGCAACTCGGTTTTTAGATAGATTAGTTTTACAGGGTAGCTCGAAACGCTTTTGCCCTCTACAAATAGCTTGTCGATTATTATTTTACTTTTTAGTTTCTCGTTTTTTGGAAAAGTGAACTGCATAGCGTTATAAAAACAACCATATTACCATATTCTAGGATTACGGCAAATAGCAACATTGGTATTATAAAAAAAATGACTTAACCTTATTTCTGCCATAAGTTGTTCACTGCATTTACATCGGCCATGGTCTTTGATGGATCTATTTGAACACTTTTTATATCATCCAAAGACCTGTCAATAGCAAATCGATATGTTGGGTAAGCCCAGGGCCAATCTTTTAAAACCGTTCTTTTGAGATTGGGATAGGGATTTTCTTTTTCACCGCGCATCATTTGAAGTGGAGCATAAAATGTTTCTTTCGAACCATCGGCATAAACCACTAAAATGTCTAAAGGCATTGGTATAAGACCGATGCGCTCAAGACTGATTACCGTTTTTTCACCCTCAGAAGAGACTTCTTTTATACTGTAGTCTATGGTATTCGTTGTTTGTGTCCAGTCCGTTAGATACCAATCCAGTTCCATTCCCGATACTTTTTCCGCAGTTCTTTTGATATCATTTGGCACAGGGTGCTTGAACTTGAAATCGGCATAGTATTTTTTGATGGTCTCCATTAAATTATCTTTCCCAATAATGTATCCTAATTGTGATAAAAAGATCGTGCCTTTACTGTAGGCCGATATACCATAGGCAAAGTTGAGAGCGTACCGATCGGCATGAGTGGTTTGTGGCTGTTCTTTTCCCGACAGTGCGAGGTTGTAATAACCCTTATAGGTATTTTCAAAAGGGTTTTCTTTTTTCGGCGTCATAATTTCATTCATGCACAATTTGGAGATGAAAGAGGTAAAGCCTTCATCCATCCATTCATATTTGGCCTCGTTTGTCGCTAGTACATGTTGAAACCAAGAGTGTGCCATTTCGTGCGCCATAACACCAACGAGACTTCCAAATTTTCGCTCACCTGTTATCAAGGTGCCCATGGCGTATTCCATACCACCATCTCCCCCCTGAATAACAGAATATTGTTTATATGGATATTGTCCAATATGTTCATTGAAAAACCGCATGGCTTCTGCAGTTTTTGGTTGTAATTTTTTCCAGTTTTCAAGAATGGCTTTTTTGTCTTTATATAAGAAATGAAGCAACGGTCCATTTTCAACCTTTAATGTATCGTGAAGAAAATCAGGATCTGCCGCCCACATAAAATCATGCACCATAGGAGCTTTAAAATGCCAAGTAAGCGTCTTCCCTTTGTGCTTTCGCAGGTTCACCTTGGCACCCGCAGCCTCATAACCATGCCCGATTTCTTGAGCGTTTTGCAAATATCCCGTTCCGCCCACTACATATTTTTTATCAAGGGTCAATTTTATATCAAAATCACCCCAAACCCCATGAAATTCACGGGCAATATATGGGTCGGCGTGCCAGCCTTCAAAGTCGTACTCTGCTAATTTCGGGTACCATTGGGTCATAGAAAGCGCAACACCCTCTGAATTATTTCGTCCTGACCTTCTAATTTGTTGAGGCACCTGACCCTTAAATTCCATATCAAAAACAGCTTTTTCGCCTGCCCGAATGGGTTTTGTCAGCTCCACCACCAAAACAGTACCTTCTTCATTAAACGTCACATCATTGCCATCTTGTTTTAATGAGACAACATGTAAATACCCCATTTCGCTTTCGGAGAGGGTGGCAATACGGCTTGTTTTCGCTTCGGTGACCATACGGTCATCAGGGTCTGCTATGTTTTGCAGTCTAACATCCATTTCGCTTCCTGGTTGAAAGGCGTTAAAATAAAGGTGGTAGTATACACGGTTCAACTCGTCAGGTGAGTTATTGGTGTACACTAGTTTTTGGGTGCCGGTATACTGGTAATTTTCCACATTCATGTCAACCTCCATCACATAGTCCACATGTTGTTGCCAATACGTTGAGTTTTGTGCCAATAGGGTAGAGGAGGCCAATAAAAAAAGTAAAAAAAGTCTGTAAAAAAAATACGTCATGATATATTATAATTTGATTTTGCCGGCAGCCACACTTTCTGCCATTATAAGCGCATTATATACATTGGCTATATTGCCCGATTTTGAAATCTTGTCCAATGTAGCGGTATTGGATGCATCACCACCCAAAACTGCCTTTGCTCTTGGCGCAAGACCTGATTTCATGATTATATGTTTTACCTGGGGAGCCGAGAGCTTGGGGTAATAAGAACGGATTAAAGCGGCCAAACCCGCTACTGCCGGCGCGGCCATTGAAGTTCCTCCTTGAAAATCATATTCGTTATTGGGCATAGAGGAATATATATCATCACCTGGGGCGAATACATCTACGTTTACGAGCCCATAATTTGAGAACGAAGCTACCATTTCAGAGCCATATTTACTGCTCAAGGCACCAACGGTAATCACATTATTTGCTATTTCTGGCGAATTCTTTTGCATATGGTCATTAGGAAAATTTGGGTTAGTGGCATCATCGAGATTGTCACCACTGTTACCAGCCGCATGTACGATAAGCACGTCTTTTGTAGCGGCATATTTTATAGCATCATACACCCATTGCGCATTTGGCGAAAATGATTTTCCAAAACTGGCATTGATGATCTTTGCGCCATTATCTACGGCATAACGTATACCGAGTGCGATATCCTTATCATATTCATCACCATTGGGTACGGCTCGTATGCTCATGATGGCAACATTGTTGGCCACACCATTGGCGCCTTTTCCGTTATTTCGTTCAGCGGCGATAATACCCGCTACGTGTGTGCCATGGCTTTCGTCTTTTTCAGTGCTTTGTGGGTTTCCGTTTCCGTAGCCCAAGTCGTTGATATTGTATGGATCGTCACCAACCATTTTTCTTCCGTCGAAATCTTTGTTGAGGTTGTAGTTGACCTGATCGGTAAAATGGTTGATACCGCCCTCTAACTCCTCAACAACCTCGGGTATGGTATCGGCATGGGCTAACATCTGCATCAAAACACCCACATGTTGTTGCATGGCCTCGTCTTTAGACTTAATGCCAGCAAGATCTTTTTTGGTGTAGGTCTCTTTGCCCAGTTCTTTTTTTACTGCTGCATCGGCGTTTTTGACCGCTTGTGAAATTTGTTCATATTGTTGTTTGTTCTGCAATGCTTTTTGGTAATCGGCATCCAATTTATCTTTAGCCTTAGCTTGCATGGCAGCATCGCCAATATTCAATCGTAAGATTCGCGCAAATTCCAATTGCTCATTGTAAGAATCCCCTAAAAAATTATACCCGTGAATATCATCTATATAACCATTGTTGTCATTGTCTTTTCCGTCACCGGCCTTTTCACCTTTGTTCGTCCAGAGCACGCCATCTAGATCTTCGTGTTTTAAATCCACACCTGAATCTAAAACGGCAACAATGACTTTTTTACCCTTTTTGTTTTTTATGACCTCACGGTACGCTTTGTCAACGCTCATTCCAGGAATGGTATCGGATACAAGATCCAAGTGACCCCAGTTTTTCTTTTGCGCATCGGTTAGGTCGGCGATTTTTAAAGGTGTGGTGTCTATATTTTCAATAGGCGTCAATATTAGTGCAGTAGCACCACAGCCCATTAAGAAAATTGATGCTGAAAATGCTAAAACGATCTTTGATAATTGTCGTGTCATAAAGTTGGTATTTGAATAAGATAGTGTCATTAAAAAACGTGTCAAAATGTACCTTTAAGGATGGGATTAATCGAAAAGTTCATTGAATGTAAATGTTTCATTGAGTCTAGCTCCTTTTTCTGTAGCCCGCAAGGTACAAATTTCATTATGGGCATCGTGTTCGAAAAATATAAAACAATCATTCTCGACGGCCTTGCCCAAAAATACCTCTTTTTCGGTCAGGGTCAATAATGGGCGAGTATCATAGCCCATTATGTAGGGTAGGGGAATATGGCCCACTGTAGGAATCAGATCTGCCACAAAGACCAACGTCTTGCCTTTATATTGAATATGCGGCAACATTTGTTTTTCGGTATGCCCATTTACAAATAGAATGCCAAAACCAAGTTCAGATTGTTTTATAAAGGAATTATCGCCAGAGGAAATAAACCGTAACCGTCCGCTTTCTTGCATAGGCAGAAGGTTTTCTTTTAAGAAGGAAGCTTTTTCACGCACATTGGGTTTTGTAGCCCATGCCCAATGGTTTTCGTTCGACCAGAAAATAGCGTTCTTAAAAGCCGGTTCGTAGCCAGTTCGATCTTTGTTCCATTGAATGCTTCCGCCACAGTGATCAAAATGTAGGTGGGTCATAAAAACGTCGGTGATATCATCTCTGTGAAAGCCCAGTTTTGCCAAAGAGCCATCCAAGGTAAAATCGCCCCAACGGTGATAATGCCCAAAAAATTTGTCAGATTGTTTGTTGCCCATACCCGTGTCGATCAAAATCAATCGATCTCCGTCCTCGATCAAGAGACTTCGGGCGGCAACCTTGATAAGGTTGTTGGTATCGGCAGGGTTTGTCTTTTGCCAAATGGTTCTGGGTACAACGCCGAACATGGCGCCACCATCCAACCTAAAATTTCCGGTTTCTATGGGATAGATTTTCATGGTATGCAAAATACTAAAAGAAAGAGACATCATTTATCCATTAAGAATAAATTATCATTTCGACATTCTATATTAAAAACCCTATTTTTATCCTCCAACCTAAATCACAGATTTGAAAAAACTAGAACGCAGCCTATCGTTAACCTCGGTCATAGCCATCAGTATCGGGGGTATGCTAGGCAGTGGTATTTTTGTGCTTCCGGGTCTGGCTGCTGCAAAAACAGGCTCCTCGGTTTGGTTGGCCTATCTATTGGCGGCCGTTTGTATTTTGCCAGCGGCACTTTCAAAATCAGAACTGGCAACCGCAATGCCCTCATCAGGGGGCACCTATGTGTATATTGAGCGTGCCTTTGGGCCTCTTTTTGGCACTATTGCCGGCATTGGCCTATGGTTGTCCCTGCTTTTTAAAAGCGCTTTTGCCTTGGTCGGTTTTGGAGCGTATTTGACTATTTTGGTAAATATAGATTCTGGCCTTACCAAATATATTGCCTTGATTTTTCTTTTGGCCATCTTGTTACTGAACATTTTTGGGATAAAAAAAGTAGGCAAAATACAGATTGTCATTGTTTCGATCAGTCTGATAGCACTAGGTTTGGTTCTTGTTTTCGGCCTACCAAGAGTGGCGCCCGATTTATTACGGCCCTTTTTGTCGAAAGGCAATATGGGCTTGTTTTCCACAGTCGCTTTTGTCTATATATCGTATGCAGGGGTGACCAAGGTTGCGGCCATAGCGGGCGAGATCAAGAATCCGAGTAAAAATCTGCCGAGGGCGATGATCCTGTCGCTGCTCATTATGACCACTATTTATGTTTTTGTGGCCTTTGTTCTGGTCGGTAACATTCCTTTAAATAACCTAAAGACCGATATAAAACCCATATACACGATAGCAAATTTATTGGGCGGAAGTACTGTAGGTTATATTGCTGCGGTAGTTGGGGTCATCACTTTGGTATCTATGGCCAATTCAGGCGTTTTGGCGGCTTCTCGATTTCCTTTTGCAATGGCGATAGATCAATTGCTGCCAAATTACATGGCAAAAATTCACCCAAAATACTTGACCCCTGTGGTTACGATAATCATGACCTGTTTGGTTATGGCACTTGTTATTCTATTTCTTGATGTAGAGAAGATCGCCAAATTGGCAAGTGCGTTTATGGTGATGATGTTTGTTTTGGTCAATGCCTGCGTTATTATTTTAAGAGAAACGTCGGCGCAGTGGTATAAACCATCGTATCGGGCTCCATTTTATCCTTTTGTTCAGTTGTTCGGAATTATAAGCGGAATCGTTCTGTTAGTGTTTTTGGGCTTCAGCCCTTTTATTGCCATTTTGGGTATTTTCGCCTTGGGCATTCTTATTTATTTTAAGTTTGGAAAAAATGCGACAAGAACTGGTATTCTAAGAAAATATGGTCATCGGCCAGCACTTTATTTGTTCTACAAAAGAAAAAGAGGAAAGGGGGTTACTTACAGAAACAATCAAGCTGAAAACCCACAGAACCTAGATGGGAAATTGGTTTCAGATGCTGGTGCCGTGGTGCCTTTATTGGGCAATGAGAAATCACCGGAAATGTTGGTGGAAATCGCTGCCGCCATTAATAGAAGAGATCAAATTCAAGTAATAAACCTGACAGAAGTGCCCAACCAGACTTTTTTAGATGCTTTTGAGGAGGAAGAAAACCCTAAAGTCACTTCTCTTGAACGACGAATTTCCCGTTTAGCGCTATCAAAACAGATCGCCATTGATTTTGAAGCGGTAGTGACGCACGAAATTTCAGATACCATTCACGAATTGAGCAATCAGGCCCATTGTGATTGGCTGGTCATAGGATGGAACGGAAGAGCGCATAATGGTATTTTGGTCAGTAACCCCATAGGGTGGCTCTTGGCCCATATCAACTCAGATTTTGCCCTTTTTAAAGATAACGGGGTGCGATACATCAGCAAGGTTTTATTAGCCCTGCGGCCCGGTAGGGAGAACAAGAATTTTATTGCTGTTGCAGATAGAATATGTCAATTTTACGGTGCCTCATTGACCTTGATGCGCGTTGTTCCACAAACGACAACAGATGAGGCTATATGGCAGATGCAGGATGATTCTAGAAAGCTTTTGAGAAAAGTAGTTGCCGAGAGCGAGGTTCTTATTCAACGAAACGACGATTCGATCGAGGTGATTTCCAAGACATCCGCCAGTTTTGACCTTCTTGTTCTAGGTACGCCGCAAAAAAACAATTGGGTGCGAATTCTTTTCGGAACGGGAAAGGATAAATTCACGGAAAGATCAGCTTGTTCGGTTTTGCGGCTGACGATGAAGGACCATTGATTTGGCATACTATCTACAAACTGTTCACCTACTATTTATATTTTAGTATTTTTATGGCCAAACCATAAAGTCTCAACTATGTTAGAGCTTGCAGGAATCATTATATTGGGGATTATTGCGCAATGGGTCGCATGGCGCATGAAACTGCCCGCTATTTTACCGTTGATATTAATAGGGTTGTTGGTGGGCCCCATTTCCACCATGTTCACAGAAGATGGCGCCAAATTGATAGAACCAATATGGAACGGTGAAAAAGGACTGTTTCCCGGGGAAGGACTTTATTATTTTGTTTCATTGGCCATTAGTATTATTCTTTTCGAGGGCGGCCTGACGCTCAAGCGCTCTGAAATACAGAATGTGGGACCTGTGATCACTAAGTTGATAACTTTGGGCAGTCTGGTCACTTTTATTGCCGCTGGCCTGTCCACGCATTTTATCTTTGGCCTGAGCTGGCAAATATCCTTTTTGTTCTCGGCATTGATCATTGTTACGGGCCCCACGGTGATTACACCGATATTGAGAAATATTCCCTTAAAAAAAGACGTTTCTACCGTTTTAAAATGGGAAGGCATTCTTATTGACCCCATAGGCGCATTGGCGGCCGTTTTGGTATTCGAATTTATAAGTGTTGGCGAAGGGCAGGCTTATACAAAGATCGCAATGATCGAATTCGGAAAAATTTTGCTTTTCGGGTTCACTTTCGGGTTCACTTTTGCCCATGCCCTGATCTTTGCCGTCAAAAAAAACTTTATCCCCCATTATTTGATGAATGTGGTTTCTCTTTCCACGGTATTGCTCGTATTCGTCATGTCAGACGTGTTTGCACATGAATCCGGTCTTTTGGCCGTAGTGGTGATGGGCATGGTGATGGGCAATACCGATCTCCCGAATATAAAGGAGCTACTGTATTTCAAAGAATCGCTTAGCGTGCTCTTGATCTCCATTCTTTTTATTTTATTGTCGGCCAATATCGATATAGCTGATTTTGAACTTATTTATAATTGGAAAACAGTAGCGCTTTTTGCGGTCATCGTTTTTTTGATACGTCCTTTAGGTGTATTTCTCAGCACCATTGGATCCGATCTTAAATTGAACGAAAAAGTGTTTATTGGCTGGGTAGGGCCAAGAGGTATCGTAGCTGCGGGCATTGCCTCGCTTTTTGGCTCTAAATTACTGATCAAGGGAGAGCCAGGAGCTGAATACATTACGCCTTTGGTATTTATGATCGTGTTGGGCACGGTTTTACTGAATGCCACTACAGCAAGGTTTTTTGCTAAAATGGTCGGCGTGTTTTTGATAAAATCAGAAGGCATCTTGATTATTGGCGCATCAAAAATATCTCGTTTAATTGGTGAATACCTGCACAAGAACAATCGTCATGTAGTACTCATAGACAATAACCAGACGAATATAGAAAAAGCTAAAAACATAGGGCTGGAGGCTTTTACGACCAACATCTACTCTGATTCGCTTGCAGATAATATTGAACTGAACGATATTGGCTACCTAATGGCCCTTACCGGAAACTCCGATATTAACAAGTATGCCATCAATAAATTCAAGAAACAATTTGGAGAGAACGGTGCGTTTCGTTTGGTCAATGTCGATGAGATGAACGACCCCGAAAACAACCCAAAAGAGGGGTTGTTTTCCCATACCGATGATTTTATTAAATTGATGGAAACTGCTAGAAAGTATCCGACAATTCATGAAATCGAACTTAGGGATCAAGAACATTATGAATACTTGATAAAGATTACCAAGACCGATGGGAATATTGCCCCGATTTTTTTAAAAACCGCCAAAGGCGACCTAATGATCTTATCCTCTTATAGTAAAGAGGTCAATGATATTAAAGAAGGCGACAGACTGGTATACTTGGGAAAAATGTTCGATATAGACAAAACTGCAGATGTCGTGCATGAAGTATAGGATACCCTTTTAAAAGCCCTCAAGACAAAAAGCCGGCATCTTACCTAACGGAAAACCATTAGAGAAAAATACGCTTTAACTGGTATTTCACAAACATTATACTATACATACCTTTTATTTCAGTGATTTTCGAGTGGATATGAATGATTTTCTGTTCACCAAATTTATTAACCGTAAAAAAGAAAGCTATGAAAAAAAAGTTAAGTGTATTGTTGGCCTTTACCGTATTGGTCATTTTGTTTTCATGTGATAAGGGGGGCGATAACAGTAACTGTTCAGAATGCGAAGGTGGCGAGATTACGATCTGTGACCTTGGCAATGGAAAAGCGGTGGCAAAAGGCAATGGCAAAGAGGTCGAAGTTACGTATAATGATGGTTCAGATTGGGATGTGGTAGTAGCTGCGGCATGTGACCAATTCTCGACATCATCGAGTTGTTATGAATGTGATGGGCCAAATGTGGAAGTCTTTGACATCTGCAAGACCGAAGATGGCATTACCGTGAACGGGAAACTTGTAAAGGATACCAAAACGACGTCTTTAGAGGATGCGGTAGCCGCGTTGGAGGCCAATGAGACCAATGAAGAGGTTTTTGAAAATTTGGCCTGCCAAAAAAAGTAACTCCCAAAAGCCGCTGATCGATAATAAGAGACTGTTTTGAAATATGTCGTCAGCTCCGAGGCTTCGGAGGTTATGGCCTATTTTTCCTGCCTGCCGGCAGGCAGGGATGCACCAGCCCGACAGGTCATTCTGGCGGGGAACAAGGCAAAAAGAGGCATACCCGCCCGAACGGCACGTTCGAGCGGAGCCCTGCTTCGGGGATAGTCGGTTTCAAGAAATTTTTTATTCCCCTGTTTTTGGATTTATCCACCATAATCAAGGGCAGGGGGGAGATATTGCCTATCTTTTATATCCTCATCAAGGCTCAAATTAAGAAGTGTACAATTTGCCTTCTTTTGCCATAGGGGATTTCTGTTGCCCATGCCTTCATATATTTAAGAGAGGGGAATTTAGCCCGAATACGGCTTGGTCTTTTGAACGGTAACCGAAATATCATTTGAAAGCAGCTCATAATTTTCTCCTGCGATCAATTGATAAAATGGAATTCTGAGGTATTTGTATGATACGGTGCTTTACGGTAAATTGGGCAATATATGTGGTCATTGGTTTTGGGGAAACTTGTGAGACACCATATAAAACAGTAACAAACGAGAAAAATTGCCTTGGGCATTGAGAAATGTAGGAAAATCTATTGTCAGGCCACCCCTTATTTCAATCATTCAATTTCAAAACGGCCATAAATGCCTCTTGCGGAACCTCAACACGACCCACTTGCCGCATTCTTTTCTTTCCCTTTTTCTGTTTTTCGAGCAATTTACGTTTTCTTGATATATCACCTCCATAACATTTGGCGGTAACATCTTTACGCAAGGCTTTTGTGGTTTCTCTTGAAATGATCTTTGCACCGATCGCAGCTTGAATTGGAATATCGAATTGTTGTCTGGGGATAAGTTCTTTTAATTTTGCACACATTTTTTTGCCGATATTGGCTGCATTATCAGCATGTATAAGTGCAGAAAGGGCATCAACGGGCTGAGAGTTCAATAAAATATCGACACGCACCAATTTTGAGGTTCGCATACCAATAGGGGTATAATCAAAAGAAGCATATCCTTTTGAAACGGTTTTCAGTCTATCGTAAAAATCGAATACGATCTCTGCCAAGGGCATATCAAAAGTAAGTTCTACCCGAACTGTGGTCAAATAGGTCTGGTGTGTGATCACCCCGCGTTTTTCTATACAGAGCGACATTACATTACCAACAAAATCAGATTTGGTGATAATGGTGGCCTTGATGTAGGGCTCTTCAACATGATCTATGGTCGATGGGTCAGGAAGATCGGTAGGGTTGTTTACGATTACAGGTACATCAGGGTTTTTTCGGGTAAAGGCATGGTAACTTACATTGGGCACCGTTGTGATCACGGTCATATTGAATTCACGCTCTAAACGTTCTTGAATAATCTCCATATGCAACATACCCAAAAATCCGCAGCGGAAACCAAAACCTAGCGCCGCACTGCTCTCAGCGACAAACACCAAAGAGGCGTCGTTCAGTTGTAGTTTTTCCATGGAGGAACGAAGCTCTTCGAAATCTTCAGTATCTACAGGATAAATACCAGCGAATACCATGGGCTTTACATCCTCGAAACCGGCAATGGCATTTTGGGTGGGATTTACCGAATCGGTAATTGTGTCACCTACTTTTACCTCTCGGGCATCTTTTATTCCTGTTATAAGGTAACCCACATCCCCGGCTTTTACACTTTCTTTTGGGTACTGGGTGAGTTTTAAAGTACCCACTTCGTCCGCGAAATAGCTCTTGCCAGTAGCGACGAACTTGATTTTCTGCCCTTTTTTTATTTCCCCATTGATAATTCTGAAATAGGTCTCTACCCCACGAAAGGAGTTGTACACTGAGTCAAAGACCAAAGCTTGCAAGGGTTCGTCAAGGTTACCTTTAGGATGTGGAACGTGTTCAATGACCGCAGTCAATATTTCTTTAATGCCCAAGCCTGTTTTGGCACTTGCAGGAATGACATCTTCGGCCTTACAGCCCAAAAGATCTACTATATCGTCGGTCACTTCCTCAGGATTGGCGCTAGGTAAATCTATTTTGTTCAAAACGGGAATAATCTCCAAATCGTTCTCTAGAGCCAAGTATAGATTTGAAATCGTCTGAGCCTGAATGCTCTGTGCGGCATCGACTACTAAAAGAGCACCTTCACATGCTGCTATAGAACGAGATACTTCATAAGAAAAATCAACATGGCCAGGGGTATCGATCAAGTTCAGTATATATTCTTGGCCTTGGTAGGTATATTCCATTTGAACGGCATGGCTCTTAATGGTAATGCCACGTTCACGTTCTAGATCCATACTGTCAAGTAACTGTTCTTTCTTTTCACGTTCTGTAACCGTGCCGGTAAACTCGAGCAGGCGATCCGCCAAGGTGCTTTTACCATGGTCAATGTGAGCGATAATACAAAAGTTTCTGATGTGTTTCATACAATTTGTTACCCAAAAACAGCAATGGTCGCTATATTTAGAGCTGCAAATATAGTTTAAAATATAGCGGGGCTCATCACGCTTTACGGACTATAATAATGACGTGAATTTGTCAACTGACAAAAAACGATGAACTACACGGCAATCGTAGGGCATTTCGGTATAAATATGTTATTTTCGCAACAACATCGATCCTATAAATGAAGAAAATCATTATTTTTCTTTTGTTCTGTAGTACAATTTCCTCTTTTTCCCAAGAATATACCGTTTCAGGAAACGTTCAGAACACAGAGGGAACACCTGTATTATATGCAAACGTACTATTGCTGAAATCTTCTGACTCTACTATTGTCAAAGGTACTTCTACCGACGAAAAGGGAACGTTTGTTTTTAAAGGTGTTTTGACTGGCAACTATGTTGTGGCCGCAAGTTATATCGAGAATATATCTAAACCGATGGCTATCGAAGTTTCTTCTGATAAAAATGTGGGTACTTTACTTATAAACGAAGCTGGTCAAGAACTTGATGAAGTGGTGGTGACTTATCAAAAACCGAAGTTAGAGCGAAAAGTAGATCGTTTGGTGTTCAATGTTGAAAATACCTCTCTTTCTGATGGTACTATTTGGGATCTTTTAAAACACACCCCGAGTGTAAATGAAATTCAAGGCGTTTTAACTATAAAAGGGAATAGCAATATAGGGGTCATGATCAATGGCCGAAAGATAAATATACCTGAATCTGATATGATAGACCTACTTTCAGGCACCTCTGCAAGTAGTGTCGAGTCGATTGAGGTTATTACAAATCCACCAACCAAATACAGCGCCGAGGGCGGTATGATCATCAACATTAAGATGAAAAAGAATTTGGTGGCAGGATATAACGGAGCTATTTTCAACCGATATGTTCAAGGTGTTTTTGCAAAGCATACGTTGGGTACGGATCATTATTTCAAAGGTGAGAAAACAGGTTTTTCAATTAATTATAGTTTTAGCGATTATAAGGGAATCACCAGATATACGGACATCGCCAATTTCTCACCAAATAGTGCCGATACTTCTATTTGGATTGCCGAGCAGGATTTTTTATTTGATAGTAAACGACATAGTCTAAATGCTTTTTTCGATTATGAAATTGATGAAAATGACGCTTTAAGCTTATCTACGATCAACCTCTATAGCCCGAACATAAATCGAGTTTATGGTACAGAAACTTTGATTGCCGACCTAAATGGCCAATTGCTTTCCAGTTTTGATACCACTAATGATTCCGATGGCAATCAATTGAACTCCTCATTTTATTTTGATTGGGTTCATAAACTCAAGAAAAAAGGAGCTGAATTTTCAATGAGTTCACATTATACCTACTACAATTCGGAACGTGGGCAAGATCTGGAAACTGATTTTTTTGATATAGACCACAACATAACCGGAGAGAATGATTTTATTACGCAGTCAGACCAACAAATCAATCTCTATAATATTCAAGCGGATTATAGTTCGCCTATAGGTAAATCATCACATATAGAAACAGGTCTTCGGTTTGCCAGCATAGCCTCAAAAAGCACCATATTTCAAGAAGGTTTTGACAGAGACCAACCGGGTGTCAACCCTACTGAAGTAGGTGTTTTCACCTATGACGAATCAATTTACGCCACTTACCTCAGTTATAATGGTAAATGGAACAAATGGAAGTTGAAAACGGGTCTTCGTGCCGAATACACCAAAACCCTAGGCGAGCTCGATACCGCCAACAACCCAAAAGAGAACGATTACCTAGAACTGTTCCCTTCCTTTTCTATGCGGTACACTCTAAGTGAAAAGCACGATTTTTCATTGACGTACTATAGAAGAATCAGTAGGCCAAGGTATAGTAACATAAACCCCTTTCAGTATTTTCAGAGTAACAACTCAGTCATTGAGGGCAACCCAGATCTTTTGCCCGAAACCCTTAACTATCTGGGCTTAGGGTACACTTTTAAGAATGATTATAATGTTGATGTCTTTTATTTAAAGCACAAAAACAGATATCAACGACAGGTTTTTCAGGACAATGAAAACAACCTGTTGCGTTTTATAAGTGCCAATATAAATTCTAAAGTAGTTTATGGTATCGAGTTTTCTTTAAATAAGGAGTTCAATAACTTTTGGGATGCCTATGTGCTTTTAACATACTACAATACGCAAGATGGTTTTACGGATTTTGACTCTAATCAATTAGTCAAAAATAGAATCTGGAGCGGAACCGTTCGAGTAAACAATGGTTTTTCCTTTCTAAAAGACAAGAGCCTTGTTGCGGATCTTAATTTTGCCTATTACTTACCTTCGGTAAATGGCAATACAAGGCAAAAGAGTTATAATTCATTAAATCTTTCTTTTAGAAAAACCATTTGGGGCAAGAGGGCGAGTATTTCAATGGGCATTGATGACATGTTCAACCAACGCCAATTCTTTAGTTCACGAAAGTTCCTTAATCAAAACAACACCTCATTATCGCGTAAGGAAAGCCGGCTCTTCACTATAGGGTTCAGGTATAAATTCGGCAATGTTGGTATAAAGGGCAGAAAAAAAACAAAAACAGTCGAAGAGCGAAAAAGAATATGAAAAGATTACTCTTGCCACTCAGCTATAAACAAATTGGTATCTCTAGTACCGCCATTGTTTCGGTTGCTCGAAAAGGCCAAATATTTTCCATCGTTTGAGAATACGGGAAAGGCATCAAAAGTTTCCCCATGTGTTACCCGCTCTAGGTTCTTACCATCAATATCGATAAAATAAAGATTGAAAGGAAATCCTTTCTCGGCCTCAAAATTACTTGAAAACAGTATTTTTTTCCCAGAGGGATGAAAAAACGGACTCCAATTGGCATTGCCCAAAAAGGTCAATTGTTTAAGATCGCTTCCGTCGGCATTGCAAATAAAAAGTTCCATTTCAGTGGGTTGTACCAAACCCTTTGCCAAAAGATCTTTATACTCTTTTATGGCCGCTTCGGTCTTTGGCCTAGAGGCCCTAAAGATGATTTTGGCACCATCGGGTGAGAAAAAAGCACCGCCGTCATAACCCAGTTCATCGGTGATCTGTTTTACATTTGTGCCATCTAAATTCATGGTATACAGTTCTAGATCACCACTTCGAGTTGAGGTAAAAACGATTTTATCTCCTTTTGGCGAGACTGTTGCTTCGGCATCGTAACCAGGTTCATTGGTCAATTGAGCTGTGATGTTTCCGTCAAGATCGGCGACGAAAATATCAAAGGTATCGTAAACAGGCCATACGTATTTTCCGTTTTTTCGTAAGGGTACTTCAGGGCATTCTTTGTCAGCAAGATGGGTAGAACCATAAACAATATACTGGTTGTCGGGCAGAAAATAGGCGCAGGTGGTTCTTCCCATACCAGTACTGACCATAGGCGGTTTTTTGTTCTTAAAAGTTTCTCCTACGTTCATTAAGAACATCTGATCGCAGTTCATGCCCCAGCCTTTATAATTCGATTGAAAAATGAGTTGTTTGTCGTCAAAACTCCAATAAGCCTCTGCATTATCACCTCCAAAGGTTATTTGACGGATCGACTTGAAATATTTTTCTTCAGGGTAGATTAGTGTATCGCTTCCGGCCATAAGAGATATGGCCTCTTCTTCTTTTTCTATTGGTTTTTTTGGATCGGTCTTGCAATTGGCCAATGCGATTATTGTCAACAGAAACAATATCTTTCTCATAGTATGCTTAATTTTGTACAAAATTACATTCAAAATGATTAAAAATATAGCATTCGCTTTGTTTTTCTTTGCGATTATATCTTGCAAAACAGAAAAACCAGAACCCGTAAGCCTAAAAGAAGATATAGCGTTTCTTGCTAGTGATGCTTTAGAAGGTCGCGAAACGGGTACCGAATATGAACTTGAGGCAGCACAATATCTCAGTGAAAGAATGGCCTCTATGGGCCTGCTTCCCAAAGGAAATGACAACACCTATTTTCAAACATTTTCATTCAAGCCCAAAAAAGACCCGCATGGTGAAATACAGTATACGACAGGAGATAGTACGATTACGTGTACGAATGTTATTGGGTTTATAGATAATAAAGCCACGAATACCGTTATCATAGGCGCCCATTATGACCATTTGGGCATGGGCGGTGAAGGTTCTTTATATGCAGATGGCGAAGCCATACATAACGGTGCCGATGACAATGCAAGTGGTGTAGGCGTTCTTTTAAAACTGGCCGAAAAACTAAAGCAAGGCCCAAAGGGCAATAACTATTTGATTATCTCTTTTTCAGGGGAAGAAATAGGTTTGCTGGGATCGAACTATTTCGCCAAAAACCCTACCATTGACTTAGCAAAAGCCAATTATATGTTGAATATGGATATGGTGGGAAGACTTCGCGAAGACAAGACCTTATCAGTAAGCGGTACGGGTACAGCCCCTATTTGGAAGCAGGCGTTGAACTCCTCAAATACCGATTTTAAGTTGGTGCTAAAAGAATCGGGTGTTGGTCCTTCCGACCATACATCGTTTTATTTACAAGACATACCCGTACTTCATTTTTTCACGGGCCAGCACGAAGATTACCACAAACCAAGTGACGATATTGAAAAGTTGAATTACGAGGGAATGAAATTGATTACCGATTACATCTATACCCTGATAGCCGAATTGGACGACGACCCGAAATTGGCCTTTAAAAAGACCAAGAACGAAAGTGAGGAAGTACCCCGCTTTAAGGTTGCCCTTGGCGTAATGCCCGACTATCTTTTTGATGGCGAGGGTATGCGTATTGACGGCATCACTGAAGACAGATCTGCACATAGAGCGGTTCTTCAAAAAGGCGATGTGGTCATTCAGTTGGGCGACAGCACTATTGTTGATATGATGAGCTATATGCGCGCGCTTTCCTCTTTCAACGAGGGTGATTCGACAAAGGTGATTGTTGATAGAAAAGGAGAAAAGGTAGAGGCCAATATTATTTTTTAACAACAGGGCGATAGAAAAAAAGACTTTTTCTTAACAACGTCACTGATATTTTTAGAAAGATAAGTGTCCTAATTCCAAATAAAAAAATGCCCAAAATCGGAGATATACAACTACCTGATTTCCCCCTGCTTCTTGCACCTATGGAGGACGTAAGCGACCCACCTTTTCGTGCCCTGTGCAAAGAACGGGGCGCCGATGTAGTGTATACTGAATTTATCTCTTCAGAAGGCTTGATTCGTGATGCCGCCAAAAGCGTTATGAAATTGGATATTTACGAAAAAGAACGCCCTGTGGGTATTCAAATTTTTGGCGCCAATTTAGATTCTATGTTGCAGTCTGTCAAAATCGTGGAGAAATCAAAGCCAGATATTATCGACATCAATTTTGGCTGTCCTGTAAAGAAGGTGGTTAGTAAGGGCGCGGGCGCGGGTATTCTTAAAGATATTGATTTAATGGTCTCGCTTACCAAGGCCATGGTAGAACATACCAAACTACCGATAACCGTAAAAACCCGATTGGGTTGGGACCACAATTCCATTAAAATCGTTGAAGTCGCAGAACGCTTGCAAGATGTCGGCTGTGCGGCCATTGCAATCCATGGGCGAACGCGGGTGCAAATGTACAAGGGAGAAGCCGATTGGAAACCCATAGCTGAAGTAAAGAACAATCAGCGCATGCATATTCCGGTCTTTGGCAATGGTGATATCAATAGCCCCGAGGCCGCTATGAGAATGCGCGATAAATATGGTCTTGACGGCGCTATGATCGGTCGGGCAAGTATTGGTTACCCGTGGTTTTTCAAAGAGGTAAAACACTATTTTAGAACAGGCGCACATTTAGCCCCTCCAACAATGAAAGATCGTGTTGATGCCGCTAAAAGACACCTTCAAATGGCCATTGATTGGAAAGGAGAACGCTTGGGTGTTTTTGAAACACGGCGGCACTATACCAATTATTTTAAGGGAATTCCCGACTTTAAGCCGTATCGTATGAAAATGGTAACGAGCGATGATTCAGTTGATGTTTTTGCTGCCTTTGACGAGGTGTTACAGAAGTTCGGTGATTATGAGTTTTCTTCTAACAACCTTTAAAGTGGGCTTATCAATTTCCTATTGATTCGATTACTCGCAATTTTTGAAGCGATGATACCCAACACCACAATGGTGGCCAAGACAATAAGAACATTGATGAACTGATATTCTACAGGGTAAGCCAATGAGGGGGTTATTTTCAGCCAGCCGAAGGCCAATTGCGACCCAATGAGCAACGAACCCAAAACTACACCTATCAAACCGCCTGCTGTAGTCACGAGAATGCCCTGCACAAAATAAATGCGGCGTAGCTCTTTGATGGTGACACCTAAATTATAAAGGGTTTTGTTGTTTTGTTGCTTGTCCAATATCATCATAATAATTGCACCCACAACATTAAAAAGCGCAATGATGAGTACGAGTGTGAAAATAAGATAGGTCGCCAGTTGCTCGGTGTTCAACATTCGGTGAAGGGTTCCGTTCAATTCTTCTCTGTTTTTCAAGAGCACTTTTCCTCCTAAAACAGTCTTTATTTTGTTTCGTATCGTAGTGGCGTCACTTTCGTCGACCAATTTAAAATTGATGCCCGATACTTGGGTGTCTTTCTTTTCCAACAGGGCTTGGGCCAAGCCCAGATCAACAAAAATGTATTTACTGTCAAGACTTTCCTCCACAGAATACACTCCGCTGATGACCAAGGGCAGGGTGTTGTATATAGCCGAAGGCAATTGTTGGGAAAGGGAGCCCTTGCCCGGTTTTAAAGCCAAAACCTTTAAAGGTTTTCTGTATTGATTTATAGTGACCCCTAATTTATTGACAATTGAGATACCGGTCACACCCTGTTGCTGATCCATTTGCCAATTACCAAAATACAAAGTGCTGTCAACCTCGGTGACTTTTGTGAAGTTGTTATCGACACCTTTTATATAGGCAATAGCACTTTTATCATCATGTCGTAAAAATACTTTTTCCTCTATTTCTTTGGAATAAAGAAAGACGCCCTCTATTTGAGAAAGCTCTTTTTCTTGCTGGGGAGAAACAGAAAAGAATTTCCCAGTTGTTGGAAGCGCTTTTAAATCAGGGTCGAAGACATTGGTAAAGGAAAGGCTGAATGTTTTTAGACCAGCAAACCCCGAGAGCACTATAAACAAGGCCGCAGACCCCACAACGATAACAAAAAAAGCAATGAAATTAATAATGTTCACGGCGTTCTGTCCGCTTTTCGAACGCACATACCTTTTTGCTATGTAAAAAGGAAAATTCAAGCTAATACTTTTTTCTTTTATCCAACAGATCCGGATTTTCCACAGGGTTTTCCTTCCCTTTGAGTGACTTTTCAATGTTCTCTATGTAATCAAGGGAATCATCCAAGAAAAATGACAATTCAGGTACACGTCGCAATTGGTTTCTTGTGCGTTTTGCCAATTCGTGTTTGATAATGGGCTGGTTTGACTGTATACCGGTCAAAAGTTCTTGTGCGCCTTTTATCGGAAAAATACTGAGATATACTTTGGCCAACGAAAGATCTGTGGTGACTGTTACCTTAGAGACAGAGATCAAGGTGCCTTGTAGCCCTCCGTCTGTGGCAGCTCGCTGTAGAATATCTACGATATCTTTTTGAATGACCCCGGCAATTTTTTTCTGTCGCTGTGTTTCCATACTGCAAAAATACGAATGATTGCCGTATCTTCGAGTAGTTAATACAGTAGATGCATAATCTATTCCAATTATCAAGAAAATGAACATAAAAAAAATAGAACATATAGGTATTGCAGTGAAAAACCTGGAAGTCTCCAATGCGCTATTTGAAAAATTATTGGGCGTACCCAGTTATAAGATCGAGACCGTGCTTTCAGAGGGCGTTCGAACCTCTTTTTTCAAGGCTGGGCCCAACAAACTTGAACTATTGGAAGCTACCGATGAAAATGGCCCTATCGCAAAGTATTTGGAGAAGAGGGGAGAGGGCATACACCACATTGCCTTTGAGGTTGAAGATATTGTAGCCGAAGTCAAGAGATTGAAGAAAGAAGGCTTTAAAATTTTGAACGAGACCCCAAAAAAAGGTGCAGATAACAAGCTTGTTGTTTTTGTGCACCCAAAGAGCGCCAATGGGGTATTGGTAGAATTGTGCCAAGAAATTTCTTAGGGGCTATTGGGTAGCCCGTGTATATCTGAATCTAAGAACAACATCAATTACAGCTTGTTTTTGCGTTTGGCAATGCTTGCAACCTTTAAAAATAAGTGGTAATATTGCAGTCCGTTTTTCGGTCCTATAGCTCAGCTGGTTAGAGTACCTGACTCATAATCAGGGGGTCCATGGTTCGAGCCCATGTGGGACCACATCAATGAGAATAAACCCTTCAAGAGATTGAAGGGTTTTGTGTTTTTAGGCGGGTACAACATAGGGGCAACAAATTCTGGATTAAGTCAAAAAGTTATAGGAATTTGGATTTAAGCAAAAATATCAGCTAGCCAAAAAAGGAAGAATTCTACACTTCTAGCACCTCTAAGTTATGCCTTAAAAGCCGTTATTTTACTTTAAACTAGATATGGACGCTAACTGAGCCGATCATCAATAAATCAATTTTGTTACAGTATTTTCAACAAATCAACACTTAATTTAGAATAACTCTAAACAAATTGCAGGATATTTATTGTATCTTGATAACTTTAATTTTATAACTAACACCAAAAACAAACTATGGCAAACGTATTATGGTTACAAGGAGGTGCGTGTAGTGGCAACACTATGTCTTTTTTGAACGCAGAAGAACCAACTGTAGTTGAGCTTATTACAGATTTTGGCTTGAATATTCTATGGCATCCTACTACAGGATTGCAAATAGGAGATCAAGTACAAGATTTGTTGCGAGACATCATTGCTGGCAAAGTACAAATGGATATTTTAGTTTATGAGGGTTCTATTATTATGGGACCAGAAGGAACGGGTACTATGAACTACTTTGCAGACAGACCAATGAAAGACTGGATTAAAGAACTTTCAGAAGTTGCTGGTTATGTAGTTGCTATTGGAGACTGTGCAACTTGGGGAGGGATTCCTGCTGTTGCTCCAAACCCAAGTGAATCTACAGGATTGCAATTCTTAAAGAAAAACAAAGGTGGTTTCCTTGGGTCTGATTATGTTTCTAAAGGAGGTTTGCCAGTTATAAATATTCCTGGTTGTCCTGCACATCCAGATTGGATTACTCAAATTTTAGTTGCTATATCTATAGGTAGAATTGGTGATATAACGATAGATGAATACCAAAGACCAAAAACATTCTTTACAGATTTTGTACAGGATGGTTGTACTAATGTAACCAACTTTGCTCAAAAAGTAGATGGTAATTTTGGTAAACGTGGTGGCTGTCTATTCTACGAAGTTGGTTGTAGAGGCCCAATGACAAGAGCAAGTTGTAATAATATATTATGGAATCGTCAATCGAGTAAAACACGTTCTAACCATCCTTGTTTAGGATGTACCGAACCTGGTTTTCCACATAACGATTTAATGAAAGGTTCTGTTTTCAAAACAATGAAATATATGGGAGTTTTCCCAAAAGAAGTTCCTGAAGGAAGAAGTAAGTTGGCCTATTATATGGAAGCAGGTTTCCAAAAAGTTATGCCTACAAACAAACGTATAATGGAAACATCTAAATAATAATCAACT
>UOEL01000104.1_pt1 | contig 24477 bp, 24 predicted proteins | sample 1989351 | NCBI WGS metagenome assembly UOEL01 (sample SAMEA4712195, study PRJEB27164) | hydrothermal vent metagenome | biome: marine basaltic hydrothermal vent biome; feature: marine hydrothermal vent; material: mineral | place: Pacific Ocean | collected 2011-06-14/2011-07-23 | depth 1719 m
ACTAATCATTTTGGGCAGTATTTTTTTTGACATAGGAGGCAGCTCGGAATCTGCAATATCTGCTGAAGACATCATACAGGTTAAGCTTGAAGCTTTGTATGGATAATCTAAAGCGATGATTTGAGCTATAATACCACCCATTGAGACACCTACTATATGGGCTTTTACTATTTTCAAACTATCTAAAACCGTTATGGCATCATGGGTCATATCTTTTAGGGTGTAAGAATCTTTCTTTTTCCATTTTTTAGTATAGGGCGACAGTCCTGTACCTCGGTGGTCATACCGAATCACCTCATAACCTGCCTGAGTGAAGTTTGAAATAAAAGCAGGAGGCCAAAAAAGGGCACCAGCTGAATTACCCATGATTAATAGCACAGATCCTTTTAGTGAATCTTTGGGTTTAATGCGTTCGTACCAAATAGTACAGCCTTCTGAGGCGACCAAACCTGTTTCACCTGTAATGATTTCAGGTAAAGGGGTTTTTAAAGAAGCGTTGATAATCTGTTTTGTCTCTTTTGATAATTTGGGCACTGAAGAGCAGGTGTATACGGTCAACCCTAAGAGTGCTACCAATAGGGCCTCACCAAATAGCTTAAATGCCTTTCGGAAGAATTTCATTTTTCGATTTTCGATAAAAATACAAGATAAATCCAAGGGCGAGTAAAGTGCCAAAAACCGAAGGCAAAAATTGCCTGTAGGGTTTGTGATCTGGGTATATGGTTCCTGTAGCTGCCGCTAGAAGTGCGGTAAAGGCCGCAATCATTTTGTAAATATGCTCGTACAACCATAAATTCGTGTGCTTTTTAATGGGTATGGCATAGCGTACAAGGTCATAGGCGATGATTATATCAAGGATTTTCGGTGTATTCGATTTGTTGTGTAGTACTCGAAAGCCGGAATAACCGTTGTACCCACTCAATAATGTCAGCACTAAAAGAAACGAATTTACATCAAATATGATAACGCCAAACAAACCGGTAATGACTACGATAGCCAATAAAATGATAAAAATACGCCCATTTTTTCTGTCGTCTTACCACCTTTCTTTACGTTCAGGGCAATAATACCAAGTAATAATGCAATAGTACCTGTGCTTACGTGAACTATAATATTGGTGTTGTGCAAAAAAGTAAGATTGTCCATTTTAGAAGTTTTGAACGAATCTCTGAGAAGTATAAGTGCCAGGCGACCCAACCTATCGGCTGAAGCCTATTTTATTGGGTTTTTCTTGAATTTGGATGGAGATACTCCCGTATATTTTTTAATATGACTATCGGATTGATTACACAAAATAATATTTTGTAACTAGTGTTAAGTTAAGTCAAAACCTGCGCATAATCCAATGCATCTTTTGCGCCATGCCAGCGTTAAAAAATAGTTCCGTAGCTACGGCTATGCAACGATTTTTTGCCTCGACCTGACACAAAATCTGCGATTGCCATATGCGCCATTTCAACTTTAACTTAACACTAGCTGCATACAAATTGTTTACGACGTATCGTTTTTTGCAAGACAATTTTCAAAGTTAGTTTTGTCACATTTTTAACGGATTATAATTTATTTTCGTTTTTGGTAAAACACAACCATCACGTTATCAATTATATACTCCAAGTAAACTATATGTAACGAATCCGATAGCCATATAAAAAAAAGTAATCACCACTGGTTTTTTCCTTTCTTAAAAAGCAAGACCAAAAACAACAGCAGCCCTGCACCAAGACAGGCATTTAAAATGAGTTCTATTTCAGGTGATTTTCAAACAGACTTTTAAGCTATGGGTTTTCTCTGAATAGGGGTGTTTATTCATTGGATTTAAACGAATTCCACCCCCGAGCCGTCAGAGGAATTTTGGTGTTTGCGCGAGAAATCAAACTGCTTCCCTCATTTTTGTCGGTCATATGGCCAATTACGGTAAAATGCGGATTTCCCTTTATTTTCTCAAATTCTTTTTGGTCTATCGTAAAGAGAAGTTCATAGTCTTCACCTCCGTTAAGGGCAACCATTGTGCTATCGATTTTAAATTCCTCACAGACTGAAATTACCGTGGGATCCAGCGGAATTTTATCTTCGTATAAATTACAGCCAACATCGCTCTGTTTGCATAAATGTAGAATTTCAGATGAAAGTCCGTCACTGATATCGATCATAGAAGTGGGCTGAACATTCAGTTCTTTGAGCAATTTGATGATATCTTTTCTTGCCTCGGGCTTTAATTGTCGCTCTACAATATAAGAATAGGGCTCTAGATTTGGTTGGCTGTTGGGATTTACCTTAAAAACCTCTTTTTCCCTTTCCAGCACTTGTAATCCCATATAAGCTCCTCCTAAATCTCCGGTAACTACCAGGAGGTCGTTGGCATTTGCACCGTTGCGGTAAACTATATCTCTGGCCTTGGCCTCTCCCAAAGCGGTTATGCTGATCAGCATTCCAGTGGTAGATGAGGTGGTGTCCCCACCCACCAGATCTACTTTATATGTTTTTGTGGCCAAAGCGATCCCTTCGTACAATTCTTCTAGAGCCTCTAACAGAAATCGATTGGAAACTGCAATGGATACCATTATTTGCGTGGCTATGCCATTCATGGCATAAATATCCGATAGGTTTGCCATCACCGCCTTGTACCCCAAATGTTTTAAGGGCATGTAACTGAGGTCAAAGTGAACTCCCTCGACCATTAGATCTGTAGAAACAATTGTTTTTTTATCTTTAAAATCAAGTACTGCGGCATCGTCACCAACGCCTTTTACGGTCGATTTTTGTTTTATGGGGAAATTCTGGGTCAAGTGGTCTATCAACCCAAATTCTCCCAATTTTTCCAAGTCCGTTTTCTGTTGATTCGTGTCTTCTAGCATGCTGTAAAAATAGGGAGGATATTACATTAATCTTATCTTTATGACTAAAAGAACTTAGAGAACTCGCCTTGAGTTTTTATTTTACCTGCGAATTTCGCACCTGCCTGCAGGCAGGTTTAGCACCCTAATTTTGCCATTTTTGAGTCCCGCAACTATGGTTGTGCGACTAAAAAACAACTTCATTACGGCACAAAAACCTTCATTTCTGCCCGTCTGGAAGGCGGGCTCGGTTCCAAACAAAAACTCAAGACGAGTTTAGGGACTGTTGTGAAATGGGCATAGAAAATGAAGTGCTTTTGATAAGAATAAGATACCTGACTTTCTGCCATTTGATTTGCGTTTGCCTCAAATCAATAGCTTTTTGGAGATTACCTTGCCTTTATGTCGGATCCAAAAACCAATTGCACATTTATTCCCACCAGTGGGCTCAAACCCCCAGAGCTTGCCTCGAAGTATAATAGATCAGTTCCTTTTAATGCCTCGTGGGCTTGCCCTGAGGTAGTTTGTAGGGTTTTTTATGCTTTAATTAACAGGAAGTGGTTTTTTAAGCAACTAAATTTAATCTCTTTGGGTTTAATTCCCCGAGGCTTGCCTCGATTTTTAGAGGAAAGTTTGAAAACGGATGGTTTTCATCAAATCAAAAACTATCTTCCATTAAATGCCTCGTGGGCTTGCCCCGAGGATTTTTTTACTGGCGTAATCAAAGGAAGAAAAATCTATGGAAAAACAAAATAATTTTCAGGTAGCTATGCTACTTCTGTTCTTCATTGCAATATTTGTAGTGAATAGTACTTCTGCTCAGGATGCAACTCCTGAACTGAAGAATCAGTTTAGAATCAACTTTTTGAATCCAGGACTTGATTATGAGGTGAAAATCACTAAATCTACTGTATTGTCCCTAGGGGGCGGTATTGGTTATTTTGGGGAGTTTGAAGAGTTGTCGGCCCCATCTAGAGAAAATTTCAAATACATTATCGCTCCTTTTTTTGATTTGCAGTACAAATGGGTCTATAACCGCAACAAACGTTTGCGGAAAGGAAAACCGTTGGCCCACAATGCTGGAAACTATCTGTCTCTAAGGGGTTTTACCAAAGGGGAGAGCATTGCGGCAAATGTAAATAGGTTGGATTCCCAAGATTTTATGTTCGGGGCCACATGGGGTTTTCAGCGAAGCTACGATCGAATTCATTTGTTGTTTGATGTAGGCCCGGTATATTACCTTGACACTATGGCCAATATTGGGTTTTTTCCAATCGTGATGCAGTTGAACATTGGGTTAAACCTGCACAAACAGTAGCGGTTTTTTTTAAAAATGATGGCAAAACCCGTTACCTTTTTGGCAGGCTTTCTACTTATGCCCAGCAAGTTTATGCTTAGTGGCAACCCCATTTTCCATATCTTAGATGCCAGAACTAAAAAAATGACTTTAAAAGGGGTGTTTTTCATTATGATGTTGGGGGTATCACCAATGCTCGCTTTTGGCCAACGGCCCAATGAATATCACCAAGGATTGCGCTATTTGGAAAAACACCAAATTTCAGCCCAGATCATTGGTCCCGGTGTGCACTATGAGGCAGGCCTTATAGACGATATTACTTTTTCAACCGCTTTTTCTCCAGGTCTATCAACGCATAGTGCGGGTGCCAATTTGGGGTATGCTTGGCACAACAGGCTAAGAATTTACCTAAACCTCCATTCAAGGTCTCTTCAAAACAAAAGTACAAGTGGCAATTCGGGCAATTATTTGGCCCTGGGCAACAGCATCTTTTTCGGCAATCTACAAGTAACGGGCGACCTTGATGCCCCAGAAGATTTCACCCTTTTTTTCAATGGTGCGCTGTATGGTGTGCAGAGAACGTACCATAGTGGGTTCAATTTTGATGTCGAACTGGGTTTGGGCCATTACCAAGGGCGTGAAATAGAAGATGGCCTTGGCGTACTTTTGAACCTCAGTTTTGGCTGGGTTCTTACCAAAAGAAGGTAATGGCTATTAAGTTAACCCATTGCACGCACCCTGATTGTTGATAATTCTATTTTATCTCCAACCTTCTGAAGCCATAACCTAAATCAATTAAAGCCCATAAAATTATAAGTTTTTGTTTCAAAAATCCTGTTTAACCCTTCCATAGAAAACCCCTATTCCCCCATACGTTATAATAATGTTAGTAAACGTGGTAGAACCCTACTAATACACTATATTTGTAAATTATTTAGAATCATAATAAATAATGATACAAGTTTCAGAAACGGCCAAACAAAGGGTCATCGGTCTTATGACAGAAGAAGGTTTTGACGCTACCAGGGACTATGTTAGGGTAGGTGTAAAAAGCGGGGGGTGCAGTGGCTTGTCGTATGAATTGGATTTTGACGATAAGATTGGTGAAACCGATAAGGTTTTTGAGGATAACGATATTCGAATTATAGTAGAAAAGAAAAGCTTTTTGTACTTGGTGGGCACCGTCTTGGAATATTCGGGCGGACTAAACGGAAAAGGTTTTGTGTTCAACAACCCCAATGCACAGCGTACCTGTGGGTGCGGAGAGAGTTTTTCACTATAAGAGCCCCCTGGCCCCCGAAGGGGAAATTTAGTTGGTTTGTGAATAAAAATAGGTAGTTTGGTTTTTATCAATCGAAGGAAATATTGAAGCGTTTAGAATGAACAAGAAGAACGGTGCAATGATGACTAAAAGTATAAGTTTAACGAAAATAAATTCCCCCTTCGGGGGTTAGGGGGCAGGGCTTATGGCATACACAGAAGAAGAATTAAAGAAAGAGCTGGAAACCAAAGAGTACGAGTATGGTTTCTATACCGATATTGAGTCTGACACCTTTCCGGTCGGGTTGAATGAAAAAATCGTCATTGCTATTTCTAAAAAGAAAGAAGAACCCGAATGGATGACCACTTGGCGTTTAGAAGCTTTTAAGATTTGGAAAGAAATGGAAGAACCCGAATGGGCCAATGTGACCTATAAAAAACCTGATTTTCAAGCGATTTCTTATTATTCGGCACCCAACAGCAAATCAAAATACGATAGTCTAGACGAGGTAGATCCTGAATTATTGGATACGTTCAAGCGATTGGGCATCTCTTTAGATGAGCAAAAGAAATTAGCAGGTGTGGCCGTAGATATTGTAGTTGATTCAGTCTCGGTAGCGACAACTTTCAAAAAGACCTTAGGGGAAAAAGGAATAATTTTTTGTTCGATTTCAGAGGCGATAAAAGAGCATCCTGAATTGGTGAAGAAGTATTTGGGCTCAATAGTGCCCCAAAAAGATAATTTTTATGCGGCTTTGAATTCGGCGGTATTCTCTGATGGCAGTTTTTGTTATATTCCAAAAGGTGTTCGTTGCCCTATGGAGCTATCCACTTATTTCAGAATCAATCAGGCAGGCACGGGCCAATTCGAAAGAACTTTGGTCATTGCCGACAAAGGCAGTTATGTCAGCTATTTAGAAGGCTGTACCGCACCATCACGCGATGAAAATCAATTGCACGCCGCAGTGGTCGAGCTTATCGCCCTTGATGATTCAGAGATAAAATACTCAACGGTACAAAACTGGTATCCCGGTAACAAAGAAGGCAAAGGCGGTGTTTTTAATTTTGTAACCAAACGCGGACTGTGCGAGAAGAACGCAAAAATCTCATGGACCCAGGTCGAGACCGGTTCAGCAGTAACTTGGAAATATCCTTCCTGTATCTTGAAAGGGGATAATTCTATCGGAGAGTTTTATTCCATTGCCGTGACCAACAACTATCAGCAAGCCGATACAGGAACAAAAATGGTGCATTTGGGCAAGAACACAAAAAGCACGATTATTTCAAAAGGAATTTCCGCAGGAAAATCGCAGAACAGTTATAGGGGCTTAGTGCAGGTGAGCAGTCGAGCAAAAAATGCCCGTAATTTTTCGCAATGTGATTCATTGTTAATGGGCAATGAGTGTGGGGCGCATACTTTTCCGTACATAGAGGTAAAGAACAAATCGGCCCAGATAGAGCACGAGGCAACGACCAGTAAAATTGGAGAAGATCAAATTTTCTATTGTAACCAAAGGGGCATACCTACCGAAAAAGCGATTGCATTAATCGTAAATGGTTTTAGTAAAGAAGTATTGAACAAACTACCCATGGAGTTTGCCATAGAGGCCCAAAAATTGTTGGAGATCAGCTTAGAAGGCTCAGTGGGGTAGAAGCCCCCTCTAGCTCCCCCCCACAGGGGGGGGATAACTAAAATGCGCAAAAAATAATAAGAAGTAAACAGATGAAAAAAATAATAGGTTTTTTGGTGGTTGTGGCATTGTTTTCTTGTAAAGAAGCAAAAAAGGAAACCACGGAAACTGTTGTCAAAGAGGTCACCAAACCTCAAGTGAAACTATATACTTTTGATGGCGGAACCGTATTTGTGAATAACTTAGAACTGTTTTCGCAAGACACGACATACCATGGTCAGACCAAAGAATTTGCCGATGCTTTTTACGTCATAAAGCACCCTGACGGTAATTTGATATGGGATGCCGGTCTGCCAGAAGGCCTAGTAGGCATGCCCGAACCTTTTACCTCGCCCGGCGGTAATTTTACCGTTTCGAGAAAAGACTCGGTTGTTAACCAATTGAAATCTATTGGTATGACCATAGGTGATTTTAAGTATATCGCACTTTCCCATACCCATTTTGACCATAGTGGCCATGCAAATGTCTTTAAAGAATCTACATGGTTGGTTCAAGAAACTGAGTATGATTTCATTACCAGTGAAGAGGCACAAAAGACACATGCAGATCTGTACAATGCTATCAAAGAACTGACGAACGTAAAGAAATTAAAAGGTGATTTTGATGTCTTTGGCGATAGTACCGTGGTCATCAAATCAATGCCCGGTCATACCCCGGGCCATCAAGTACTGTATTTAGATTTGGCAGAACACGGCCCCTTATTGCTAACGGGAGACCTTTACCATACTTATGAGAACAGAGAACATAAGAGAGTGCCAATTTTTAATACCGATGTAGCCCAGACCTTGAAAAGTATGGAGGCTTTTGAAGCTTTCGCTAAAGAGAAGAACGCAAAGGTATATCTACAGCACCAAAAAGAAGATTTTAATAAAATGCCCAAGGCACCTGAATTTTTAAATTAGTAGCGATGCTCAAAATCAATAATCTGCACGCAAGTGTAGCCGGTAAAGAAATATTAAAAGGAATCGACCTAGAAGTCAAAGCGGGCGAGGTTCATGCCATCATGGGACCCAATGGTTCAGGAAAAAGCACCTTGGCCTCTGTAATTGCAGGAAAAGAAGAATTTGAAGTGACTCAAGGCAACGTAGTTTTAAACAATGAGGATCTAGAAGATTGCGCTCCTGAAGAACGTGCGCACAAAGGGGTGTTTCTTTCATTTCAATACCCAATTGAGATTCCGGGTGTTTCTGTGACCAATTTTATTAAAACGGCCATCAACGAATCTCGAAAGGCAAGGGGAGAAGAAGACATGCCCGCAAAAGACATGTTAAAGCTCATTCGTGAAAAAGCCGAGATGCTTGAAATTGACCGTAAATTCTTGTCGCGACCGCTCAATGAGGGTTTTTCAGGGGGAGAAAAAAAACGTAATGAGATCTTTCAAATGGCGATGTTAGAACCCAAATTGGCAATTTTGGACGAGACCGATTCAGGGTTGGATATTGACGCTATACGCATTGTTGCCAACGGCGTGAACAAATTGAAGAGTAAAGACAATGCGGTTATAATAATTACCCACTACCAACGCCTGCTTGAATATATAGTTCCTGATTTCGTACATGTATTGCACAATGGCAAAATCGTAAAATCAGGAGGAAAAGAACTGGCCCATGAATTAGAAGAAAAAGGGTACGATTGGCTCAAACAGGAGGCTGTTGTTTAAGTTTCAAGTTTTTGGTTTCAGGTTATGGCGACGATAAAAAGATTTGAGGATTTAGAAATATGGCAGGAAGGAAGAAGGCTTTCGCAAGAAGTAATACGAATCGTTAAAGTAACCGGGTTAAAAAGTGATTTTAAGTTAAGAGATCAGATTAAAGGCTCATCAGGTTCTGTAATGGATAATATTGCAGAAGGTTTTGAAAGAGATGGAAACATTGAATTCAGGCAATTTTTATCAATAGCCAAAGGTTCTGCAGGAGAAGCAAGGTCGCAAATGTACCGTGTATATGATTCGGAATATATTTCTAAAGAAGAAATGTTGAAATTGACATCTGAGTATGAAAAATGTAAGCAAACGAATTTCAAACTTTATTTTCTATCTGAACAAGAAAGATTTTTAAAGGAATAAAGTTCAAAGAGAATAAACAATAGAAACCTGACTGCCACAGGCAGGCTTGAAACATCAAACTTTAGTTTGATAAAACAAGAAACTAAAACAGAGATGGATTTAAAAGAAAAATTGGTTTCCTCCTTCATGGCGTTCGAGAACAACATCGATATTGACCATCCTGTTCATGATGTTCGGTCAGAGGCGATAAAGAATTTTGAGGTGGTAGGTTTTCCTTCTAAAAAGAACGAGGCTTGGAAATACACTTCGCTCAATAGTTTGCAAAAGATAGATTTCAGCATTTTTCCGAAAGCAGAAAACACTTTGGAGTATAAAGATGTGAAGAAATACTTTCTTCATGAGATAGATACCTATAAAATCGTTTTTATAGATGGCGTGTATAGTTCTTACCTATCGGAAACAACACATGACGGGGTAGACATCTGTTTGATGAGTGCGGCCTTGACCAAACCCATGTACAAAGCGGTAATCGATGTCTATTTCAATAAGGTGGCATCAAAAGACGAATCACTTACTACGCTGAATACGGCATTTAGTAGAGAGGGTGCCTATATATACATTCCTAAAAACAAAATGCCCAGAAAACCAGTTGAGATTTTGCATTTCGCTACTGGTAATGAGGCGTCTTTGCTATTACAGCCCCGTAACTTGATTATTGTAGAAGAGAATGCCGAGTTGCAGGTTATAGAACGCCATCAAAGTTTGACTTCAAACGAGGTGTTGACGAATTCGGTCACAGAAATATTTGCGGCCAAGAGCGCAATTATAGACTATTATAAGGTTCAGAACGATGTGGCTACCGCCTCATTGATAGACAACACCTATATCAATCAGAAAGACAATAGTTTTGTAAATGTACATACCTTTTCTTTTGGCGGAAAGCTGACGCGCAACAACCTGAACTTCTATCAAAATGGTGAGTATATAGACTCCACCATGAAAGGCGTTACTATTTTAGACAAAAAACAGCATGTAGATCACCATACCCTGGTACACCATATTCAGCCCAATTGTGAAAGCCATCAAGATTATAAAGGTATTTACGGAGAGCGTTCAACAGGTGTTTTCAACGGAAAGATCGTAGTGGATAAAATCGCCCAAAAGACCAATGCCTTTCAGCAGAACAATAATATATTGATCAGCGATAAAGCGACCGTCAATACCAAACCGCAACTAGAGATTTTTGCGGATGATGTAAAATGCTCGCACGGTTGTACTATTGGCCAATTAGATGATGAGGCACTTTTCTATATGCAATCTAGGGGAATACCTAAAAAAGAAGCACAAGCTTTGTTAATGTACGCCTTTGCCAATAATGTTTTGGAGAGCGTTCGTATTCCTGAGCTGAAGGCTCGGATCAACAATTTGATCGCTAAAAAATTAGGGGTTAATCTTGGGTTTGATTTATAAGTGTGAAAAAATGGCTTTCGATGTTTCTAAAATACGTTCCGATTTCCCCATATTGACCCGAGAGGTCAATGAAAAACCTCTGGTGTATTTTGACAATGCTGCAACCTCGCAAACACCCCAGCAGGTCATTGATACAATAGTTGATTACTATACGAATTACAATGCGAATATTCACCGAGGCGTACATACATTATCGCAAGAAGCCACCGATAAATACGAACAGGCCCGTATAAAAGTACAACGGCATTTTAATATTGACAAAGCCCATGAGGTGATTTTCACTTCAGGCACTACACATGGCATCAACCTTGTAGCCAACGGGTTCTCGTCGTTCTTGCAAAAGGGAGACGAGATCTTGGTCTCTGTGATGGAGCATCATTCGAATATCGTGCCGTGGCAGATGTTATGTGAGCGAACAGGAGCTTTTTTAAAGGTGATTCCCATGAGTTTGGAAGGCGAGCTGTTGATGAACGAATATGACAAACTACTTTCTGATCGAACAAAATTGGTGTTCTGTAACCATGTGTCAAATGCTTTGGGTACCATCAATCCCATTGAAGAAATCATTGAAAAGGCACATAATGTCGGTGCGGCCGTATTAATCGATGGAGCTCAGGCAGCCCCTCATATTGTAGCGGATGTGCAAAAACTGAATGTCGATTTCTATACCGTTTCCGCCCATAAAATATGCGGGCCTACAGGTGTGGGTATGCTGTACGGCAAAGAAGAATGGCTCAATAAATTACCGCCGTACCAAGGCGGTGGTGAAATGATCGCCGAGGTGACCTTTGAGAAGACCACCTATGCCGATTTGCCGCATAAATTCGAGGCTGGCACTCCTAATATATGCGGAGTAATCGCTTTTGGGGCAGCCCTTGATTATATGAACAACATCGGTTTTGATGCTATATCGAGTTACGAACAAGAGCTTTTGAAATATGCCACCACAGCCCTATTACAAATAGATGGCCTAAAAATATACGGTACCGCAAAAAAAAAGACCTCGGTCATTTCTTTTAACATTGAAGGCATTCACCCCTACGATATTGGTGCTATTTTAGATAAACTGGGCATTGCCGTCAGAACAGGCCATCATTGTGCGCAACCAATAATGGATTTCTATAAAATACCGGGAACGGTTCGTGCGAGCTTTTCATTTTATAATATCAAAAAAGAAATTGATGTTTTGGTCGAAGGGGTGAAACGGGCAATAAGCATGTTAATTTAAACTTTGAAAGGGTTTAAATAAGGCTGCTATGATTGTTCCGCATTAAATAGTTAAACCACATCTGTTTTTAAAATGGCACTTTCTTATAAGACTTTTAAAAAGACCAATTGGAATTTTTAAGAAAACTATACAATAAGAATTCATTCATATTAGTTATGTTTGTACAATAGCATAAGAAATTGAAGACTAAAGGACACATCTCCAAGCTACCCAATTCACCTTTACAGGAGGTGATATTTGAACTAATATTAAATCAGGAAGTGGATTTAACCGGGAATTCTACTGAGGAAAGCTTTGATATGGCTCAAGGAGTTTTTGATAAAAGTGTTTTAAGCGAATTTAATCACAGGGTTACAATTTCTCTCCCTCCAAGCATAAGAATATTTCCTCGCATTAAACACCAATACTGGACAAATCAAGGTCAGTGGCCAGTAGTGCAAATCGGCCCGGGTATTTTGACAGTTAATGACACCGATGTTAATTATGAATGGGCTAAGTTTTATCCATTGGTAATCCAAAATATTACTCGATTGATCGAAAGTTATCCCAAGGAACTGGATATTGGCAAAGTTGCATTAAGATATATTGATGCTGTTGAGTTGGGAGACGTACATTCGGAACAAAAACTGGACTTCATTAATAATAATTTCAAGTTGAATCTTATTAATGATTTTTCAATAGACGATGCGACGATGTTGGGATTGAATATAAACCAAACTTACCAGTTGAAAGATGGTAGCGTAGTTAATTTTTCCATTACAGATGGTAAAAATAAAATAAATCAACCTGCAGTTGTTTGGCAAACTCAAATAACAAATTCTAAGGTAAAGAACTTAGATGAGATTAAGAAATGGTTGGAATCGGGGCATAACGTTACGAGCAAGTTATTTAAGAATACAATTAAAACCGAATTTTATGAACGTTTTAAGTAGTCCAAGTAAGTCATTTAAGATACCAGGCTTCAATTCCGATTTTTTTGGAACCAATTCTATTTTGGATGACTTTGTAATAGCGGATAACGTTTTTCCAAATATTGAAAGAGGTTCTATTGTTTTCAAAATAAAGGGAGAGCTTTCGACAGAGAATGTGGCAATAATAGGGCAAATAAAAGCAATGAAGTTGTTGAAAGATAACTGGGATGAAACGGGAGCCTTATCTATTCCTTCCAAGGTTATTGAAAGAAGTATTGATATCGTGAAGTTGATTAATCGATTTGATTTTAATGTTTACCTAGCTTCACCAGGACCAAATAACGAAGTATTATTGATTTTAAAAGCTGAGAACCGTGAAATTGAATTAATAATATATCCTGACAGGGAAAAGTATGTCAAATTTGAAAACATGAACTTTATTGAACAAGGTAATATTGATAATCAAAAATTCCATTCTTTATTGGAATGGCTTATAAAAAATGAATAAAGGTGATGTTATAACTAATCCCAAAGAATCTTTTTATAGGAGAGTTTATCGAAAAGACAAACGTTATATAGACAAACGCACGGGTAGATTTCTTTCTAGAGCTTTTACTCCTCGACCCAAAGATAACGGGTTTTTATCTGTCGACATGAAAAGGCTTACTACATTAGAGTCTGCTATCAGTAATGATCCAACTAAATTTTTATTAGGGGTAATATTGAATGAAGATGTTATCGACTTAGGGCTTAAGTCAATATATGACCCCAAAACTTTAGGAGAAGACGGTTTTGAAAACAATGCTCATTGTCTAATAGGTCAGATTGACAAAGGGGATGAAAGTATTGCTGGAATCCTTGCTAGAAAAGCGAAAAAAATAGAAATTGATTAGTATAATAGATTTTTATTTTGAAAGGTTTGCAGAATGAAAAAAAGGAAAGTCAGGAAATGAACATTAACGAAATACAAGAAGAAATAGTAGACGAGTTCTCGATGTTCGATGATTGGATGCAGCGTTATGAATATATGATAGAACTGGGCAAATCGCTGCCATTGATTGACGAGAAGTACAAGACAGATGACAACACTATCAAAGGTTGCCAAAGCAAAGTTTGGGTACATGCCGCAATGAACGATGATAAATTGGTCTTTACAGCAGATAGCGATGCGATAATCACAAAGGGTATAATCGCTATTCTGATTCGAGCTTTTAGCAACCAAAAACCTGAGGATATAATAGGGGCCAACACCCAATTTATCGACGATATTGGACTGAAAGAACACTTATCGCCAACACGGGCAAACGGCTTGGTGAGTATGGTAAAACAATTGAAATTGTATGCGGTGGCGTACCAAGCGCAGTTAAATTTAAAATGAGTTTATGGTTTTTGGCTTTGGCCGTGGTTTTTGGGTTCGTTAATAGCCCCTTCTAAACTACAAACCCCCTAAACTCCTAAACTTTATAAGAATGAGCGAAGAAACAACAGTAGACACCCAAGAATTAGGAGAAAAAGTAATCAATGTAATTAAAACCATATACGATCCAGAGATTCCTGTTGATATATATGAATTAGGATTGATCTATGACGTATTCGTGAACGAGGACAATGATGTGAAAATATTAATGACTTTGACTACGCCCAATTGTCCGGTTGCAGAAACACTACCGGTGGAGGTTGAAGAAAAGGTGAAGTCATTGAAAATGGTAAAGGATGCGGAAGTTGAGATAACCTTTGACCCCCCTTGGACACAAGATTTGATGAGCGAAGAGGCCAAGTTAGAGCTAGGGCTCTTATAAGTTCGGTCCTATTCTCTTTTTTCAAAGATGCCAACCTTAGGTCGTTTTATGGATAATACAAGAAAGTTCTTATTCATCCTCTAAAAAATGTCAAAAAGCAAAGAACCCATAATTAACCGAGTTGCCCAAAGCAAGCTCGTTACCTTCGACCTAGAGGATCACTATCTTGAGGGAAAACGAGTGGTTCTCGATATCAAAGATTGGCTGCACGAAGGTTTTATACTTAAAGAGAAAGAATTCAGAACGTATATCTCAAACCATGATTGGGCGCAGTATAAAGATACTTTCGTTGCATTGATGTGTTCTACAAATGCAATCGTACCAGGCTGGGCCTATATGTTGATCGCCACAAAATTACAGCCCTATGTAAAAAAGGTGATTATTGGTGATTTGCAACAATTAGAGACAACATTGTACCAAAGGGTTATAGAAGACCTTGATATATCTCTTTTTAAAGACAAATTGGTCATCATAAAAGGATGTAGTCATAAGCCTGTGCCACCCAATGCATATTTGTTGATAAGCTGTAAACTACAACCCCATGTAAAAAGCCTTATGTACGGTGAAGCATGCTCTTCGGTGCCTTTGTATAAAAAATAATTGTTGATAACTCTGCTCGGTATTTGTTAATAATCATTAAATTCGCACTTCAAAACTATAATTAAACACTATAAATTATGAAAAAGTTAGTATTCTCGTTAGTTGCGATATGCACGGTTACAATGACCTATGCGCAAACAATAGACGAGCTAAAAACAGAACAAGGCGTTAAAAAAGACTCCATTGCCGCAATTCAAGGCCGTGTTGACGACCTTCAAGGAAAAATAGATACTTTACCGGGATGGAAAAAAGGGGCTTTTGGTACCATTGGAGCCAATATCTCAGGCTTTAGCAACTGGTATTCTCAAGGCACACCCAACAATTCTGCCGGTAATATCGGTATTACCCTAAATTCTTTTGCAAATCTTGATAGAGAGAAATTTTTCTGGAGAAATTCAGGAAACATCAATCTTCAATGGGTGAAATTAGATAATAAAGATGACACTACTGATAATGATGATTTCAGCGGCACAACAGATGTTTTTAATATCATGTCCTTATATGGCTACAAACTGAGTGATAAGTTTGCAATTTCCGCTTTAGGGGAATATCGTACCTCTATCATCAATAACTTCAACGACCCTGGGTATCTTGATTTTGGTGTGGGTGCCACTTGGACACCGATTACCGATTTAGTTGTGGTAATACACCCTCTAAACTACAACTTTGTGTTTGCAAAAAATGATGCTGCTTATGAGTCTTCTGCCGGTGCGAAGATCGTTGTTGATTACACCAAGCAATTGGGAGCGGTCAACTTCAAGACCAATTTTTCTACTTTTCAAAGTTATAAAAGTGGCGACCTCTCTAACTGGACATGGATAAATTCTTTTGGTTATACCATTTGGAACGGTATAGGTCTTGGGTTTGAATTTGGACTAAGAGACAATAAACAAGAAGGTCTTGCCAATGCATTACTGACCGATACCAACGCATCATTTGATAATTTGGACAACAAGACACAGAGCTATTGGTTATTTGGCCTGAACTACGCCTTCTAACAACCCATAGTTTTTATGAAAATGTAAAAGGCCCTTGAAAAAGGGCCTTTTTTTAGTTAAGTAGGGCTCATTAAATTTGGAAATCACAGTCAATAAAATCAAAATTTTAGATTAAGAACAGACTTGGGTAAATCCAAACACTTATTTTGGTCAAGTTTTTTTTCATCAAGACAAAAACACTAAATCTTAAGCACAAACGAATGTAGTCGAGCTAAGACATTTGACTAAATCTTTGTTGTGAACAGTTCAAAATCTGTGGTGAACTACGTTAAAAGTATAGTTTGACCGATGAAATACGTATATTCTTTAACTAAGCAAGGTTATAAAAAAAGCCCTAACGGTCTGTTAGGGCAATTTTTAGTTAAGTAGGTATTCTGTAAAATTTGGTACTTCTCTAGCTTATTATAGGTCAAGTGTTGGTTTGGGGAAATCAACACTTTTTTCGGTTAAGTTCAAAGTTTGATTTGGGGTCAACACTATCACTTAATTACACTGTAAATGTATGGTGGTTTTTCGATTCGGCTAAATAATTGTTGTGAAGTGGTGCTGATATGTTGTGAAAAATATGAACGGTTCATTTTGTTCGACGAGCGACACTGTTTGCAAGAGAAGAAGAGAGCACGATATGAAAATGGAAAATCAATCGGGAAACGCTTTGGGTAAAAAAAAATGCCCTCTAATATAGAGGGCAGAATTATCAAAGCAGGCTTGGTCGGTTTGGTTTGGCCCCGATTCACATCGGGAATTTTTTAGACCAAGTTTCGATTTGGGAAAACAAAACTTAGATTTTCAGTTAAGTTCAAAGTTTGATTTGGGGTCAACACTATCACTTAATTACACTGTAAATGTATGGTGGTTTTTCGATTCGGCTAAATAATTGTTGTGAACACATCGTATATTGTTGTGAAAAATATGAATGGTTTTATTTTCTCGACAAACGGTGTATTGCGCTGTGAAATTCGCACTCTGTTTTTTGTGAAAAGACAAAAAAAACAAATATCAATACTGATCTAAATGCTCAGGATACAAAAAGTTGTTGTACGGAAAACGGGTCACGTGTATATCACGAACCTCATCATAGACCCTTTTGCGAAATTCATCTAAATTCTCTTTGTTCAAGGCCGAAATGAAGAGTACTCGGTCGCCGACCCTTTGCATCCATGTTTTTTTCCATTCTTCAATGGTAAAATGTTTGCCCGTTTTCTCAGTAATCAGGTCGTCACTATCAATGGTCTCATGTTTGTACAGGTCTATTTTATTGAAGACCATAATACATTTTTTATCGGCACTTTTTATTTCGTCCAAAATTTTATTTACCGAATCAATCTGTTCCTCGAACTGGGGGTGCGAGATATCGACTACATGTAATAACAGGTCTGCCTCACGCACTTCATCTAAAGTGCTTTTAAAACTTTCAACGAGTTGAGTGGGCAATTTGCGAATAAAGCCTACTGTATCGCTCAGCAAAAAAGGAAGATTGCCAAGAACCACTTTACGCACGGTCGTATCTAATGTGGCGAAGAGTTTGTTTTCTGCAAAGACATCGCTTTTGCTTATAACGTTCATTAAAGTAGATTTGCCTACGTTGGTATAGCCCACTAAGGCAACACGTACCAAAGATCCACGGTTACCACGTTGGGTCTCCATCTGACGGTCTATTTTCAACAATTTTTTCTTGAGTAAAGAAATACGATCTCTGACGATACGCCTATCGGTTTCGATTTCAGTTTCTCCCGGCCCTCGCATTCCGATACCTCCCTTTTGACGTTCAAGGTGTGTCCAAAGCCCTGTTAACCTTGGCAACAAAAATTGGTATTGAGCAAGTTCGACCTGGGTTCGGGCATAGCTAGTTTGGGCACGTTGCGCAAAAATATCAAGTATCAGGCCGGTGCGGTCCAAAATCTTACAACGCAATTGTTTTTCGATATTTCGTTGTTGTGCAGGGGTGAGTTCATCATCAAAAATAACTGAACTAACTTCATGCTCGTCGACATAAGCCTCTACCTCTTGCATCTTTCCACTACCGATTAGCGTCTTAGGATTGGGAACATCCATTTTTTGAACAAAACGTTTTAAGACCTCCCCGCCTGCGGTGTAGGCCAAAAACTCAAGTTCGTCAAGGTACTCGGTCACTTTTTCAGCATTCTGTTCGCGGTTGATAACGCCTATCAGAATTACAGTTTCATATTCAATGTTTTTTTTTTCCAGCATAAAAAGACTTATTAAATACAAATTTAATCAATGATCACATTTAAACTTGATATTTTGCCTGTAATTACGACTACCGCTTTAGTGTTTTATGAAAAAAATGTCGTTGATTTATTGTAAATTGGACGTCTGAATTAAAAAGGTTAGAATGCTTTCATTGTTTAAAAAAGAAAAGGGTAAGCAGTTGTATACAATAGGTTTCTACAATTTGGAAAATCTATTTGACGTCAAAGACGACCCCAATACCCTAGATGATGATTTCACGCCTGAAGGATATAAAAAATGGTCTACAAGGCGATATAAAAAAAAGCTGTACAAATTGGCCATGACCATATCAAAAATAGGTAGTGAGACCACAATGAACCCTGCTGCGCTTATTGGCATTGCCGAGGTTGAAAACAAAGAGGTTATACAAGATTTGATCGAAAGCGAGTCATTGCGTGATATAGATTACGGGTATGTTCACTATGACTCGCCCGATGAACGCGGAATCGATACGGCATTGATCTATAACAAAAGTTGTTTTGAGGTACTGCATTCAGAACCAATAACCCTTTTGATATATGAAAAGGATGGTAAAAGAGATACAACCCGTGATATATTATATGTAAAAGGAAAGTTGAACGAAGAAGAAGTACATGTTTTTGTGAATCATTGGCCATCGAGAAGAAGCGGTAATGAGGAAACCAGTTATAAAAGAATAGAAGCTGCGGAAACCTTGAAGGGGTTTATGGCCCGTATCGAGGCTTCTGAAGAAAACCCCAACTATATAATCATGGGCGATTTTAACGATGGCCCTGAATCAGAGAGCGTAAAAACACTAATGCAGTCAGATCGATTGTACAACCCTATGGAGAAACTGCTTACTCTTGAGCGAGGAAGTGCCAATTATAAAAGATCTTGGATGCTTTTTGACCAGATCTTGGTTTCACATAATTTTTTCAATTATGAAAAGGGCACGCACAGTTTTGCCCATGCGAACATTTTTGACAATGAATTTTTAACCGAATTTAAAGGAAAGTACAAAGGCATGCCATATAGAACCTATAAAGGAAAAAAATATATTGGTGGGTATAGTGATCATTTTCCTGTGTATGTTCAATTGAAGTTTAATGAGTAATCAAATTTAGGTTCTTCACCAATGTAAATAACCATTGGTTTCACACTTTCTTAATTTCATTGTCTGCCAATAGTTCTTCGTTTCGTAATCTCAAGAAAACCTGAGCTGTAGTCACCACATCGAGTTCACAGTAGGTAATTATGCGATCCAAATCATTGTCACCATAATACACTTGACGCACCATACTGCCATCTATATCTCCCTTTGGTGAGGAAATACCTAAAATGTTAGCTAAGAGCTTTAATGAGGTAAAGTGTTTGTAATCACCAAATTTCCAAAGTTCCATGGTATCTAAATGAGGCACTTCCCATGGTTTTTTGCCAAAAAGGTTCAACTTATAGGGGAGTTCTATGCCGTGTATGATCATACGACGGGCGATAAACGGAAAATCAAATTCCTTGGCATTGTGTCCGCAGAGCAAGTGTTTAGTTGCACTGAAATGACTGTTCAATAGGTTTTTGAATTCTTTTAACAATTTAGGTTCATCACCGTGAAAGGTAGTAACGCGAAAGGTTCTGATGTCACCTTTATGTTTAAAATAGCCTACTGAAATGCAAATGACCTTACCAAACTCTGCCCAAATACCGGCACGTTCGTAAAACTCTTCTGCCGTAACTTCCTCTTTACGTTGGTATTGTGATTTTTGTTCCCACAGTTCTTGTTTGGTGTTGTCAAGCTGATCAAAATCTTTCTCTTGGGGCACGGTTTCGATGTCCAGAAAGAGTATATGCTCTAGATTGATTTTATGTAACATGTCATTTTTGCTTTAAGAACAGCATAATGCTTGAATAGTTAATGTTTATAGTGTCTTGTTTTACACTGAACTCTAGATTTTCAAAAACTATTTTTATTGAAATGCTGTCATTCTCAGCTTCTAGGGTCATCTCTTTTTGATTTGCCTTATAAAGTTCCGTTCCGTAGGCCGTCAATGCTATTATCTTTTCTTTTAAGGGAATCTCGAGGTTAACGTCATTTTTTGACAAGAGCAACGAAACTTTTTCTGAATTATAGGAAATCTGGTATTTATTGATTTCCATTTTGCTGTTCTCATAGCTGTTGAGACTAACTATTGCCAAGTACTGATATTCTTTGATATCATAATTATTTATAATGTTATTTGGGTAATAATTATAATGGTTTCCGTAGGGACTAATCTTATCTAACTCGGTTGGATCGATCGTGATTTTCAGAGAGTCTAACACTTTTTTCGTATCAAACCATTGATAAGTTTCTTCAGAATTATCAGCCACAGTATCTTTAAAAATTTCTTTAATTTTAATACTGGTGACGGAATTCAATTCAAAAATCGATTTTCTATCGTTTAAATAATCGAGAATTGATCCTAGTTGCTGGTACTGTTCCGCTGTTGCTTTTTTGCCATTTTCTTTTACTGTGTTGTGCACATTCTTAAATTGTTGAATTTGACTATTTTTAGAAATATCGAACACGCCCCAAGATCCAAAAGAGGATATTATGGCCAATATAAAAAGTGATATAGGCAGTATTTTAAGGCTTTTCTTCTTGCTCAATAGCAAGTAAACGGTTATCCCTAGAATCCAAAAGGCAATGACCAATACAAAATAGCGGTTTTCGGTTACGCCATAGTCGCCTATACGTCTAAAAATAGCTGTGAACAGTAAAACCACCAATGGTATAAGAAGTCGATAGAACCATGGATGGAATTTATTGATCGTCCATGATTTTATAGTTTTTTGGATAGGATCTATAATTACCTGAACCACAAAGCCCAATAGGGCAAGGGCCGTTACCAGATAAGAGACCCAGCCTTTGGGAAGCTCCCATTGAACCAATATTTTAAAGCTGTAGGCATAAAGAATTAAAAGGTATAAAAGTACTAACGGTATCAGAATATACTTTACAAAGACCTCTAAGGGTTTTTTGAACAGAATGGACGTATGTTGTAAGATGTCTTTTGGAAAATCAGATAGATAGATCCAAGTGTTTACTAGCCCCAAGCAAAAAATGAAAAGCTGCCCATAACGCTCTCCACGAATAGAAACCTCGAACAGCGCATCAATTGCCGCCAACGCTAGAACCAGCCCAAGATATAGTACCCCTGAAAAAAATAGGCTTCTTCCAATGGCGGTACCAGCTGATTTCAGATAGTTCCAATAAGCTGATTTATCCCATTTGGTTACGAAGGGGGCAAAAAACACAAATAAATGCCCTCCAATTAAATATAGAAAGAACCGTATAAAATATTTAGGGTTGTCTTCTAATCCGTTACTGTCAGGAAGATGCCAGTAAAAAAGAAAAAGCAGTCCTAAGACCAATAGTTTTATCCATTTCCATTTTTTCGGCTCTTTTAAGTGCTCAAGAAAGAACTGAATGCCAATAAGCCAACTTATTCCCAGTGCTAAAGTCAAAAGTACATTGGCCTGCTCTTCGAAAGATCGACCTGTAGGGTCGTTCAGAATAACAATGGCGTAAATAGTTCCACAAATTGCCCATACAAGGGTTACGGGAAAACGCTTAAACGCATTTTGCGCCTTATCTGTGATTTCTTTGAGCGAGGGTAGATTCATTGAGAACAGGCTTATTAGTTAAATATACGAACAAATTTAAATATGCCCTGTTGTATAAAACACACTGCTTTCAGGGATGTTTATATTCTTTGACCAAAATAGTGGCCAAAAACCAAAAACCGACCATTGGGTCGGAAAGGTTTGATAGAACATAGCCATATAGTTTAAAATAATTTTGAATGAAACATCTATAAAAATCATGGCTTTATCGATGAAATGCAATTTAAATCTCTATGAAAACAGGAAATGGGCCAAAGAAAAACCAGACGGTCTGTAAACCTTAAAAAAGTGATTGCTGTTTTACAGGGCTTTCATGCTCTAAAAGCCATTTTTTACGGTGTAGACCACCTGCATAACCTGTCAACGAACCATCGCTTCCGATTACACGGTGACAAGGCACGATAATCCATAAAGGGTTTTTGCCATTTGCTGCGGCCACCGCTCGAATTGCCTTTACGTTGTCCAAGGTTTTTGAAAGATCAAGATAAGAAACTGTTTTTCCAAAGGGAATTTTCAATAAGGCATCCCATACGCTTTTTTGAAAATCGGTGCCTTGAGGGTTTAGAATAAGGTCAAAATCTTTTCGTTCCCCGTTAAAATATTCTTTGAGTTGATAAACGGCATCTTCAAGCACTTCAGGAATCAAGGTATCAGTGAATGTATCTATATCAAGAACGGTCATTGAGGCCAAGCCATGTTCATCACCGGCTAACTTTGCTACGCCTAAAGGTGTTTGTGTAAATGCAGTTTCCATTTTATATGCTTGATAGGTGTAAATGGTATAATATGCCGTTAAATATAAGAAAAACTCAGTTTGAATCAGGTAAAAAGGCGGTGTAAAATACCTGCTGTAGGCTTGGTCGAATATGTAGATCGTACAAATTCCTATTTTCCCGTGTGGGATATACCCTATTGGACAAGAAAATAAATACCAATTGGTTTATTGGGTCGGCCCAAACGAAAGTGCCCGTAAAACCACTATGCCCAAAGCTTTCGATACTTACTTCAGGAGCGGGATATGAATCGCCCAGAGCCAGTTCAGCATTATTTAGTTTGGGCTTGTCAAAACCTAACCCCCTCCGATTTTTGTTGTTGGGGTATTGCACTTTGGTAAACTCTTTCAATGTTGTTTCGGATATATATATTTTACCGCCGTAAGTACCGTATTGCACATACATTTGCATCAATTTGGCCATATCATTGGCAGTAGCGAATAGGCCGGCATTACCCGAAATTCCCCCTAAAAGGGAAGCATTCTCATCATGTACCCAACCTTGGGTCAAGGTGTGGCGAAAAAGGGTGTCTTGCTCTGTGGGTACTATATTGTTGGGGTAGTTCTTCAATTTTGGTCGAAAACCCAAGGTAGTTACACCCAAGGGCTTATAGAAATTTTGGGTTATATAGTCCTCATACGATTGCCCTGTCAGTTGTTCAATGAGTTTTGGAAAAATCAAGAATGTAAGTCCAGAGTATTGATATTTCTTTTCGTTCGAAACTTTTGATTTGTTGATCATTCGGTACATTTTACGATTGAAATCATTTTTTACAAACAGACCATCGTAGGCCTGATTTTCATAATTGGTCTGGGCTTTTCGTTTTACGAACCGTTTTTTGAGTTTGCCATTTTTCTTGATTACGGTATTTAGAAAAACGATATACGGGGTCAAACCCGCTTGATGCGCCAGAATTTCACGTAGGGTAAGGTCTTTTTTGTCTTTTATGTTGTGCCAAGGCCTCCAGTAATTACTGAAGGGAACATCTAAGTTCAATTTTCCTTCATCCACCAATTTCATAAGGGCGGGCAGGGGTCCCGTAATTTTTGTCACTGAGGCCATATCGTAGATGTCATTCAATGAAACCTCTTGAATACTGTCGTAGGTGTGAAACCCATAGGTTTTATGAAAGATGATTTTTGAATCTTTGGCAACGAGAAGTTGCGCCCCGGGAAAGGCTTCGTTTTGAATGGCATGAGCCATTATCGAATCTACTTTGATGTTGATGATAAGGGAGTCTAAACCCACTTCTGATGGGTTGGCGTAAGTGAGTTCGGTCTTGCCTAAAAGCGATAGTTCGACTTTTGCGCCTTCTTGCGCACAGACGTTCCCATAAAACAAACCAATTAGTATAAAAATTAATCTTTCCATGTATCTAAAAATTCGTTAAGCCATGAAAAAACTACACATTAGTGACAATTTAAGAAGAAAATAGTATGATGTAAACCTTTGTTTTTATTGCTAAAACCCATATTAACTATAGCCATTGTTGAACTAAACCTAAAGGTAGCTTTTTAAGATTTTAAGTATTAGCTACCTTTAGGGGCAATATTAATAGTTCAATATAAAATTATGAAAAAAAAGTAGTACCCTGATTGAAAGAGCGTGTAAAAAAGTTTCTGAGTTTTCTGTTAATTACAAGAAGCTTGAACGTTCGATTGAGTTGTCTGGCAAGAGCCAAAGTACCCTTACCAATTATGCGCGTTGTCTTTCCCATATGGTCTTACATTTTGAATG
>UOEL01000041.1_pt1 | contig 24282 bp, 27 predicted proteins | sample 1989351 | NCBI WGS metagenome assembly UOEL01 (sample SAMEA4712195, study PRJEB27164) | hydrothermal vent metagenome | biome: marine basaltic hydrothermal vent biome; feature: marine hydrothermal vent; material: mineral | place: Pacific Ocean | collected 2011-06-14/2011-07-23 | depth 1719 m
CCATGGAAACTAACCGAGTTCAAAAAAGTGCACTCACAATGGGATGCCGTTTTCGCCGAAAAAGGATGGGGCTCAATGTTTCTTAACAACCATGACTTTCCTAGAAGTGTAAGCCGATGGGGCAATGATTCTAAAGCGCACTGGCACAATTCAGCCACCATGCTACAAACATTCTTGCTCTCTATGCGAGGTACGCCCTATTTTTATCCCGCATTATGCAATAGAACTTCGTGATGAGGTTTGAAAGACCAATAAAATCAGTGATTTTACTTCAAGCGGCATAGCACCGCCATGGTGCTTGAAGAAAACCAAGTGAAACGTCTTATTTTGAAGGTATTTCAAACTGTAATAGATTTTCTATTGCATAATGCGGGGTTTATTACGGCGAAAAAATAGGTATGACCAATATAAAATTCAGCAACATTTCTGAATATAAAAACATTAACACCTTGAACCGCTATGAAACCCTAAGGCAAAACGGAGGTGATTTAGAAGCATTTCTCTTAAACGAAAAAACAACGAGTAGAGACAATGCCCGAACGCCCATGCAATGAATCTTTCTGAAAATTCAGGTTTCACTAAAGTAGAACCATGGCTGAAAGTCAATAAAAATCATACAGAAGGTATTAATGTCAGTTCGCAAGAAACCGATAAGAATTCAGTATTGAACCATTTTAGGGCAATGGTAGGCGTCAAAAAAATCATCATGCCCTCATCTATGGTTCGTATGAGTTACTATTGGAAACCAACAAAAAGGCTTACACCTATACCCGAACTTTAGATACCGACAGTTATTTGGTACTACTAAATTTTTCGGTAGAACAAGAACGTGTTACTATTGACAAAATCGACTTTAAGAAAGTCGAACTCTTGATTTCAAATGATGATTCTGATGCCATTAACGCTAGTGGCACATTTGAATTAAAGCCCTACCAAGCATCGATCTATAAATTGATTTTTGACTTTGAATCCTAAAAAGGATACTTTTTCATATATTTAGTGCACTCAAAAAAGCAACAGACCAATGAAAAACACATTCCTATCATTTCTTCTTATCTCACTTTCTATCGCCGCCCTAAATGCACAAAAGAAGGTTGAGGACATCATCAAAAATTTAGATAGCAAAACAGAGGCTTATGGTACCATAGCCCAAAATATTTGGAATTTGGCCGAAATGGGCTATCAAGAAGAAAAAAGTTCCGCATTGTTGCAAAAGACCTTGGCCGATGAAGGATTTTCCATTAAAAAAGGAGTTGCTGGCATGCCCACGGCATTTATTGCGGAATATGGCAGCGGTGCACCCGTAATTGCCATAATGGGCGAGTATGATGCCCTACCTGGACTATCACAACAAGCAGTAGCCGAAAAAAAATCGGCCGGAAAAGCAGCGGGCCATGCCTGTGGTCATCATTTGTTCGGTACGGCATCGGCCGCGGCCGCCATATCGGCAAAAGATTGGATCAAGGCCAACAATGCCAAAGGCACTATCCGTTTTTATGGTACGCCTGCAGAAGAAGGTGGTTCAGGAAAAGTATATATGGTCAGAGAAGGTCTTTTCAATGATGTCGATGTTGCCTTGCATTGGCACCCTGGCTCGCAAAATGCAGCAAGTGCTGGGGCGGCCTTGGCCAATAAATCGGCCAAGTTTCGATTTTATGGTATTTCTGCACATGCCGCTGGGGCACCTGAAAAAGGTAGATCTGCCCTTGATGGTGTAGAGGCCATGAACGCCATGGTAAATATGATGCGCGAACATGTACCCCAAGAGGCCAGAATACATTATGTAATCACCGATGGTGGAAAAGCGCCCAATGTAGTTCCTGACTTCGCCGAGGTCTACTACTATGCCCGGCACAATAGTAGAGATGTGGTCATCGACATTTTTGATCGTATGGTAAAGGCGGCCGAAGGTGCAGCGATGGGTACAGGAACGACCATGGACTATGAAATGATCGGGGGCACCCACGAACTATTGCCCAATCTTGTTTTACAAAAAACAATGCACGATAACCTCTCTAAAATAGGGGGTATCGATTACACCGCTGAAGAAAAAGAATTTGCAGATAAAATAGCAGTTAGTTTGGGCCATAAAGAAGTTGATGTCGACATCGCAACAAATGTTCAGCCGTACAAAACCGAAGCTCGACCTTATGGATCCACCGATGTGGGCGATGTGAGCTTTGCCGTGCCCACAGTAGGTATGAGTGCCGCCACTTGGGTGCCCGGCACGCCAGCACACAGTTGGCAAGCAGTTGCCGCCGGAGGAACCACCATAGGAAAAAAAGGTATGATGGTCGCTGCAAAAACACTTACGTTGACAGCCATTGATCTATTCAAAAACAAGGAGTTGATTACCAAGGCCAAGGCCGAACTTATTGAACGCAGAGGGGCTGATTTTAAATATATCCCACTTTTGGGCGATAGGGCCCCTGCACTCGATTACAGAGATTGACACCAATATTTAGAATCTATTTTTAGGTACCTTGGTTCAAGACCAAATAGAATATGGTCTTGGATCGATACCCCATTATATTTTATAACCAACTGTAACATATTAAACGATACTGCTACTAATCAGTTACAACCACTAACCTATATCAGTGAACAAAGAACTGGAACATCAATTTGTAACAGAACTTGAGAGCAATCAAAACATTGTTCACAAGGTCTGTACCCTGTACACCAATGATAGGGATTCTCACAAAGATCTGTTTCAAGAAATAACCATACAACTGTGGAAGGCCTACCCCAAATTCAGGGGAGATTCAAAATTCAGTACGTGGATGTACAGAGTGGCCCTGAATACGGCGATCACTCTTTATCGAAAATCGAAGAGGCGTATCAAAACACAAGATTATGAATCGGTTATTTTTAAAATCAAGGCCGATGAATACGATGAGATCGAAGAACAACAACTAAAACTAATGTACAAGGCCGTTAAGCAATTGGGCGATATTGACAAGGCGTTGGTTTTTTTGTATTTGGAAGACAAAGATTATAGTGAAATATCAGAGACCTTGGGTATAAGCGAGGTAAATGCGCGGGTGAAGATGAGTCGTATAAAAAATAAATTAAGAACCATACTTAATCCTTAAGGATATGTTGGACGAACTAGAACTACTAAAAAAAGACTGGCAAAAAAAGGAAGAACAGCTTCCTAAATTGTCATACAATGAAATTCATACCATGCTATGGAAAAAATCTTCTTCTATTGTCAAATGGGTATTGACCATAAGTGTACTAGAATTTTCATTGCCACATTTGTTATACCTAATACCTGGAATGACAGAAAAAAATATGGATATTTATGAAAAATTGGGTGTTAAAGACCTAGCCACTACATTTTGGGTACTAAGCTATGCGATTACACTTTATTTCATCTATTTATTTTATAAAAGGTATAAAGAAATTTCGGTTTTGGATAGTGCCAAAGACCTCATGGAAAAAATAATAAAGACAAGAAAAACCGTTAAGTATTATGTGATATACGGTTTGTCATTTCTGTTCTTGGCCTGTGCCCTTATCTTTGCAGGGGTATATTTGACCGACAATATTACAGATGTATTTCCTCCCGCCGAAGGTGCAAAAGAAATAGCTCCTGAAAAATTCAAAAACGCCGTACTTTGGACCATTGCTATTTTCAGTGTGGTTGTTGTAGCGGTTATGGGGGGCATATATTTTCTTCTCTACGGAAGGCTTCTCAGAAAACTGAACAAAAATTACAAAGAACTAAAAAGATTGGAAATCTAAGAACGCCACTTACGTGCCTTGTGCTCCTCTTCATAGGCCAGAAGGTCTTTTTCAGGTATAACCTTTAAGAAAGAAGGATGTTGCTCTATGGCATATTCCAATTTCTCTATGATCGACTCGAAAGACTCGTTCTCATAATCAATTTCCAAGGGTTCTTTAATGACCATTGATTGCAGAATTCCCTTCTTTTTTACACGCAGTCCCTTTTTGTCAAAAGAGCGTCGAAACCCGTCAATAACCACAGGCACAACAACAGGTTTGTATTTTTTAATAATATGCGAGGTGCCTTTTCGCAAAGGTTTCCATGGTGTTGTCGTACCTTGCGGAAACGTAATGACCCAACCATCACCAAGTGCTTTTCCGATACTTGAAATATCACTCATTTTCACTTGCCGCTTTACATCTTTGCCCTCAGATCGCCATGTACGCTCTACACTTATTGACCCTGCATAGGCAAAAACCTTGGTCAACAAACTTTTTTTCATGGTTTCGGCAGCCGCTATATAGTACATATTCAGTTTAGGTTGCCATATATATCCCAAATTTTTTATAGTATCGTCCCTCCCCTTCAAACTTGCATTGAACACATGAAACATGGCGACTACATCAGCAAAATAAGTCTGATGGTTGCTCACGAAAAGTACATTTGATTCAGGTAGGTTTCTGATAATCTCGGATCCTTCTATTTCCAACTTATTAAAACGTTTGTACCGCTGGTGGGTAAGGATCCCCAATATACGAATGAGCCATTTTTTTAAAAACAAAATATGACCAAAAGGATTTTCCTTGAACAAGCCCATAGAAATAGTATAAGATGGCTAATTTACGAAAACTAGCGAAACAAGCCGTTCATAAAACCTGTTTCAACATTTCCTTGATTTCGTTGAGCATCATAGCCGTTGCGCCCCAAACCGTATAACCATTTAATTTAAAGGCAGGTATGTCAATATTTTCGGCATAAGAAGTTGACAGCTTTTGATTGAAAATATTCGCGTCATCCAAAAAATCGATTACAGAAACCTCAATGAGCGAAGCCACCTCTGATTTTTGTAACACAAAGGGCAACGGATTTTCATAGAGGCCCATATAAGGTTGTACTTCAAAATTGCTGGGCGGTATATAGACCTCGGTCAATGATTTGACGACACTTACATGCTCAGGTCGCACACCTACTTCTTCATGCGTTTCTCTCAATGCCGTGGCCAATAGGTCATTGTCAGAGTTCTCTGCCTTGCCTCCGGGCAAAGCAATTTGGTTTGAATGAACGCCCTTATATGTTTTTCTGAGGATGAGCAACAGATGTGTCAAATTCTCGGCATTTGGGTAAAACAAGGCCATTACGGCCGCTTTTTTCGAATTCTTCCGATTTGATCTTTTAGATTTTATCTCGACCAAACGATCGTCAGGCACCATTTTAAAGTGCGAAGCTTCGCCCGGTAAGGGTAGATTTTTTATTTTTGGTATCTGTTGTGAAAAAAAAGTAAAATCCATGTTATTGAAAAAAATCGCTGTCCTTACAATAATACCATTAATATTTTTAGTCGGTTGTAAAGAAGAACCCAATAAAAAACAGACTCCGGCACAAAAAACGGAAGTAAAAAAAGATTCTGTACAAAAAGACTCCGTACCTATAGAAGAACCTGAAAAAGAATTCAAGCTCAATGAAGAGAATTCCATTCCGTTTTTCTTCGAGTATCAAAAAGGCTTGAAAGTGAACAAGGTCAAGATCACCACGAGTATGGGTGACTTTACCGTACAGCTCTATGACAATGTACCCTACCATAAAGCCAATTTCATCTATCTGACCAGACAGGGTTATTTTGACAATACCCAATTTCACCGTGTTGTAAAAGGCTTCATTATTCAGGGCGGTAATGCCGATGATGAAAAGACCGCAGCTAAAAGAAGAAAAATAGGAAGGTACCTGTTACCGCCCGATACACGTAAAGGTTATAAACATCACCGAGGCACCATATCAATGCCCAGTAGCGAGGTTAACAATCCGCATAAATTGGCATCGCCCTATGAGTTTTTCATTGTAGTGACCAAACCGGGATCCTACCATTTAGATGGTGGGTTCACCCCTTTCGGAAAAGTGATACAAGGCATGAACGTAGTTGATAAAATCAATGCGCAGCCCGTTGGCAAAGGTGATTGGCCTTCACAGAATATCTATATTGAGAAAGTAGAGGTTCTTGAGTAGGTTTGGGGTTGTAGGTTATCCAATAAATATTCAAGAATACACCCCTTTCTTTTCCATGGCCGCTAAAACGCCCGAAATGGCAAAGGCGACCGTACCCAAAATATCAATGGTCAAGTAAAACATAGGCTACAGTTGTTGGGTGTAAAAATTATAATCCTTAATAACAACATCCACAAAATCGACTGGTTTCATGGTTGTTTTGATTTCAGTGACCTTCATTATTTGATTATTAAGCGATAAAATCACATTATGATCCTCATTTCGCTTGGCAGCATCAAAAAGCTCTTTAATGGTCTGCATCTCTCGATCCTTAAAAACGGTCACCTGCGGAAATACGGGCACATACCCATCAGGCAGGTCGCGAAGTAAGGTGTCTTTCAACGACACCCTTTTCTTTTCGCTGATAACGGTGGTACCTGCGGCGATATCGCCTACACGCTGCCCATGTCCCCTCAAGAGTATGGTCAAAACCGCCACCCCGCCTGAAGATAGTACAACATCGACTATTCGCAATATCCACCGAATAAAATAACTTGAGAAATTAGGCTTTGAGCCATCCAATTTCACCACACGAATGTGCATCATACCCTTACCAACTGTTTTACCGTCCATAAAGGTTTCCAACAAAACGTAGTACAGAAAAGCGGGTAGGTTCATCACCATATACAAGGCCCACATATCACCAAAATCGATATCCAACGAAAACAACAGCCAAAACATGAGTACGGTGTAGACCAATATTATAAAACTATCGATTATATAGGCCAGCATACGCTCACCTAAATGAGCCGTATTTTGACCGATACTTATATTTTGAGCAGTTTCTATTTGAAATTGTTCCATAATTTTAGTTCCTTTGAATAGCGGCCGTTATAAAATTATTACGGTCGAGCTACCAACCTTATACTCTATGCGAGAAGCTGCCTTCGTAAAGCAAAATAAAGACAAATGGTCCACTTTTGAAAGCGCATTGTCAAAGAAAACGGAGATAGCCCCTGACGTATTGTCCGATCTCTACATAGAAATCACCGATCACCTCAGTTACGCCAAAACATTTTATGGTGGCAGCAATACGGAATTTTACTTGAATTCATTGGCCTCACAGGCCCATCGGCAAATATACAAGACCAAAAAGGAGCCTAAAAACAGGGTTATCGGTTTTTGGAAGACTGAATTTCCCACCATGTTCTATCAACATCGCCGAGAACTCGCCGTAGCATTTTTGGTATTTGCATTTTTTACGGCCGTAGGTGCTTTTTCGGCTGCCAATGAGGGTGATTTTGTACGCTCGATCTTGGGCGATGGCTATGTGAACATGACCTTGGAGAATATAGAAAATGGCGACCCCATGGCCGTTTACAAACAGCAGGGCGAATTCAATATGTTCTTGGGCATTACCATCAATAATATCACCGTTGCGCTTATGGCCTTCGCCTATGGTATCTTATTGGGCATCGGCACGCTGTACATCATGCTGAGAAATGGCATCATGCTGGGCAGTTTTCAATACTTTTTTTATGACAAAGGGGTATTGTGGGAATCGGCACGAACGATATGGATCCATGGCGCCATAGAGATATCGGTTATTATTATCGCAGGCTGTGCAGGTCTGGTATTGGCAAATGGCATATTGTTTCCTGGCACCTATACCCGACTCGAATCTTTTAAGCGAGGGGTGGTAAACGGACTCAAGATCATGCTGAGTACCGTTCCCTTTTTTATCATCGCCGGTTTTTTAGAGGGCTTTGTGACCCGGCATACCGAAATGCCCGACTGGTTGGCGGTTCTAATTATTCTTTCATCTTTCGCACTAATTCTATTTTACTACGTTATATATCCGTACCAACTTCATAAAAAAAACAAGGCCGTATGAATACCGATTTTATAGAATTCAAAAAAAAGCGAGAATTAGGCGATATTCTATCAGACACCTTTGCCTTTCTACGTTCACAGTTCAAACCCTTTTTCAATGTATTCTTAAAAATAGTCGGCCCTTATTTGGCCGTAATGGCCATTAGCTATGGCTTTTATACGTATTCGATAGGCGATCTTGTGAATTTTACCGGTGATAATTTTGACTTCCCCCTAACTACGATACTCACCTTGGTTGTGGTGATGGTATTCTTTTTCTCGATCATTGCAGCTTATGTAATGGCCCAGGCGACCACTCTTTTCTATATTAAATCGTACACTGATTTAAAAGGGAATATAGATTTCGACACCATCAAAAAAAATGTTTACGGCTCATTTTGGAAATTTGTAGGGCTTGCCTTCTTGGTCGGGCTTAGTGTGGGTATTGGGTTTATGTTCTGCCTCGTACCGGGTATCTATCTTTATGTGCCATTGGCACTTTCGTTCAGTATCATGGTTTTTAGGCAAAAGGGAACTTCAGAAGCATATAGCGATAGTTTTGGGTTGGTAAAAGATGAATGGTGGATGGCCTTCGCCACACTTTTCATTGTAGGAATCATCGTTACGATAGCCAGCTATGCCTTTTCAATGCCGAGTACCATTTATGCCTTTATGAAATTGGGTATTTTATCAGGTGAAATAGATGCAACCGATTTTACGGGAAACCTCTTCGACCCCATTGCGGTCATACTGGGCATTATAAGTTTACTGGCCCAATTTTTTCTGAGCATTATTTCATTAGTAGCAAGTGCGCTGATCTACTTCAACCTAAACGAGAAAAAGAATTTTACGGGTACCTACGAACGCATTCAGGATCTAGGTAAAAAACCAGAAGAAGAAACATCGACCTTTGACCGTATTCAAAACTTGGGAAAAGGGCCTGAAGACCAAACAAATTAAAACCGAGCAAGATTACCATTTAATACATGTTTAAAAATATTCTTTTCTTTTTCTTTTGTGGGTTGTCTGTTTTTTCGATTACGGGGCAACAAGGTTCCACAACGGTAAAATATGATACCGCGCCTATTGAAGTAAAGAAAATCACCGATGGAGACCTTCAAGAATATCGCAATGACCCCAAGTTCGATTATGAAATCACAACATTTGAGATCGGCTGGTTGCAAGATTTTAAAACATGGCTGGGCAATCTACTTCAAAGATTCTTTGAGTGGCTTTTTGGGGTAGAGGAAGCTGCTGGTATGCTATCTATTTTCTTTCGGTTGATTCCCTATATCCTCCTTGCCCTACTCATTTTCGTATTGATCCGGTTTTTTTTGAATGTCAATTCGCGAGCCTTGATATACAGCACAGCAAACGATGCCCTTGTCTCGCTCTCAGAAGAAGAGCATATTATCAAAAACGAGAATATTCAACAGTTGATCCAAAAAGCCTTGGCGGATAAGAACTACAGGCTGGCAATTAGATATTACTATCTGCATATCTTAAAATTGATGAGCGACAAGGAAATCATCAAATGGGAAATGCAAAAAACCAATGACGATTACCTCAATGAAATAAATAATAGCGAACTCAAACGCCCATTTACCAAAATCACCCACTTGTACGATTATATATGGTACGGCAACTTTGACATTGACGAATCAAAATACCGAATGGCCGAAACCACCTTCTCACAGTTACAAAAAACACTGCAAAATGGATAAGAAGGGCAAGATATATATCGTCATTGCGGTCATTGCCATTGCCCTCATCATGTTGGCACAATACAACAAGCCAAAAGAGCTCAATTGGTTTCCGTCGTATGTTGCCCAGCATAAAATACCCTATGGCACCTATGTGTTCAATGATTTGATGAATACTCTTTTTCAGGGGAATATCGAACAAATGACCATACCGCCCTATACGTTTTTAAATAAAGATAATGAGGCCTCGGGCACCTATGTATTGGTAAACGGAAACATCAACTTTGAAGAAGCCGAATTAGATGTACTCTTGAATTGGACGACCAAAGGGAATACCCTATTTATCGCCTCTGAAAATTTTGAGAAACGTCTGTTAGACACCTTGAATCTCACTACCTCTAGTTTATATGCTGATTTTGGTGAAGAAACAAGTCAGTTGTACCAATTGGTCAACCCTGCTCTAAAAACGAAAGCCCCCCTGATTTTTGAGAAAGATTCACACGCACGGTTTTTTAATGCCATTGACACATTGAATACCACCGTAATCGGGCTGGTCGATAATTATTCTGAGAAGCAGGCCATTGAAGAAGAACACTTTAACGTAATCGAGCAAGATTTTGGTGAAGGCAAGATTATTCTATCCACCTTTCCGAAGGCCTTTACCAATTACTTTATCCTAAAAGACGATAATAAAGAATATACCGCGGGGCTCTTATCGTATATAGATGGTACACGCCCTATTTATATGGATAACCATCACAAATCAGGCAAGACCTTTTATACCTCGCCCATGTATATATTTTTGAATACCAAAGAATTGAAATGGGCCTATTACATTACCTTGATCGGCACACTGCTCTATGTCGTTTTTGAAGGAAAACGGAAGCAACGTGCCATACCCGTGGTCGTACCGCTCAAAAACCAAACGCTGGCCTTTACCCGTACCATAGCTGATATGTACTATGAAAAAGGACAGCAAAAACCGATTGCCGAACATAAAACAGCGCAATTTTTAGAATACATACGTTCTCATTTTTATATGGAATCTATAAATCGCGATGAAAATTTTTATAAAAACCTAGCTTCTCGAAGTTCGCATGATATTAAAGAAATAAAACGTATGTTCTCGTATTTTGAGCAGCTACAAAAACAAGTTCAAGTAAGTGATACCGAGCTTAAAAAATTGAATACCTTAATTGAAAAATTTAAACACAAAACCGATGGAAAATAACGAACAGAACACCAACGACCTGAATTTTGATAACCGCATTCCCCTTGAAGAATTAAAAAACAAGGTCAATGAAATTAAAACCGAATTGGGCAAGGTCATCGTTGGTCAACATAATTTTATAGATCTGTTGATCGTTGCCCTATTGGTAGATGGGCATGTACTCATTGAAGGTGTGCCGGGTATCGCCAAGACCATTACGGCCAAACTCTTTGCCAAGACCTTGAATACCGGTTTCAGTAGAATACAGTTCACACCTGATCTAATGCCAAGCGATATTTTGGGCACCTCTATCTTCAATGTGAAAACAACGGAGTTCGAGTTTAAAAAAGGCCCTATCTTTTCAAACATCATCTTGATCGATGAGATCAACCGCGCCCCTGCAAAGACCCAGGCCGCCATGTTCGAGACTATGGAGGAACGCCAAGTGACCATGGACGGCACCACCTATAAAATGGACACGCCCTTTATGGTTCTCGCCACCCAAAACCCCATAGATCAAGAAGGCACTTACGCCTTACCAGAAGCACAGCTAGATCGTTTTCTTTTTAAGATAAAAGTAGATTACCCTTCTTTAGAAGAAGAAGTGCAGATCATACAAACCCATCATGAACGTAAAGGCTTTGAACCTCAAACCCTTGTTACTGATGTCATAGCACCAAAGCAATTGGCCGATTTTAAATCAAAGATCCAAGAAGTAGTGGTTGAAGAGAAAATAATCAAATATATCGCCGATATCATTACCAAAACAAGAAACCACCCACACCTATATTTGGGCGGGTCACCAAGGGCATCGATCGCCTCCTTAAATGCCGCCAAGGCCTTTGCAGCAATTTCCGGTCGTGATTTTGTAATGCCAGAAGATGTAAAAAGGGCCTTGGTGCCAGTATTGAACCATAGGGTGATACTGACCCCAGAACGTGAAATGGAAGGTATGACCACAGAGAGCGTGGTACATATGATTACGGAATCAGTCGAAATACCAAGATAGACCCTACCAAGATAGACTCTACCAAGACAAAATCATGCAGTTTTTAAAATCCTTCTACATACACAACACGTTTTTCAGGTATATCGCCATACTGGCGGCCTGTTTTGTTGTATCGTACTGGGTACCCCTACTCTACCCTGTTACATGGCTCTTGACCGTTTTGCTGATCGGCCTGTTTTTCTTTGATATCTTTTTGTTGTATGCAACCCATAAGGGTATTGAAGCCCAGCGCGAACTGCCCAAAAAATTATCGAACAGCGATTTTAACCCCATTCGTTTTACGTATGCATCTCGTTACCCTTTCAAGACCTATATCACACTGATCGATGAGCTGCCCATACAATTTCAAAAGCGCGATTTCAAGTACAGCGCCAGCCTATTGAAAAATGAAAAAAACACCTATGAATATAAGGTCCGCCCTGTAGAACGAGGCGAATATGTTTTTGGCAACCTCATTGTCTTCGCCTCATCAAGCCTAAAAATCATCAAACGGAAATATATATTTCAAAAAGACCAGATGGTACCCGTATATCCCAGTATCATTCAAATGCAGCAGTATGACTTTTTAGCCATCAGCAATAAACTTACCCAGTTCGGTTTAAAGAAAATAAGGCGTATAGGGCATACACAAGAGTTTGAACAGATCAAAGAATATGTGCCAGGCGATGATATTAGAACCATCAATTGGAAAGCTACCGCCAAGAACGACCACCTGATGGTCAATCAATACCAAGATGAAAAATCGCAGCCCATTTATTCGATCATTGATACAGGGCGTGTTATGAAAATGCCCTTTAACGGATTAAAATTATTGGACTACGCCATCAATTCAACCCTGGCATTTTCTAACGTGGCATTGAAACGGAACGATAAAACGGGCTTGGTGGCCTTTTCAAAGAACATAGAGACCTTTGTACCCGCGGTGCAGAAATTGTCCCATTTGAACACCATTCTAGAAAAACTGTATAACATTACGACGGAGTTTACCGATGCCGATTTCGGAATGCTCTACGCTCATATAAAACGAAAAATAAACCATCGTAGCTTGTTATTGCTCTATACCAACTTTGAGCATATTTCGGCCATGCGGCGACAACTTCCATTTTTGCTCGCGATTGCCAAAAAACATGTATTGGTCGTTGTTTTTTTCGAGAACACCGAACTTGAAGAACTCATCGCAACTGATGCCGAAGACCTACAGGCCATCTACCACAAGACCATTGCCGAGAAATTCTCTCTCGAAAAACGCCTTATGCAAAAAGAGTTACAGCAATACGGTATACAGACCATTTTGACCAAACCCGAGAATTTGACCATAAATACCATCAACAAATATTTAGAGATCAAAGCTAGGGGGTTGCTTTGATTCAGGTCTTTCGCTTCGCACTATATGCTAAAAAGAAGGGGGATGGCAGCACACCGAACAAATCTCTTTGTATTTGACAATTCAGTTAACTAACTTTGAAAACTGCACCCCAACAAGGCTTTAAAGCCCATAGGTGCACAGCCAAAGGCCAGTACGCGAGGGCTGCGCACCCACGAGCTTTAAACCCCTGACCATTAGTAAATATTTAAAATGAAAAATCGCACCTTTTTATTAACATTCAGTTTAATTGGATTTGTATTATTTAAATCTTACAGCCAAGACACAGGCTTTGTAGGTTATGCCACTGCTTCTATTGAACAAGATAGTATAGTTGAAACTAATTATGTTGGCTTTTCAGATAAAGAGAAATCGTTGAAATACAATAGCTCGACAATACAGCCAATAGCTTCTGTAAGTAAAACCTTTATCGGAATTTCACTTATGATTGCCCAAGAAAAAGGATTACTAGACTTAGACGAAGACATCAGAGAGTATTTGGATTTCGAGTTTGTAAATCCTAACTTGAAAAAAAGGGTAGAACCGAAAAAAGAAAACAAAATTACATTACGCCATTTAGCAACCCATACATCTGGAATAGTAGATAACGAAAAACCATATGAATCCTCATATTCTTCCGGATTAGAACCTAATATGGAACTAGCTATTTATCTGAAGGAATATCTTACAAAAGGAGGTAGTGAATATTCCAAAAAGAATTTTAACAAATCTATAGCTGGTACAAAATATGAATATTCAAATATTGCATCAGCACTTGCAGCGTATACAATCGAGAAAGTTAGTGGAAAATCGTTTGATTTGTTTACAGAAGAATATATTTTCAAACCATTGGGAATGAATAGTACAGGTTGGTTTTATAAAGATATAGAGAAAGCAAATCACGCTATCTTATATGATGAACAAGACAAAGCAATGCAACCATATTCTTGTGCTGTATATCCCGACGGCAGTCTAAAAACAACAATAAACGACCTTTCAATTTATCTTATAGAATTAATGAAAGGTTTTAACAAAAAGTCAAAATTACTTTCCGAAGATTCTTGGACAGAACTCTTTAATAAAAATTTCACTGACCAAATACTCATTGAAAACATAAGCACACAGGAACCGAATACAGGGATATTTATTGTGTATTTCAAGTCTGGTATGATAGGACATACAGGTTCTGATTTGGGAGTTTCAGCATTTATGATGTTTGATTCTAAAAAAAATATCGGTAAAATTTTTATGTCCAATGAAGATTTGACCGAAAATAATCTAGAAGAATTTAAGTTAATCTGGAAAAACATTGAGCAATAAACATTTGCTAGCAATGTATACAAAACATAGCTATTATAGGCTTTTTAAGAGGTTTGCGTATATTTGTGAAGCTCGCCAGGTTTTTAAATTTGACTTTTTGAGAGCATAAGATAAAAAGAAAATTTAAAAATTCGGCTTGTGTATAACCCGAAAATTTCGTGTCCATTTGCACGCTACGTTTCATTATACGGATCGATGATTTTGCATTCGCCTGCGGCGACCCTATAGGCTACATCTTGTTTGGCCATCGCACCATCTCGCCTGCTGCTGTCGCAGACGTCGCCCGCCCATAGGGAAATGCAAAATCATCGCAGCACTATGACAGATTGCAATGGCCGTAGGATAAGGGAACTTTTACCGAGTTCACCGCAACGGCTTGTCAACGCAACATATCAAGTCACTACCTGCCTGCCGGCGGGCAGGTATGCAATCTGGACCGCACATCTTTATTCCCAATACCATCGAAAAACAAAAAAGTTTTTCACTATATTTCCATAAAAATGCGCGGACTACACATAGTGCTGCGTTGCGAGGAATGCCCCTGCGGGTAGGAATAATTGAAAATCCAAATTAAGAAACATCAGTAAATCATGTCTTCTAAAAAACAAGAAAAAGCAAGGCTACATTCTCGAAACAAAAACCGAGAAAGATATGATTTCAGTGCTTTAACGACCTCTAGCCCTGAATTGAAAAAATATGTAAGACCTAATAAATTTGGGATCAAATCAATCGATTTTTCAAATCCACTTGCGGTAAAACTTTTAAATAAAGCTTTACTAAACCATTATTATGGAATAGATAACTGGGAGTTCCCAAATGAGAATTTATGCCCTCCAATACCTGGAAGGGCAGATTACATTCATCATATTGCTGATTTATTAGGCGAAAACAATTTTGGCACGATCCCATTTGGCGATAAAATCACTTGTCTTGATGTTGGTATTGGGGCTAGTTGCATTTACCCAATTATTGGAGTTACAGAATACGACTGGAAATTTATTGGATCTGATATTGATCCAAAATCGATAGTATCAGCGCAGAATATTATCAATTCTAATTCTTCACTTAAAGATAAGATCGAATGTAGATTACAAAAAAATACGGCTGCTATTTTTCACGGCATAATAGGTCAAGAAGATAAAATTGATTTAACCATATGTAACCCTCCTTTTCATTCTTCGATTGAAGATGCTCAAAAAGGAACTCTAAGAAAAATAAAGAACCTCTCGGGGAAAAAAGTAAAAACACCTGAACTCAATTTTGCAGGAATTGGCAATGAACTTATATGTGATGGTGGAGAATATCAATTTATTCAGAATATGATTAGAGAAAGTGAAAAAATCTCTAAAAACTGTTACTGGTTTTCATCTTTAGTATCAAAACAATCTAATCTTAAAGGGGTTTTTAGATTTTTAGAAAAAGTTGAAGCTTATCAGATCAAAACGATTCCCATGGGAACAGGTAATAAATCTAGCCGAATTGTAGCTTGGACATTCCTTTCCAGAGAAGAACAAAAAGAGTGGAGAGAAACTAGATGGAAAAACATTATTATAGTGTAGCTGTAGCCTTCCATAAAAACAGGGCGGTTTAAAACTCGAGGTCACTGACTTTGCTGGCTTTTCTCGGTCAATTTCATAAGATTCAGTACCCTACTCGAACAAAATACCGCTGCTTTTGTGCATTTCATTTTTACTGTCGACTACGATTGCCTCAATACCGCCCAGTTGATTGATAAGAACGAGTCCTGCATCTTTGCCCATAATAAAAATGGCAGTCGCCAAGGCGTCGCAGAACTCTGCGCTCTTTGCGAAAATCGAAACACTATTGATCCCCGAAGTAGGGTAGCCCGTTCTAGGATCTATTATATGTGAGTACCTCTTGTCATCAAAGGTCACATATTTTTCGTAATTGTCCGATGTGGCTACAGAAGATTCCACAACGGGAAGCCATGAAAAAGCCTTGCCTTTACCGAGGGGGTTCGAAATACCAATCAACCATTTTTCTCCAGTACTTTTAGTGCCCCATGTGGTAAGGTCTCCGGCAGCATTGATGATTCCGGCAACTACTTGTTTTGATACTAGCAGTTCTTTTGCCTTATCAGCGGCATAGCCCTTACCTATCGCCCCAAGGGAAATTTTCATTCCTTTTTGCTCTAAAAAAACCGTGTGCTCGTCGATATTCAAAACTATCTTTTTGTACCCCACCTTTTTTATCGATTTTTCTATTTCTGTCTTGGTAGGCTTATGTTTCATGGTTCCATCAAACTGCCACACCTTATCTAACGAAGCAAAAGAAATATCGAATGCCCCATCAGTGAGTTCTGATATTTGTTTGGCCCGCTCGATAAGTGCAAACAGCTCGGCACTTACCTTTACGGGTTTTACTCCGGCATTTTTATTGATCAACGAGGTCTCTGATTCCGCATCCCAAGAAGATATCATTTTCTCTATACGTATGATTTCGGCCGTTGCCTCTTCGATATTGATATACCCCAGCTCCTCATTTACTGAAACCACTGTAATATCAAAACGGCTGCCCATTAGTTTAAGGGTCTTCTTAACCGTCACGTACTTACGCTCTTGGGCATTGCCAAGAAGCACAAAAAAACCTAAAAACAAAGAAATCAGGATTTTCACCTTATAAAGAAATTTAGAAGTGAAATATAGGCCTTAGGGATTGTTGTTTTATAACTGGCATGACCCATAGCGTTCTGTTGTGGTTGTGGTTGCAATAAATACCAAGATCATTCAAAAACCCGGAGTATATCTCCTGTCAATTCAGTATTGTATATTTTCAGGGGTTTCGCAGGGTTGCTATCTACTTGATTCAGCGGCGCACCATCTAAAGCGAACTTAGATCCGTGAACATCACAATAAAAAATGCCGCCGCTGTTATGTACAAAACGAACCTGATCGTACGACTGATGGCTACATACTTGACTGGCAGCAATAAAATTGCCACTCAGGTCCTTTACGACCACCACTAATTTTTTTAAGATAAAACTACCGTTCGTTGCCAGTTTGGCTCCTTCAGAAGACGTCAGGTCAATGGTAAAATCGACCCCTGTGGGTTCTTCTACTATATTTCCATTATCCTCATCCTTAGAACAGCCTTGGACACAAGGAAAAGTCAGTGCAAAAGCAGCTCCCACACCTAAACTTCTCAAAAATTGTTTTCTTTCCATAACATAAGTATTTACTGAACTCGTCTTGAGATATTGTTTGGAACCGAGCCCGCCTACCGGACGGGCAGGTCGTGCCGTAACGAAGTTATTTTTTGGTTTCATAGCATCGCTACGGGACCAAAAAATGACAAAATTAGGGTGCGAAATTCGCAGGTAAAAGAATAACTCAAGACGAGTTCAATATTAAGATAACGCAGTATTTGCAGTAATCGTATACCACAAAAGTCCAATTAATACCTAAAGGTGCCAAACTCACTTTTTATAGTCAGTTTTTTCGACGCGTTCTCCTCTACCCAACCTATAATTTGGGCATCTACCCCAAAACCGCTCGCTATAGCGATCAAATCTTCTGCAATGGCCTCGTTTACGTAGAATTCTAGACGGTGCCCACAATTGAAGACCTGGTACATTTCTTTCCAATCAGTACCCGATTGTTCTTGAATAAGCTTAAAAAGAGGCGGTATAGGAAACAGATTGTCTTTGGTAATATGAAACCGATCTACAAAATGCAAAATCTTGGTCTGTGCGCCCCCGCTGCAATGTACCATACCATGAATATCATCTGCCGAATATTTTTCAAGTACTTTTTTTACGATAGGTGCGTAGGTTCGCGTAGGTGATAATACGAGTTTACCTGCATCAAGGGGTACATTTTGAAGGGTATCGGTCAATTTTATACTTCCAGAATATACAAGTTCATCGGGCACTGCGGCATCAAAACTCTCGGGGTATTTCTCGGCCAGATATTTTGAAAAAACATCATGACGGGCCGAAGTCAGGCCATTGCTTCCCATTCCACCGTTGTATTTCTTTTCATAGGTCGCCTGCCCGAAAGAGGCCAAGCCCACGATTACATCCCCAGAGGAAATATTGGCATTATCGATAACATCACTTCTCTTCAAACGAGCGGTTACGGTAGAATCTACAATAATAGTACGTACCAAATCACCAACATCGGCAGTTTCACCACCAGTGGAATGAATGGTAATTTCATGCGTTTTCAAATCGGCGATCAATTCTTCGGTACCATTGATAATCGCAGAAATAACTTCAGCGGGAATCAAATTTTTATTGCGCCCTATGGTTGATGAGAGCATAATATTATCAGTAGCGCCCACACAGATCAGATCATCTATGTTCATAATCAAGGCATCTTGGGCGATTCCTTTCCAAACTGAAATATCACCGGTCTCTTTCCAATACATATAGGCTAAAGATGATTTTGTGCCCGCACCATCGGCGTGCATCACCAAACAATAGTCATCGTCATTCGTCAAATAATCAGGTACGATCTTACAAAAGGCCTTTGGAAACAAGCCCTTATCAATGTTCTTGATGGCATTATGAACGTCTTCCTTTGAAGCGGAAACCCCTCTTTGACTATATCTTTCACTATGTGATGAGTTCATTTGGCTATATTTTAAGACAAAAATAGGGGAAATATTTTCGTACTCGAAAACGAATAACACTTCAATACAGCTAAATGCAATTAAATAATATGAAAATATTGTCCTCTATAATTATAGATTCGACAATTTACCATATACAAAAAAAGACGATGCTTAAAAGTTGCCTTTTTTGACAATTTTATGGCTGTAAAAGATTGAACACTAGCACAAAAAACATATTTTTGTGAATCATTTTTTTCTAAATAATTAACGAACATTCAATTATGAGCAAATCAAAATTAGAGTACATTTGGTTAGATGGCCATCGACCGACTCAAGAACTGAGAAGTAAGACCAAGATCGAAAATGATTTTGGCGGAAAATTAGAAGACTGTGATATTTGGTCTTTTGACGGTTCGTCTACAGAACAGGCCAAAGGGGGCTCATCTGATTGTTTGTTAAAACCGGTCGCTATTTATAACGACCCAACCCGTACTAATGGGTTTTTAGTTATGTGTGAGGTGCTAAACGCCGATGGTAGTGCACATATTTCGAATGCTAGAGCAACTATTGACGATGATGATAATGATTTTTGGTTTGGCTTTGAACAAGAGTATTTTTTGATGGATTCAAAAACGGATTTACCACTAGGTTTTCCTCGGGGAGGATTTCCAGGGCCGCAGGGTAAATACTATTGTTCTGTTGGTGGAAGATATACATGGGGAAGGGATTTTGTCGAAGAACATATGAATCTTTGTATTGATGCCGGAATCAATTTTGAGGGCATCAATCAAGAAGTTGCTCCGGGCCAATGGGAATTTCAATGTTTTGCAAAGAGCGCAAAAAAGGCTGGTGATGAAATATGGGTGGCGCGTTACCTATTGAATAGGTTAACTGAAAAATACGGATATTATATTGAATTGCACCCGAAACCCATTAAAGGTGATTGGAACGGATCGGGCATGCATGCAAATTTTTCAAACACCACACTGAGAACCTGTGGATCTCAAGAAATCTATGAAAAAATTTGTGAGGCTTTTAGGCCCGTAACAGAGGAACATATTGACGTTTATGGTGCCAATAACGATGAACGATTGACTGGGTTGCACGAAACTGCGCACGTATCTGATTTCAGCTATGGCATTTCTGATAGAGGGGCTTCAATACGAATTCCGATCGCCACGGTAGAAAGTAGCTGGAAAGGTTGGCTTGAAGATCGTAGACCTGCCTCTAACGGAGATCCTTACAAAATTGCAAGTAGAATCATTAAGACCGTGAATTCGGCCAAGTTATAATCGAATAGATTAATTGTTGATTGAATATGTTTAAAACGTCCCGATAATAATTATCGGGACGTTTTTTATTGTTTGATTTTTTGCAACGGAGTATTCATCCAGTAATCATCAAAGTTTTCAGGGCGATCAAGAGGCTGATTCTTAAAAATAGGCTTACCCTTTATCATATAGAGATTATCGATCGACCCTGAGGTATTCGGTTTTATTTGTTGTGTGAAAAACTCACGAAATTGATCGTATTCCTTGATAGTCCATTCATTAAAAAAATTTCCATTGACATCTCTTACGTTCTTGATTTCAATATTGAACAATTTGTCATCAACTGTGGTTGTTTTGGAAGCCAAAGCAATTTCACTGAAAATTGCTTCTGCTTTATTAGTATCTAGGTCAGGATAAAGTAGTATACTCTTCTTTTTGACTTCTACCTTAACAATATTCAGTTTTTTTCCTTTGAAAGTAACTTTATAGTTGTTCTTAACGAGAGCGTTACCAACATCTGGCTCTTCATTAAATGCCAAGTAAAGGCATCGTCTTTGCTGATCCACGGTAATATGATTCAATACAAACTTTGGAGGGGCATGAAGCAGAAAACTATTGTGAAAGGAAACATAGTTCAAAAACAGTTTTTCATATCGACGTAGCAAATAGAAGAAAAAGTATTGAACTTTTCAGAAATACTTTAGGTATAAATTGGTGTTTCATTCAAGTAATGGTAAAATACACGAAAGTGCAATAGACCGCAATAAGAACCATACCGTCACGCCAGCCCAAACGAAGTCCCTTTGGGAAAAAGACCAATGGCAATATCAAAAACGAGATACCCAACATCCAAAAAATATCGTTGCTAAGTAGCGTGTTATCAACTACGTGAATGGGCGTTATTATTGAGGTAATACCCAAAACCGCCAGTAGATTGAAAATATTAGATCCGATAAGATTGCCCAAAGAAATTGCTTTTTCCTTTTTTATTACCGCGATAATCGATGCGGCCAATTCAGGTATACTGGTACCTATTGAAACTACGGTAACCCCAATAACACGTTCGGTAACCCCATAAATAGTGGCCATTCCCACGGCACCTCTAATGAGTAATTCAGAGCCTCCCCAAAGACACAGACCACCAAGGCCTAAAAACAATGCTGTTTTGTACAAAGGCAGTGGTATATCGTCTTCGGGCAGTTCATCGACCACCGCGGTTTTTTGAAAACGAAGTAGGTATACCAAAAATGCAAAGAGACAGGCAACCATTATGATGCCCTCATACTGTTGCAGTTCACCGTCAAAATAGATAAAGCCAAAAAACAAAAACGAGGCCAACATCATTACCGGCCAATCGGTCGTATAAAAACTCTTCTTGACATCTATGCTACCAAGCATTACCGTAATGGCCAAGACCAATCCTAAATTGGCAATATTGGAACCTATCACATTGCCCAAGGCCAGATCTGGAAAGCCATCCAATGCCGCTTTTATACTTATAATTAACTCGGGTGCAGAGGTTGCGAACGATACCACGGTCATTCCGATCACTATTTTCGGAATGCTCAAACGCAATGAAAGTGCTACGGCCGCTTTTAACAACCAATTGCCTCCGGCTATGAGCAGCAACAGGCCTATTACAATATAGAGGAAGTTTTGCATTGGTTTGAATATGCGCAAATATAGGTTAAGATTTTTATTCCCTCTCTCGAAACTTCGAGAGGTTTACTATCTTGACGCCTGCCTCGCCAGACAGGCTGGCTTGCGTCGAAATAAAAAATCGGTTTCTCTTAATGCCTCATGGGCTTGCCCAAGCTAGTTTACTTTTCAAGGAAAAGCTATTTTCAGGAAAAGAAACGCACTAAAAACAAATTCTAAGATATCCCTAAGGCATTGCGAAATGATGATTTTCTTTTATACTAAAGGTATAAACTATATATTTGGCGGTGTAATAAAAAATTTCTTGAAACCGACCTGCCTGCCGTAGGAAGGCTATCCCCAAGGCAAGCCATAGGGGTATCAGCCTGCCGGCCGGCAGGCTCGAGGCAAAGCCGTCGAAGAATTATTTAGATTAAAGTTATGGAATGAAACGTTATTTCTTTAAAGTATTGGCAAAGCTGAACAAAACGATCCTTCCCTCCTATTCAAAAAAACAGTTGGATCTTTCTAAGGCCACAAAATTTCAAATGGCCCTTATCGGATGGCGCTATTTTGTGACCACCAATGCCCTAGGTTAATAATGTATCAACGACCTTACCTCATACCCGTTCAGTTTTTCAATGCCCTTTAGAAAATCGAGTTCCAACAAAAAATTGCATTGTACCACTTCACCACCCAAACGTTCTACCAGTTTGCATACCGCTTTTGCCGTACCCCCGGTAGCGAGAACATCATCGTGAACCAATACTCGTTCACCTGGTTTGATGGCATCTTCGTGCATTTCAAGAGTATCTGTACCATATTCAAGTGAATAGGTTTCGCCAATTCTCGAATAGGGCAGTTTTCCTTGTTTACGAACTGGTATAAAACCGGCATTCAACTTTGAGGCCAAGAGGGGCGCAAAGAAAAAACCCCGACTTTCCATACCGACTACTTTATCTATTTTTTGACCGCCCAACATTCTTAACAAGGCTTCTGTAGCGACCTTCATCGCGGTAGCATCATTAAGCAGCGGTGTGATATCTTTAAAAACAATGCCCTCTGTAGGGAAATCTTTGATGTCTCTGATGTAATTTTTTAAATCCATTTATTTAGGTTACCGTTAGTTTGCCGTTAAATTTAAAAAGAAATATATTTGCAGCCCTCCTTTGCTGCCTATAAAAATAGTCGGCTTCGGAGGGCGAATTCTGTTTTTGGCCTCGTGGCGCTCCCGAAGTATCGGGAGAATAGCGCATCTGACTTGCCTGCGGAAGGCAGGTTTCGGCTTGGAAGGACAAATTTTCCTGAAAAGTCAGAACTGTTAGGGCTGAAACAGAACATATTGAAAAGAACAATGGCCTCGTGGCGCTCCCGAAGTATCGGGAGAATAGCGCATCTGACTTGCCTGTGGAAGGCAGGTTTCGGCTTGGAAGGACAAATTTTCCTGAAAAGCCAAAACTGTTAGGGCTGAAACAGAACATATTGAAAAGAACAATGGCCTCGTGGCGCAACTGAATAGCGCATCTGATTACGGCTCAGAAGGTTACAGGTTTGAATCCTGTCGAGGTCACTTTTAAAACTCACAAAGAGTTTCAAAACCGTGCAAATTCTATGATTTGCACGGTTTTATGATTTTTGGATTATCATATCATTTGATACGGTGGATTCAAGTCATAAACGCAACGATTCCGTTGTTGTTGATGGCGTTCACAAAAACTTCGTTAGGCGTTAGATAACCATACCTTTTTCTGGGCCTGTTATTTAATATTTTTTCTGTTGGTTCTACCTGATCCTTTTCGATCAGGTCAAAGTCACTTTTTTTCGGGAAATATTGTCCGGCCAGTCCGTTCAAATTTTCATTAGCCCCTCTTTCCCGGCTATGATAGGGTCTTGCGAAGAAAAAGTCGATGTTGAGTTCTTCCGCGATCTCTTTATGGTTGGCGAATTCCTTCCCGTTATCGCTGGTAATGGTATGTATCAAGGGCATCCATTCTTCCAATAGATCTATGGTATTGCCCCGTTTTTTATATTTCTTGTCCCTTGTTCTTAAGTGTTCGTAGAGCGTCCCCCCTTCTTTTTTGTCCTTCCGTACGAACTGGTATATCCTTTCGGGAGAGACACAGGTCCGGTTTATCTTAATGGCATATCCCGTTATCTGTTCCGGGCTGTAGTCCTGTTTCGGATAAAGTTCGACAAAGCTCTGCACATCTACTGTAAAGGCTTTCTTCTTGTTTTTCTCCCCATGGCGCAGTTCGCACTTGTTTTGGGCCGGTTCAGCCCTGTACTCGCCGTTGCGCCCATCGGAATTCCTTTTGGGCTCCCTGCAAATGGTCGATGCTCGTACCGACTTTATCCGCTATGGCCGACATGGACGGTTTTTGCTTTTTGA
>UOEL01000153.1_pt1 | contig 24136 bp, 25 predicted proteins | sample 1989351 | NCBI WGS metagenome assembly UOEL01 (sample SAMEA4712195, study PRJEB27164) | hydrothermal vent metagenome | biome: marine basaltic hydrothermal vent biome; feature: marine hydrothermal vent; material: mineral | place: Pacific Ocean | collected 2011-06-14/2011-07-23 | depth 1719 m
GATCCGCACCTTTTTGAGCAAAAACCATCAATTGCACTACCAAGCAGGTGCAGGCATCGTCGCCGCCTCTGACCCTGAAGACGAATTGCAAGAAACCTATAACAAACTTGGCGCACTGACAAAGGCGTTAAAAATTGCGGAGGGAATATAAAAGCCCCCTAACCCCCAAAGGGGGAATGAAAATAGTAAAATGAACATGCAAGCAAATAAACACAAACAGGCTAACACCTCCCCTTTGGAGAGGCTGGGAGGGGACATTCTCGTCATAGACAACTACGACAGTTTCACCTATAACCTAGTCCATTATTTAGAAGACTTGGGTTGTAACGTGACCGTAAAACGAAATGACCAACTGACCTTGAAAGAGGTCGATGCTTTTGACAAAATCGTACTTTCTCCCGGTCCGGGTATTCCTGACGAGGCAGGTCTTCTTAAAGATATCATTGCAGAATATGCCCCTACGAAAAGTATCTTAGGGGTATGTTTGGGCCAACAGGCCATAGCAGAAGTATTTGGCGGATCTTTGGTAAATCTAGACAAGGTATACCATGGTATAGCCACAAAAATCAGTATTGTTGAAGATGATATTCTTTTTAAAGAATTACCAAAAGAAATCGAAGTTGGCCGGTATCATTCTTGGGTGGTAGATCCTGAACTTCCTGAAGTTCTAGAAGCCACTTCTTTTGATGAAAATGGGCAGGTTATGTCACTTCGCCATAAAGTATATGATGTATGTGCGGTACAGTTTCATCCTGAATCAGTATTGACTCCCGATGGAAAAAAAATTATGGAGAATTGGGTGTCCTCCCCTAACCCCTCCGAGGGAGGGGGATGAAAAATGATATGAACAAAAACTTGAATACACGCAAACAAGCTAATCGGGGAATGATTTCCCTCCCCTAACCCCTCCGAGGGAGGGGGATGAAAAATGAAATGAACGAAAACTTGAATACACGCAAACAAGCTAATCGGGGAATGATCGTCCTCCCCTAACCCCTCCGAGGGAGGGGGATGAAAAATGAAATGAACGAAAACTTGAATACACGCAAACAAGCTAATCGGGGAATGATTTCCCTCCCCTAACCCCTCCGAGGGAGGGGGATGAAAAATGAGATGAACGAAAACATAAATACACGCAAACAAGCTAATCCCTCCCCTTCGGGGAGGTTAGGAGGGGACTCCCCAAAGGGGCTACTCAAATAATTACGAAATTGCAAATGATGGGTATTAATTAAAATACGGAGACCATTCCCTCCCTTCGGGGAGGGCTAGAGAGAGGAATTATGAAAGAAACACTAAACAGACTGATCAATCACGACATTCTCTCAAAAGAGGATGCAAAACAAATTTTGGTCAATATTGCCAAAGGTGATTACAACACGAGTCAAATTGCTGCCTTTTTGACCGTGTATATGATGCGCAGTATTACCATTTCAGAACTCGAAGGTTTTCGTGATGCACTTTTAGAACTCTGTACGGCGATAGACCTATCGGCCTATAACCCAATAGATCTGTGCGGTACCGGTGGTGACGGCAAAGACACCTTTAATATTTCGACTTTGGCCTCTTTTGTTACCGCTGGTGCAGGAATCAAAGTGGCCAAACATGGTAATTATGGGGTTTCCTCAAAATGTGGCAGTAGTAATGTTATGGAGTTTTTGGGCATCAAGTTCAGTAATGGCTCTGGTTTTTTAGAAAAGTCGATCGATGAGGCCGGAATTTGCGTTCTACACGCTCCCTTCTTCCACCCTGCAATGAAAAATGTGGCGCCCATTCGAAAAGAACTGGGCGTAAAAACCTTTTTCAATATGTTGGGACCCATGGTAAACCCCGCTTTTCCGAAGAACCAAATCGTAGGGGTCTTTAATCTCGAGTTGGCCAGAATTTATGGGTATCTCTATCAGAATACCGATAAAAAATTCATGGTCCTTCATGCCCTAGATGGTTATGATGAAATTTCCCTTACAGGAAATACAAAAACGATATCGAACAGTTCAGAGGGCATGCTACGGCCAGCAGATTTTGGAGTCGATGTGGTCTTACAATCAGAAATTATAGGCGGCGATAGTATTGAAGAATCGGCACAAATATTTTTGAATATTTTACAAGGCAAAGGAACCGAAGCTCAGAACAATGTCGTCTGTGCCAATGCCGGGGTGGCCATTGCCACGGTCAAAAGCCTAAGCCCCAAAGAGGGTTTTGAACTGGCCAAAGAATCTTTATTAAGCGGAAAAGGATTGGGTGCGCTAAAAAAATTACAAGAACTGAGTTTGGGCTCTTAAAAACCTCCCCTAACCTCTCCCAAGGAGGGGGATTTAAAAAAAAGAAAATGAGCAAAACAGAAAAACCCCACAAACAAACTAATTCCTCCCCTCCAGGGAGGCTAGGAGGGGAAACCATACTAGATAAAATAGTTTTGGATAAACGTAAGGAGGTCAATCTAAAAAAATCATTAATCTCAATTTCGAAATTAGAAGCATCTGTACTTTTCAAAAGCGCAACAGTTTCTCTCGCAAATATTTTACGAAATAGCAGTACGGGTATCATTGCTGAACACAAAAGGCGTTCGCCATCAAAAGCTGAGATCAACCAAAGCTTGAATGTCCAAGATGTCGCAATTGGCTATGAAAATGCAGGGGTATGCGGAATGTCGGTTTTGACCGATTCAAAATACTTTGGCGGCTCACTTGATGATTTATTGTCGGCACATAGTGTCGTGAAAATGCCATTGTTGAGAAAAGAGTTTATTATAGACGAGTACCAAATTTTAGAGGCCAAGGCCAATGGTGCGGATGTCATTTTATTGATTGCCGCCATACTGACCAGAGCTGAGATAAAGACCTTTTCAGAGCTGGCAAAAAGTTTGGGTTTAGATGTTCTCTTAGAAGTGCACAATGAAGAAGAACTGCAAAAATCGGTTATGCCCAGTTTAGATATGTTAGGGGTGAACAACCGAGATCTAAAGACCTTTGAAGTGAGTTTGAATACTAGCAAATTACTGTCAGAAATGATTTCCAATGATTTTGTGAAAGTTTCTGAAAGTGGAATCAGTAGTATCGAAGCTGTAAAAGAATTAAGACCGTACGGGTATCAAGGGTTTTTAATCGGAGAGAATTTTATGAAAACGACAGACCCGGGAGAAAGCGCAAAACAATTTATCGATGATTTAACCAAGTGATGAAAAATCAATCTGAAAATAACGAAAATCAACTCCCCTCCCCTTTAAGGCCAACTGGGGTACGACTTAAGGTATGCGGTATGAACCTTAATACTATGGCCGTTGCGAAGCTGCAACCTCAGTATCTTGGTTTTATTTTTTGGAAACCCTCAAAGCGATTCTTTCAAGATGCTATGCCCCAATTACCCGATTGTATTAAGAAAGTAGGTGTTTTTGTAGATGCTTCTATTGAGAAAATCGTTGATAAGACAACAAAATACGACCTGCAGACCGTTCAATTACACGGTCAAGAAAATGTGGGATTTTGTAAATCTTTAAAAGAAAAAATCAAGAACATCAAAATCATCAAGGTATTTTCTATAAGTGAAAATTTCAATTTTGAGGCATTGCATCCCTTTGAAAAAGTATGCGATTATTATCTGTTCGACACAAAGGGCAAGCTTCCAGGAGGCAATGGCAGGGTTTTTAACTGGAAGGTTCTAAAAAATTACCCCTCCCAAAAACCCTATTTTCTAAGCGGAGGAATCGGATTGGGCCACATTGAATCTATCAAAGAATTTTTGAGCAGACCAGAATCGAAATACTGCCATGCCATAGATGTGAACAGTAAATTTGAAACAGCACCGGGCTTGAAGGATATAGAAAAACTGAGAGCATTTAAAGAAATATTGTTATGAAGAAAGAAAAACATACTCCTTCCCCATCGGGGGGAAGGTGGGGATGGGGGACTTACCATGTAGACGATAAAGGATATTACGGTGAATTCGGTGGGGCGTACATTCCTGAAATGTTATACCCCAACGTAGAAGAATTACGCCAGAATTATTTGAACATCATGCAGGAGGCCTCTTTTCAAAAGGAGTTTCATCAGCTTTTAAAAGACTATGTGGGTCGGCCTTCGCCACTGTATTTTGCCCAACGACTTTCAGAAAAACACCAAACAAAAATATACCTGAAACGGGAAGACCTCAACCATACCGGCGCCCATAAAATCAACAATACCATTGGGCAGATCTTGATGGCTAAACGATTGGGGAAAATCCGGATCATCGCTGAAACAGGTGCTGGCCAGCACGGTGTTGCAACCGCTACGGTATGTGCTTTAATGGGTATTGCATGTGTAGTATATATGGGAGAAATAGATATTGCCCGCCAAGCCCCAAACGTCGCCCGTATGAAAATGCTGGGTGCCGAAGTCAGGCCAGCCTTATCGGGCAGTAGAACCCTTAAAGATGCCACCAATGAGGCCATTCGTGATTGGATCAATAACCCTATAGACACCCATTATATTATAGGTTCTGCCATTGGGCCGCATCCGTACCCTGATATGGTGACGCAGTTTCAATCGATTATTTCCGAGGAAATAAAATGGCAATTAAAAGAACATGAAGGCCGTGAAAATCCTGATTACGTTGTTGCTTGTATAGGTGGTGGAAGCAATGCCGCAGGTATTTATTATCATTTTCTAGAAAATGAGGAAGTAGGCTTAATTGCCGTCGAAGCTGCGGGTAAGGGAATCGATTCTGGTGAAAGCGCCGCTACTTCGGCCTTGGGAAAAGTGGGTATCATTCACGGCTGTAAAACCATGCTGATGCAAACCCAAGACGGGCAGATTACCGAGCCCTATTCAATCTCGGCAGGGCTTGATTATCCAGGCGTAGGCCCTATGCATTCGCATTTACACAAAACAGGTCGGGCCGAGTTCTATTCGGCGACCGATGACGAGGCCATGATATCCGGTCTTGAACTTACGCAATTAGAAGGTATTATTCCGGCAATCGAAACCGGTCATGCACTCGCAATCTTTCAACATAGAAAATTCAAAGCAGACGACGTAGTGGTCATCAGCCTTTCAGGACGAGGAGACAAAGATTTGGATACTTATATAGATTATTTTAGGTTATAACTTGTTTTTTTATTTCCACGTAGGTTGAAATCCCATGAGGAGACAAAACACTTACTAAATGCACAGGTACTATGTCTACATACTAACAAATAAAAACAACACCGTACTTTACGTAGGTTTTACAAAGCAATTAGAAAAAAGGTTAAAGCAATATAAAGCCAAAAGCAACAAAGGATTTACGAAAAGATACAACGTTCATAAATTGGTCTATTTTGAAATCACTCAATACGTAAACAATGCTATCAAAAGAGAAAAACAAATAAAGCATTGGAACCGACAATGAAAAGAAAACCTCATCAATGATGTGAATCCGGAATGGAATGATCTTTCTTGGATGTTGGAAACAATAAATTGAAAAATGCAGATTCCCGTTTTCACGGGAATGAAAAAAAAATCTATAATGAACAGAATCACACAAAAAATGAAAGAGGAAGGTAAACTCCTCTCCATATATTTTACAGCAGGCCATCCTGAATTGAACGACACCGTACAGATCATTGAGGATTTGGAGAAAAACGGAGTTGATATGGTCGAAATAGGCCTACCGTTCAGCGATCCCTTGGCCGATGGCCCTACCATTCAAGAAAGTTCGGCCATAGCCTTGAAAAATGGCATGCATACGCAACTACTATTTGAGCAATTGAAACAGGTGCGTAAAACAATTTCTATTCCTCTAATTATCATGGGGTGTTTCAACCCAATGTTACAATACGGCGTATCCGCGTTCTGCAAAAAATGTCAAGAAATTGGTATCGATGGTATTATTATGCCCGACCTTCCCTTAGATGTATATCAAGAACACTATGAGGCTATTTTCAAAAAACACGGCCTCATCAATATCTTTCTTATTACCCCACAGACCAGTGATGAACGTATTCGCCAGATCGATGCCGCTTCTGATGGGTTTATCTATATGGTCAGTTCAGCAAGTGTAACCGGCTCAAAAGAAGGTTTTGGCGCAGCCCAAGAAAATTACTTTCAGCGAATTGCCGCACTATCACTCACAAACCCTTTAATTGTTGGGTTTGGTATAAAAGATTCTCAAACATTTCAGCAGGCCACCAAAACCGCCAAAGGAGCAATCATCGGTTCTGCCTTTATAAAGCATTTGACACAAAATGGACTATCTTCGATTTCTGATTTTGTAAAAACAATCAGATAAACTCAAACCTACTAGGTTTTGAAAACCTAGTAGGTTTGAACACTAGATATATGAAAGACTTTATCAATAATTGGAAACTAATAGTGCTGCTTTGCCTCACATTGGGCTTGGCGCCCTTTTGGCCCGAACCCCATATTTGGGGCAAACTAAAATGGATAGCCGGTGGTGCCCATGGCATGAAAGCCATTGATTGGTTTGATGTACTTCAACACGGCCTTCCTTTTTTGCTTTTAATACGATTAGTGGTCTTGAAAATTACCGGAAAATCTAAGTCTTGACCCAAAATATCCTTACTTTTAATACTTCAAATTCAGAAGCTAAAAATGAAAAAATTATTCCTATTACTTGCTGTTTTCGTAGTACATTCGATCTCCGCACAAGAAGAATCGCAGATAAAATCACAAGTACGGCATAGTATTAGTGAAATTCGTGAATTCGTAAAGATTCCGAACGATGCGTTAGAGCATGCCGACATCAATCGAAACCTCACTTGGTTGACCAAAAAATTCAATGAACGGGGGTTCAATTCGTCCGTTTTGCCTACCGAGGGAGAATCGTTGTTCTTTGCCTCGTTACCCATGGAAGACAGTAAACTGACCATTCTTTTCTATATGCATTTTGATGGTCAATCAGTCGACCCTTCAAAATGGAATCAATCAAACCCCTACGAAGTGGTCTTAAAATCACCCGATGGCGATGGATGGAAAACAGAGGCTTTTGAAGATCTTAACGAAGACATTCATTATGACTGGCGACTGTTCGGTCGTTCGACTTCTGATGATAAAGGGCCGATCGTCATGTTCTTGAACGCTATTGATCTATTGAAAGCGAACAATCAAGAAATCGCCTTCAACGTAAAAGTGATTTTGGACAGTGAAGAAGAGAAGAGCAGCAAGCCCTTGCCCAAAGCCGTAAAAGAATACCGTGAATTATTGGAGGCTGATTTTCTGATTATTAACGACGGCCCTGTGCACATATCAGGCAAACCCACTGTCGTTTATGGGTGTAGAGGCATTACCACCTTATCGCTGACTACATACGGCCCTATACGACCGCAACACAGCGGACACTATGGCAATTACGCACCAAACCCCGGTTTTCAGTTGGCGAAAGTTTTGGCAAGTATGAAAGATGATGATGGCAGAGTGATCATTGATGGCTATTACGATGGTATTACTTTTGATGAAAATGCCATGTCAATTTTAAAGAGCGTACCCGAAGATGCAGCTACAATCAATGCAAATTTGGCCATCAAAACCCCTGAAAAAGTGGGTTCTTTTTATCAAGAGGCTCTTCAGTACCCTTCACTCAATATTCGTGGTCTGGGTTCAGGGTGGATAGGAAAAAAAGCGCGCACCATAGTACCCGCTACCGCTACTGCCGAAATCGATATTCGCCTAGTACCAGAAACCGATGGAAGCCGGTTGAAAAATTTGGTAAAAAAACACATTCAAAGCCAAGGTTTTTTTATAACCGATACCGTGCCCACTAAAACAGAACGGTTGGCGCATGACAAAATCATGACCATCACCGAAGGAAAAATAACGGATGCTTTTCGTACTGATTTAAACAATTCACACGGAGAATTCTTAATGAATTCATTAAAAAAATCACTGAGCGAAGAGGTGGTTCAAATTCGTATTATGGGTGGTACCGTGCCCATTGCCCCGTTTATCAATGAATTGAAGATTCCGGCCTTTATTGTGCCTATGGTGAACCCTGACAACAATCAGCACAGTCCTAATGAGAATTTGAAAATTGGACAGATCGCTTATGGAATCAAGGTGTTTTATGGGATTCTCAACAAGGATTGAAAAATTTCTTAAAACCGCAAGCAACTACTATTCCTAGATATAAATGAGTTTATAGGAGTGTTTGCCTTAGAGGCCTCACCTGGTCTCGTATTCTATGGATAAAACAAATTTGTTTCAAACTCTTTACGCTGCAAATTTTGCAATATCCACATATGGGTCTTTCTTTTGACCACGGCGAATATCCTTGACAGCAATTTGTTCCTGATTATATTTATCGTACACATTTTGTTTTTGCCCTCGCCTGTTCTTTTCAGGTAATAGAATTTCATTTCATAGTTGGATATGATCGCCGATTTGGCGCACATGCCCAAAAGCTCTTTGTTCTTTTGTTGGCCAAATGGCCCACTTTGGTCTTTTCCCCTTTAACCCGCATTATGCAATAGAACTTCGTGATGAGGTTTGAAAGACCAATAAAATCAGTGATTTTACTTCAAGCGGCATAGCACCGCTATGGTGATTGAAGTAAACCAAGTGAAACGTCTTATTTTGAAGGTATTTCAAACTGTAATAGATTTTCTATCGCATAATGCGGGTTTAAGCTGATATTTTCGGCTATAAATGATAAAATGAGGATTTCGTAAGTCTGGCAAATGCTTGCCAAACTTCTTTATCGACTTATGTTCTCGCTCTAGTTTCTCAAGAAGTATCGGGGATCCATCGGTACTGATTTCCGATACCGAAAAACCAACGGATACCGCTTTATTCGCTCTGTAAAATAAGGTGTCTTTAGTACTCAAAATCGGATGCCGTTTTTAAGTGATGAATTCTTTTGTTTCAACAATGAACTTAACACTTTACGCCCAATTTTATCTATTTATAGTGAATTTTTCGGGTTAAACAGATCTACCTTTGCTAGATCAATAGTAAAAGCTAAGATTCAATGAAAAACATATTAGTGCTCTGCACAGGTAATTCTTGTAGAAGCCAAATGGCACATGGGTATCTAAACAACATTCAAAATGATTTCGAAATTATTTATAGTGCAGGCATAGAAACCCATGGGTTAAACCCGGGTGCTGTATCCATTATGGCAGAAGATGGGGTCGATATTAGTAAACATACCTCGAACAACGTAGATGAATACAAAGAAATCGACTTTGATTTTATCATTACCGTCTGTGACCATGCCAAAGAGAATTGTCCGTTTATACCCTCAAAGAACGCCAAACGAATACACCATAATTTCTTTGACCCTTCTAAGCTAAAAGGCAGTGAGAAAGAGAAGCACGATGCTTTTTTAAAGGCTAGGGACGAAATCAAGGAGTTTTGTAAGAAGTTTGTTGAGGAAGAGTTGAGCAAAGTTAAATAGACGTTTGAAAAATTGATTTTTCATCGCATAAAAAAGCCGTTATACTTTAGACAGTATAACGGTTTTAAATTAGCTTGGTGTTTGTTCCTATCCTAGTGCAACTCGTTTAAAGTCGGTCACTTCTAGGTTGGCATCCACAGACTTCACGTATTGAGAAACGCTTTGTTTGCTGTCTTTTATGAATGTTTGGTTTACCAAGGTATTGTCTTTAAAGAAACGTTTTAGTTTTCCTTCGGCAATTTTATCCAACATTGCCTCTGGTTTTCCTTCTTGTCGCAATTGATCTTTGGCGATTTCGATTTCCTTATCGATTACCGATTGGTCAACACCGTCTTCGTTCAATGCAACAGGGTTCATAGCGGCAGCTTGCATGGCCACATCTTTAGCGGCAACAGCAGCACCATCAACTGCGGCCGAAAGGCCTGCCAAAGTAGCTATTTTGTTTCCAGCGTGAATATAAGAACCGACAAAGGGGGCACTCAGTACGCCGAATCCACCAATTTCTAATTTTTCACCAATGACCCCGGTTTGTTCTATCAGTTTCTCTTGAACTGACATGCCGTTGAAATCAGCACCGAGAAAGGCATCTAAAGAATCAAAGCTTAAAGCTACATCGGCCAGGTCATTGGCCAATTTTACAAAGCTATCGTTCTTGGCTACAAAATCGGTCTCACAGTTTAGAGAGATGACTACACCTATGGTGTTCTCTGAATTCACTTTTGCGATTGCGGCACCTTCAGAAGAGTCTCTATCAGCTCTTTTGGCAGCTACTTTCTGTCCTTTTTTGCGAAGAATTTCGATAGCTTTTTCAATATCTCCATCTGCTTCGACCAAAGCGTTTTTGCAGTCCATCATTCCTGCACCAGTTAACTTTCTAAGTTTATTTACTTCTGCGGCGGTAATTTTTGCCATTTTGTTTCTGTTTTAAAATAAGATTAAATATGTTATTCAACTCCTCCTTTTACCTTGTCTTGCCATTCTTTTAACTTGTCCCATTTATCATCGGCGGCCATTTTGGCTTGTTTGGGCCATGAGGTCGGATCTAGGTGGGCCATTCTTGAACTGGCTTCTGCCAAGATCTCTTTGATTTTGGCTGGCTTGGCTTTTGATAATTCAGCGAAAGTCGCAACTCCTGCTTTGGTAAGGGCTTCTGCGGCTTTTGGCCCGATACCTTCGATTTTGGTCAAATTATCACCTTTCGATGCTTTTGCTTTGGCCGCTTTTTTAGGAGCTTCTTTCTTTTCTTCTTTTTTAGGCGCCTCTTTCTTAGGTGCTTCCTCAACGACCGCTACTTTCTCTTCTTTGGTTTCAACGGGCTTCGGAGTTTCGGCAACCTTCTCTTTGACTTCAGCTTTTGGTGTGTCATTACCTTCTTTGTCTCCTTGTTTTTCAGACTGCCGTTCTGCCAAGCCCTCTGCAACAGCATTGATTACCTGGGTCATGATGATATCAATAGACTTTGAGGCATCGTCATTTGAAGGAATCAAGAAATCAACATCTCTAGGATCCGAATTGGTATCGACCATAGCGAAAATCGGAATGTTCAATTTTTGCGCTTCCTTTACCGCAATATGCTCTCTCATGGTATCAACTACGAACAGTGCACCCGGTAAACGTGTCATATCAGAAATAGACCCAAGGTTTTTTTCCAATTTAGCTCGTAAACGGTCTACCTGTAAGCGTTCTTTTTTAGAAAGGGTAAGAAAGGTGCCGTCTTTTTTCATACGATCTATATAGGCCATTTTTTTGACCGCCTTGCGAATGGTCACAAAATTGGTCAACATGCCTCCTGGCCATCTTTCGGTAATATAGGGCATATTTACACTAGCTACTTTTTCAGCGACAATGTCTTTTGCTTGCTTTTTGGTAGCTACAAAAAGTATTTTTCTGCCCGATGCTGCAATTTTTCTGAGGGCCTCATTGGCTTCCTCCATTTTTGCAACTGTTTTGTAAAGGTTGATGACGTGAATTCCGTTGCGCTCCATATAGATGTAGGGTGCCATATTCGGATTCCATTTTCTTGTGAGGTGGCCAAAATGCACCCCTGCTTCCAATAAATCTTTTACTTCGACTTTTTTAGCCATTTTTAATTTAGTTTACGTTCTTATGAATTAGCAATGCTGAAGTGGTATTCCGTAACAAGTGGAAAGCCTTCATCATTTAGATGCTAAACTAATTTACCTTGCACTTGTTTGAAACAAGCTGAAAGGATTTTTAATTATCCCCTAAAAAAGGAGACTTTCAATGAACTGGGTTTATACTGCCCCACGCTTCGGGAGTTTCAGTATCTGTTTAATATATAGTACAACACCTATTTGATAAGGTGAGGAATTCAATTCGATATTAACGTTTAGAAAACTGGAATTTCTTACGTGCTTTTTTCTGCCCGAATTTTTTACGCTCTACCATTCTTGGGTCTCTAGTTAAAAGACCCTCAGGTTTAAGAACCGTTCTGTTCTCAGCATCGATCTCGCACATAACCCTAGACAATGCCAAGCGAATAGCTTCAGCTTGTCCGGTAATACCACCGCCGAAAACATTGACCTTGACATCATAGCTGTCTTCTGAGCTGGTCAATGAAAAAGGTTGCTTTACTTTATATTGTAATGTGGCTGTCGGAAAATAATCGTTCAAATCTCTTTTATTTATAGTGATCTTTCCTTTTCCTTTTGAAACATATACGCGGGCAACCGCTGTTTTTCTTCTGCCTATTTTGTGAATTATCTCCATTACTTAAGGTCGTTTATGTTGATTACGGTCGGTTTTTGTGCTTCTTGGTCATGGTTTGGTCCAACATATACTTTCAGGTTTCTGAAAAGTTCGGCACCTAATCTGTTTTTTGGAAGCATTCCCTTTACAGCTTTTTCGACAATACGCCCAGGGTTTTTTTCTAACAGTTCCTTTGCGGTCGTGTGACGCTGACCTCCAGGGTAGCCTGTGTAGCGTGAATAGGTTTTGTCTTCCCATTTATTACCAGAAAGCGTAATTTTTTCGGCATTGATTATAACGATATTATCGCCACAATCTACATGCGGTGTGAAATTAGGTTTGTGCTTTCCTCTAAGTAATCTTGCTACTTTAGAAGCAAGACGACCTAGTGTTTGACCTTCGGCATCAACCAATAACCACTGTTTGTCAACGGTTTTTCTGTTGGCCGAAATAGTTTTGTAACTCAATGTATCCACTACTACTTTTATTTTAACAATTAGACACTCCTATCCCAATAAACGGGGTGCAAATGTACAACTATTAAGTTTAAATACAAATGCTTGTTTCTGATTATTTTTTTAGTTTTTATGGAGTCCATTATGTCATGAAAAATAGTGGAATATCAAAGGTATTTCCTCTTTTTAAGTATAAAGGAGTACATAGTGCAATGTGAACAACCGGTTTTCTTTCAGTAAAATTGAGTAAACTACCTCGGGGCAAGCCCACGAGGCATTGATAGAAATTTATCTTTTTTATTTCGACGCAAGCCTGCCTGTCCGGCGAGGCAGGCGTCGGAGTATTAAACCTCCCGAGGTTTCGAGATGAAAACCTGTTAGGTCTTGATGGGCAACGACTTTATAAATCAAATTAGGCAAGAGTGATTTTTGTCATGTACTTAGCTAGTTCTTATAAAATTTGGCTCGTACCTGCTGTTCTTTTGAATGAATGTGTACCATATAAATACCCGATTTCAAATTGGGTATAGGTATACTTAGGGCATTGTTTCGAATCGCCCATTGGTGCTCTTGAACAATAGTACCCGATATGCCTACTATAGAAATACGTGCCTTGTTGCTATTGAAGAGCCCTAGAATATTGACAACATTGGTTGCCGGGTTAGGAAAAACCTTGATTTTTTGCTTTGTTAATAGTTCTTTTTTAGAAGCTACTTCTTGATTTTCACTTGTTTGGGCGGAACCCCAAAAGGAAAACAATAATAGAGGTAGAAATATAAGTGTTTTTTTCATGATAGGCGTATTCTCAAATAAAGGTATCTCAAGGCCACTTTGTTTTCAAAAAAATGTTGTGAAACGGGTGTTTTTGTATGTCAATGTGCCTCGAGCCAATTTTCACCCATGCCCAGCTCTACATCTAAAGGAACGGCCAGGGTATATGCATTTTCCATTTCGTCTTTGATAAGGGCTTTCATGGCCTCTAGTTCAGGCTTGTATACGTCAAAGACCAATTCATCATGCACCTGTAGGAGCATTTTGCTCTTATAATCGCCTTCTGCCAACTTTTTATGAACGTTGATCATTGCGATTTTGATGATATCTGCCGCACTGCCTTGAATGGGTGCATTTACGGCATTTCGCTCTGCCGCTCCCCGTACTATAGCGTTTCTGGCATTGATGTTTTTTAAGTACCTACGTCTTCCAAGTACTGTTTGTACATACCCATTGTCACGGGCAAAATCAATTTGTTCACCCATATAGTTTCGAAGTTTTGGGTATGTTTTGTAATAGGTCTCTATGAGTTCTTTTGCTTCTGATCGTGAAAGATCGGTCTGGTTGCTCAGTCCGAAAGCCGATACGCCATAGATGATTCCGAAATTCACGGTTTTGGCATTGCTGCGTTGTTCTCGGGTCACTTCTTCAATAGGCACGTTGAATACTTTAGAAGCCGTAGAGGCATGAATGTCCTCTCCGTTTTTAAAGGCTTCGATCATGGTGGTCTCTTCACTTAGCGCAGCAATAATCCGTAATTCTATTTGAGAATAATCAGCGGCAAGCAACGTACGGTCTTTATCTCTGGGCACAAAGGCCTTGCGCACTTGACGCCCTCTTTCGGTACGTATTGGGATGTTCTGCAGGTTGGGGTTGTTACTGCTCAAACGCCCTGTAGCTGCTACCGTTTGCATATAAGCGGTATGTACCCTTCCTGTGCTTTCCTCAACCTGTTCGGGCAGGGCATCTACATAAGTGCTTTTGAGTTTGGCCAGACCTCGGTATTCTAGTACATTTCGAATGATTTTATGGTCTTTTGCCAAATACGACAATACATCTTCTGCGGTAGAATATTGCCCCGTTTTGGTCTTTTTAGGTTTTTCTACCAATTTCATTTTGTCGAAAAGGATTTCGCCCAATTGTTTTGGCGAGGCGATATTGAATTCTTGTTCGGCTTCCTTATAAATTTCGCCTACCAAACGTTCAATGTCATTGTTCAGGTCTTCTGAGAGGGAGTTTAAAAATGTCGTATCGAGTTTGATGCCCTCCAATTCCATATCAGCCAAAACGTGTAACAACGGAATTTCAATATCGTTGAACAAATCTTCGGTTTTGGCCTCGGCGAGTTCGGGTCTGAAATGCTGCGCCAATTGAAAGGTGATATCGGCATCTTCAACGGCATATTCGGTTTGCTTTTCCAACGGAACATCTCGCATTGAAAGTTGGTTCTTTCCTTTCTTGCCAATAAGTTCAGTAATCGAAATGGGTGTGTAGTTTAAATAGGTTTCGGCCAATACATCCATATTATGCCTCATATCAGGGTTGATGAGGTAATGGGCCAACATGGTGTCGAAACACTTTCCTTTTACTTGAACATTGTATTTATGAAGTACTTTAATATCGTATTTCAGGTTCTGGCCTATTTTTTCAATGTTCTCTGATTCAAAGAAGGGTCGCAATTGTTCTATAAGTTCTTGGGCCTCATCCTTGTTTTCTGGAAAAGGAATATAAAAGCCTTTTTTTGCTTCCCAAGAAAAAGCGATACCGACCAATTCTGCTGTAAGCGGGTTCAATCCAGTAGTCTCGGTATCAAAACAGACTGAAGTCTGTTTCATTAAATTCTGTATAAAAAGTTGCATTGCCATACCGGGCACAACACTTTGGTAGACATGCGGTACATCTTTTATGGTTTTTCTACTCGAAAAATCTTTAACGGCCTCAGTTGTGCTGCCCGGGTCTGCGCCGAATAACGAGAACTGCCCACCGCCGGCTTCTTGGGTCTGAACTTTTGCCGTAGGAGCGTTTGTTGGTTGGGTAGGGACAACTTCAGCTTCACTGGAAAATATTTTTATAAACTGGTCTTTCAATCTTCTGAATTCGAGTTCTTCGAATATTTCTTGCACCTTTTGGTTGTCTGGTTCTGATAACTCATAGTCTTTGGCGTCGAATTGAACATCACAGGTGGTACAGATAGTGGCCAGTTTTTTCGATAAGAGGCCCAATTCGGCATTGTTCTCAACTTTCTCCTTTAATTTTCCTTTTAGTTTATCGGTATTGGCAAGAAGTTCTTCCATTGAGCCGAACTCTTCAAGAAATTTTTTGGCTGTTTTATCGCCAACTCCTGGTAAACCGGGAATATTGTCGCTCGCATCACCCATCATGCCCAAGTAATCGATTACCTGTTCTGGCCGTTCTACCCCAAAACGTTTTTGTATTTCGGGTATGCCCCAAATTTCAATGCCATTGCCCATACGTGCAGGGCGGTACATAAAGATGTTTTCAGATACCAATTGCCCAAAGTCTTTATCGGGCGTTACCATATACACCTTATAATCTTCCTTTTCGGCCTGTTTGGCCAAGGTGCCGATAATATCATCAGCTTCCCAACCTTCTAATACCACAACGGGAATATGCATGGCTTTTAAGATTTCTTGAATGTACGGAACCGCAATCTTTATGGCATCAGGTGTCTCTTGGCGATTTGCCTTGTATTCAGGAAACATTTCAGTACGCTCTACACTACCGCCCTTATCAAAGCAGACGGCCAAATGGTCTGGTTTTTCACGTTTGATCACATCAAAAAGAGAGTTTGTAAAACCCATTATGGCAGAGGTGTCCATGCCTTTTGAATTGATTCTCGGGTTTTTGATCAGCGCGTAGTATCCTCTAAAGATCAGTGCAAATGCATCGAGTAAAAAAAGTCTTTTCTGTTCTGCCATTTTTAGGTAGTGCTATTTTGTGCTGTTAATGTAATTAGGCTTCATTGGGGTAAGCTGTTATTTGGCCTTTTTGAGAAATCCGAGACAGTGTCTCGGATTTTATATAGATCGTAAAAAACCGTCTCATATTCTCAAGGTTATCAACCGAAAAACCTTTTCTAAATTCTGTTGTTAACCTACTTGAAAGCTCTTTTAGAAGCTGTTTGCCATATGTTGCTCTCGGTTTCCCTTCTTGCTCCTCTTCAACTATTATTCTTCCTATTTCGAAATATGTGCGCACCATTGTTTGATTAATGGTACGAACGGCCTGACTTCTTGCGGTTTTCAACAAATCAAATATTTGCGAATAAAACATGCTATGATCAGTACTATTTTTCATTTACTTCTAATAGGTCTTTCCCTTTAAAAAAAGAATTTCAAAACTACAAAGATTATATACTTTCCCTAAGTACATGACAAAAAATAAATTGAAAAACATAGCAAGCTGAAAATTAGTGTTATGCGTTTTTTTTATTTTGAGACCTAACAGGTTTCCCTCCTACGGCGGGCAGGTTAAAACTTGTTAGGTCTTGATGGGCAACGACTTTATAAATCAAATTGGGCAAGAGTGATTTTTGTCATGTACTGAAATACTTTCCTTTATAATTTATGGATTAATATATGAAGCCGAAGCATTGTTAACATGCCCGTCATTTGAAAAAGTACGGTAGGTAAAACCCGGTTGAATGCAGTACCCACCGTTTCCCCTTTTTTGTTGATAGCGATAAAACCTATTTGAAAATCTTGTTTTTCCTTGTTTTTGGCAATGATGCGTTTTACCCCTTCTTCACAGGCCTCTTGTGGTGGTTTTCCTTGACGCATTAGCTCTACGATCAAGAAACTGCCGACCGTTCGAACCACTTCTTCGCCAACTCCCGTTGCTGTGGCGGCCCCGATCTCATTGTCGACAAAAAGGCCTGCGCCGATAATGGGCGAATCACCCACGCGGCCAGCATATTTGTAGCCCATACCACTAGTAGTGCATGCGCCCGCAATATCACCGTTTTTGTCGATGGCCAAAATACCGATCGTATCGTGGTTTTCTATATTGATGATGGGTTTGTATTCTGATGTTTTCTTCCATTCCAACCATTCCTTTTTTGATTGTTCGGTGAGTAGGTTTGTTTTTTCGAACCCCTTTTCATAGGCGAACTGTTCAGCACCTTTTCCGGCCAGCATTACATGGGGCGTATCTTCCATCACCTTTCGAGCTACCGAAACCGGGCTGGCGATGTTCTGCATACACAAAACTGCACCACAATTGCCATCCTTGCCCATAATACAGGCATCCAAGGTGACATTGCCATCACGATCGGGTCTACCGCCAATACCTACGGTCTGGTTTTGCACATCGGCTTCTTCTACCATTGCGCCTTGTTGTACGGCGTCTAAAGAACTGCCCCCGTCTTTTAATACGTTCCAAGAGGCGGTAGAGGCATTCATGAAATTCCAAGTACAGATTGTTATGGGGCGCGTGGTTTTTGTTGAATTGGGTTCAATGGTTTTCGATCCGGATTCTTCTTTGCAGGAAGCCAATAAAGGGGCGGAGATCAACCCTGCTGTAGCGACACTAGAATTTTTTAGAAAATTTCTTCGTTTCATGGGTTCAAGATGGTTAATTTAGAACACTAAATATAAGTAAATGCTAGTAGAAGTCTGTGCCAATTCATTGAGATCCGCAATAAATGCCGAAAAAGAGGGGGCGGACAGAATCGAGCTTTGCACTGAGCTTGGTGCGGGGGGGGTATTGCGCCTTCTTACGGTTTGTTGAAAAGCGTAAAAGAGCGGATTTCGATTCCTGTTCATGTGCTCATTCGTCCTAGAAATGGCGATTTTACCTATTCTGACATTGAGTTTGATATCATGAAGAAAGATATTGCCCTTTGCGTTGATTTGGGGTTTGATGGTATCGTGTCAGGAATTCTACATAAAGATTTTTCGTTGGATGTAGAACGTACCGAACAATTGATCAGTGCTTCCAAAGAATTGAAATTCACCTTTCACCGCGCCTTTGATTGGGTTGAAGACCCGTATAAGACCTTAGAGCAATTAGAAACCTTAGGAGTTGATTTCATCTTGTCATCGGGTCAACAAAAATCGGCAGTTCAGGGTATTGATTTGTTGATCGGACTTTTTCAACAAGCATCAAACTGTACCATAATGCCCGGTGGCGGTATTGATATTGACAATGTTCGTAGGTTCAAAGAGAGCGAATTTAACGCCATACATCTTTCTGGTACCGAATCTATCAAAACCTTGGCAAGGCTCCCAAAAATCTCAATGAACTCTTTTTCGTTCATAAAAGATGATGAGATCAGTTGTACGGGCATTGATAAAGTTCTAAAGATCGTGAAGGCTGTTAAATAAACCGCAAAAGTACTGGCGAGCGTCGTATTTAGAGATACCTTTGGCAAAAATTCATATGTTACGTTGGGTTATTTTTATCGCTTTTTATATGCTCTTGGGGCTTTATACGCTACAGGCCCTGAAAACCACCTCTAGATTTCCGTGGGTGTATTATACCCTCATTACCATTTCTTTATTGGTGCTGGGTAATTTTATCTTTCAGTTTACCCTTGGTGAAACGGAAGGCAGGGTATTGAGCCGACCAAAAAGTTATGCCTTTGGCTTTTTATTGACCATGCTGACCTTTCAATTGATTACGGTACTCTTTCTTTTTTCTGAGGATATTTTTCGGTTTCTGTCCGCACTCTATTACAGGTTGTCTGGCACGAACAAAGAATTTACTTTTCCCCAGCGCAGACGTTTTCTCAGCTTTTTGGCAATGGGCATTGCAGCCGTGCCTTTCAGTGCCTTGCTTTATGGTATGTACAAGGGCAAGTACAATTTTAAGGTACTGAAGTACGATTTGGAGTTTGATGATCTGCCCAGTGCTTTTGACGGGTATCGGATTACACAAATTTCAGATGTGCACAGTGGTAGTTTCGATAATCGTGAAAAAATCGAATATGCCATAAATCTGGTCAATCAGCAGAAAAGCGATCTATTGTTGTTTACTGGTGATATGGTAAACAACAAAGCCGAGGAGATGTACCCTTGGAAAGAACTTTTCTCAACCTTAAAAGCAAAAGACGGTAAGTTTTCCATACTGGGAAACCATGATTACGGTGATTATGTGGATTGGGATACCGAAGAAGCTAAAGCGACCAATTTAGAAGAGCTGAAAAAATTACAGGCCGAAATAGGCTTCGATCTATTGCTGAACGAAAGCAGGTACTTACAAAAGGGAAACGATCGATTGGCTTTGATAGGCGTCGAAAATTGGGGAAAGGGCGGTTTCAAAAAGGCAGGGGACTTAAAAAAAGCAGCAGCGAAAATTGCCAAAGATGATTTTAAGATCTTAATGAGCCATGACCCCAGCCATTGGGAAGAACAGGTTATCAACGATGAGTACCATTATCATTTGACCTTAAGCGGCCATACGCACGGTATGCAGTTCGGTATCGAGATACCCGGATGGATAAAATGGAGTCCGGTGAAATGGCGTTATAAATATTGGGCCGGTATTTATCAAGAGTTAGGTCAATACATTAATGTGAACAGGGGTTTTGGCTTTTTGGGCTACCCGGGCAGGGTGGGTATTTGGCCAGAAATTACCGTGATTACCCTTAAAAAGAAATCATTAACATGATTTTAACTTGACAAGAACACTACAAAACCCCTTGTATCTATACATATTTAACATTTTTCACTACATTTGGCGCGTAAACCGATGATTCAATTATGTCAAAATTTGGCGAACTTATAGATTTAAAGGTGCCCGTTCTGCTAGACTTCTATGCAGACTGGAACGATCAATCAACTGCCATGCACCCTGTTTTAAGGGATGTTGCCGCTGCTCTTGGTGATAAGGGCAAGGTCATAAAAATAGATGTGGACAAGAACAAAGAACTTTCGCAAGCATTGCGTGTAAAGGGATTGCCCACTCTTATGATTTATAAAAAAGGTGAAATGGTATGGCGCCAAAGTGGCGAACAAGATGCCAATACCCTGATCGGAATTCTCAACGAGTACGTTTGAAAGGGTTTACTGAACCTGCGCCTAGTCAGGTCAGTTGTTTTGACGCATCATTGCGAGTAAAACGAAGCGAACCCGTCGTCATTGCGAGCGAAGCGAAGCAATCCGTTTGCCAACAAATGCACTCCCCAATTAATTTTCTTTCATAGCTACGCACTACAGTGCGGAATCTAACTCGCTCTCCTGTTTTTTATTTTCTTTGCCAAGGGTATCTGTTGAAATGGGTACTGTATCTAACAAATCAGGGGCTGCATTTAAAGAAGGTATTCTTTCGTCTTCATCAGCTTCATTTTTGTAGAAGGGGCTGAATTCTTCAATATACTCGTTAAAGATCAAGATTTCTTTTTCGGCCATTTCACGATCGTTGTTTCGAATAAGAACATCGATATTTCTGCGGTAGGCTTCCATATCACCGATTATATCATCTATGTTCTCATATTGCTGATCTAGACTTGTACTGGCAGCATATTCTAAACGTTCTTGATATTTTGTTTTCAGCCTTTCAAACAGTTCACGTGCCTTTGAGGTTTCGCCCACTTGGTAATAACCTTCAACAAAAGGCTCTACAAGGGTGTAATAACCATACTGATCCAGGGGCAGGTTGGTCATGGCGATATTGATAACGTCTTTGGCCTTCTCTATTTTATTTTCGTTGACGAGGGCTTCCATCAAACGGGCGAGGTTACCACGAAAGGTGACCCCTTGAATTCTTGTTTGGGTGTCATGGTAAATATCAGGGTCACCTGAATTGCCCCAATCCCATTTTTTGACGATATCGTACATCAGCTCGGTATCTATTCTTCCCATTTCAAAGGCATGGGGTCTTTCCGTCTTTATAGGCACCAATTTGTAGACGAGGCCATCAAGCTGCAGGTAGTCTTTCATCCATATAAATTCTGCATCATCAAAACTTCCGCCTGAAAAATAGATAGGGCGTTCCCAATCGTTATTAGCCAAAATATCCAACATCATCATGCTCTTTTTGGTAATGGCCGAAGAGGGTAGGTCAATATCGATATAATCAACAATAAGGGCAGAGTCTTTTTGTTTGACGAGTCCGCTTTCAAGTACGTTTCTCTTATTGACGGGAATACGTAATTTATTGGTGGGGTAGTATACGATGTTCAATACATTTTCAGAATACCGGGCTATGTCGTCACCTTTTTTCTCTAATAAATATTTGTATTTTGTCTCTGGCTTGTCACTGTCTACCCAATCGATAAAAGCCTGAATACTCCATCTGTTTTTAGAGATCTCTTTGCTGAATATGTCATCGGCATTTTGGTGGTACAGCACATCTCTAGAACCCCAGCGGTATTTCTCATGTTCTATTTGAGAAGGAATGGCATCGCTTTCATAGGCCTTTCGCTTCATTTGGTCAATATACCAATCTGTTTCGAAAAGACTGGTACAAACGACGCGAACATCGGTTCTAAACCCTTCGATCTCTTGTACATACCAAAGCGGAAAGGTGTCATTGTCACCAATGGTAAAGAGTATGGCCCCTGCATTTTCTTGGCAGGAGTCGAGATAGGCTTTTGCCGTTGATTGGGCGGTAAAACGATTAGATCGGTCATGGTCGTCCCAATTTTGATAGGCCATGACCGTGGGTACGGCCAAAAGGCAGATTACGGTTATTGCCGGTGCTAGAATTTTAGGGGTCAAGAGTATTCTGAACTCATCAAAGAGCCCGTATACCCCGAGACCTATCCAAAGGGCGAATATATAAAAGGAACCTACTAGCGAATAATCGCGTTCGCGAGGTTGAAAAATATAGGGGTTCGTATAAAACTGTATCGCAATACCCGTGAACATAAAGAACATAAAAAGCACCCAAAACTGCTTAGGGTTTTTTGATATTTGAAATACTAGGCCAATAATGCCTAATAACAAGGGGAAAAAGAAGTACGTATTGCGCCCCTTGTTGTTTTCGATATCACTGGGTAAGTTATCTTGGCTACCCAAGCGAGTACTATCTATTCTATCAATACCGCTGAGCCAATTTCCGTTATCATTGTACCGCCCTTGAACATCATTTTGTTTGCCGGTAAAATTCCACATAAAATACCGCCAGTACATATAGCCGAACTGAAATTCGAACATGTATTTGATATTCTGCCAAACCGTTGGCGGTTGCACTTCTATATAATCACCAAATCTTTTGATAAAACCAATATACTGTTCTGTATCGATCTCACCATTGGCGTAGCCTTCTTTTACTTGTTTGACTGCCTCGCGAAGATCTTCGTTTGACTGTTTGATTTTAAAATCGAGCGGGCCAAAGTACTTCATGTATTTTTCTGCATGCTGGGTGCTCCACATTCTGGGTAGAATGCCCACATGGTCCTCATGTGCATCTTGCAGGGCGTTTTTATAATGGTTGATGATGACATATTTACCCAGTTTTTCATCACGTTCGTACTTGGGGGCTTCATCTTTGTCTTTGCCAGCAGGGGCAAAGGCATCGGAGTAATAGGCTCCGTAAATGGGGCTATCGACCCCGGGATATTGTTCTCTATTGTAGTATGCCAATAACGAACGGGCATCAGAAGGGTTGTTCTCATTAATGACCACATTGGCATTGGCCCGAATCGGAAGCATGATCCAAGATGAAAAACCGAGAAACAAGAACATCAAACAAAGTACAATGGTATTGGCCGTTCTAAAATTGTTCTTTCGGGTATAGTTGAGTCCGAAATAGAAGGCGGCTATAAACAAGAGGCCGATGATAATCGATCCGCTGTTGAAGGGAAGGCCAATACTGTTTACAAAGAAAACCTCGCCCCAGCCAAAAAGTTTCAATACATAGGTCAGCGAGAATTTGTAGACCATCATTAAAATGGCAACAACTGCGATATTGGCGATCAAGAAGTTTTTGACGGTCGTTGTCTTGTACGTTTTGAAGTAGTACAACAGGCCTATAGAGGGTATGGCCAAAAAACCCATAAATTGTATTCCGAAGGTGAGGCCAACCACAAAAGAGATGAGCACCAACCATTTATTGCCTCTTGGGTCGTCTAGGTTATCTGTCCATTTTAGCCCCATCCAAAGTAAAAGAGCCATGATAAAACTGGCCATGGCATATACTTCGGTCTCTCCGGCATTGAACCAAAAACTATCTGAAAAGGCAAAGGACAAAGAGCCAACAAGCCCACTGCCCAATACAGCGATAGCCTTACTGTTGGTTAATGGTTCTTCGCTGCCGATCAGTTTACGAACTAGATTGGTAATCGTCCAAAACATAAAAAGGATGGTAAATGCACTAGAGGCGCCTGATACAAAATTCACCATTCTTGCCACTAATAGGTCATTGCCAAAAGCGAACATGGCAAAAAAAGCACCTATTATCTGTAGCAAAGGAGCCCCGGGCGGGTGGCCTACCTGCAATTTCGCTGAGGTGGCAATATATTCACCAGCATCCCAAAAACTACTGGTGGGTTCAACGGTAATAAAGTATGTGATAAACGCTATTAAGAAAACAGACCACCCGATTAGGGTATCCCATTTTTTGAAGTTTTTTGAAAACATGAATTATGTATGATTATCTGATGGGCGAATTTACTAATTATAATAGTTATGAGGTTAAATTTTTGACAAACCTTAACAGAGTACTAGGTTTGCTTTTTAATTTAGGGTCTGCTGATTTTTCCAAGAGGATCAAAGATGTGCAACGTTTACAAGTCGATACTTTTTTCGGTCTGCGTTCTGATAACAACCTAAAAAGTCTAAGGGGACCCCAAGATGTTCGAAAGGTACGGGATATGGCCGTTTTTTGAAAAAGGCACAAAAGACAGGGTACATATCCGCTATTTTCAA
>UOEL01000078.1_pt1 | contig 24011 bp, 23 predicted proteins | sample 1989351 | NCBI WGS metagenome assembly UOEL01 (sample SAMEA4712195, study PRJEB27164) | hydrothermal vent metagenome | biome: marine basaltic hydrothermal vent biome; feature: marine hydrothermal vent; material: mineral | place: Pacific Ocean | collected 2011-06-14/2011-07-23 | depth 1719 m
CAGAAAAAATATTAAATAACAGACCCAGAAAAAGGTATGGTTATCTAACGTCTAACGAAGTTTTTGTGAACGCCATCAACAACAACGGAGTCGTTGCGTTTATGACTTGAATCCACCTATTTATTGAACATTAACAACAAAAACACATGTGAAAAGTTCAATAAGTATTTTAGCGTTATGGGTCATAATAGTGTCAAGTTGCTCACCACAAAAGAAGCTTGAAGTGACAGCGCCTTTCACATTGGGCGAGGTCTATTCCGAAAAATGGATTGTTGAAGACAAGCCAGAGAATGGGGGCTATGAAGTAACCATTTCTATTTTGAGTCTTGATTCAAAAGAAGCGGTTCTTCAAAATTTGTATCATAAGGGCCAAATAGCAAACCTTACCATAGAACTTCGAGAAATAGGAACTGTTGCCTTAGCAGAATACGCTGAGATAGAACCAGTAGAACAAGATACGGTACCTGTCGATTTAAAAAATGAAACCGAGTTGTTTCCTTTTCAGTTGACCGATACAGAAGCTGTTCTAAGCTATTTACATAACGAAAAGGTAAAGTATTTTAAGTTGAATGGTATTCGGCAAAACCCTGTAAAGGTATACCCTTCCTTAGAAGCTAGAAATTCAGACTAAATACACGTTTGCCCGTAATTCTCGAAATTCAGGAATACAGATGATGGCTCGCCGAGAACTAAACTTTGTTGGCAGCCTTTAAATGTCTAATTTTAGCCCTTAACTTCGGCACTATTGAATCCGCTTAAAAAACTTTTTAAACAGACTGCCATTTATGGGCTAGCCACTGTGCTGCCCAGAATGCTTAGCTTTCTTTTATTGCCCTTGTATACTGGTATTCTGGCAACGGCAGGTTATGGTAGAGTGACCGTAATATTCGCCTGGATCGCCATCTTCAATGTCTTTTTGGCCTACGGAATGGAAACCGCTTTTTTTCGTTTTTACAATGGTAATGAGAATAAAGAGAAGGTGGTGTCGACCTCCTTGATCTCTATTTTGGGCACGACCTTGATATTCGCCTTAATCGCCTTGTTGTTTCAGGGCTCTATGGCGAACATGACCAATATCGATCCGATTTTTGTTCGATACGCCATTTTTATTTTGGTTTTTGATGCTTTTGCCATCATACCTTTTGCATGGCTACGGGCCAATGAAAAGCCCATGAAGTATGCCCTTATTAAAATTGGAAATGTGGTTATAAACTTAGGCTTGAACGTATTTTTTCTAGTGTTTTTACCCAAAATTGTGGAAGGTAATCCCGATGGGGTTTTTAGCTTGATGTACCGACCTAATTTCGAAATTTCGTATATTTTTCTTTCCAACTTGATTGCAAGTGGAATAACCCTAGTCATTATGCTACCGCTTTATCTTGATTGCAAGTACGTTTTTGATAAAGCGTTGTGGAAAAAAATGATGAATTATGCCTGGCCCGTTCTGGTAGCGGGCATCGCATTCACTATAAATGAGGTCTTCGATAAGATCCTTCTCGGGTGGTTGTTACCAGAAGATGTTGCCAAAAGCGAACTAGGCATGTACAGTGCCTGTTATAAGTTAGGTATGTTTATGATGTTGTTTGCTACCGCTTTTCGTATGGGCATAGAACCCTTCTTTTTTAGTCATGCCGGCACTGAAAATCCGCAAAAGGCATATGCGCAAATAACCAACTATTTTGTAGTGTTGGGTAGTATTATTTTATTGACCGTAGTGGTTTTTGCCGATGTTTTGAAAACCATGTTTATTGCTGAGGCGTATTGGGAGGCCATGTCGGTCGTGCCATTGATTCTTTTGGCAAGTTTCTTTTTGGGTATCTATCACAACCTTTCTGTATGGTACAAAGTGACCGACAAAACACGCTACGGTGCATTTATCTCACTTATCGGAGCAATTATAACCATCGGTATAAATTTTATTTTCATTCCAATAATCGGGTATATGGCTTCGGCAATCGCCACCGTATTGGCGTATGGATCTATGATGGTACTGTCATACTATTTTGGAAAATCACATTATCCAGTGCCCTATAATTTTCGAAAAATCACCTTTTATCTCGGTATTTCCATCTTCTTTTCAGCATTGGCATTTTACGTCTTTGACCGAAACCTGATCGTGGGCATCGTGCTACTCTTACTGTTTTTGGGTTTGGTCTATAAACTGGAAAGTGAGAAACTCAGACAAGTATTTTTAAAGAAATAAACAATATATATGCAAATCAAGATCATCAACAAATCAGTTCATAACCTGCCCAACTATGAAACGGGTGCTTCTGCGGGAATGGACCTAAGAGCCAATATTTCAGAAGCTGTTACGTTACAACCTTTAGGGCGTGCGATCATCAAAACAGGACTCTTTATTGAGCTTCCCGTGGCCTATGAAGCTCAGGTACGGCCAAGAAGTGGTTTGGCCGCTAAAAAGGGAATTACCGTACTCAATGCCCCTGGTACAATCGATGCTGATTACCGTGGCGAAATTGGGGTGATTTTGGTTAATCTATCCAACGAACCCTTTACCATTGAAAACGGGGAGCGTATTGCCCAATTGGTCATCGCCAAGCATGAACGCGCCGAATGGATCAAAGTAGAAGAACTTTCTGAAACCTCAAGGGGCGAAGGTGGGTTTGGCAGTACTGGGGTTAAATAATGAAACAATGAAATCAATGTAACTAGAAGATCAATTCTAACGGTTACATTTTCAAATTAAATAAAATACATGAAAATAATAGTCCCCATGGCGGGTCGTGGCTCCCGATTGAGACCACACACCGTAACAGTACCAAAACCTTTGATCCCCGTTGCGGGGAAACCTATTGTACATCGTTTGGTAAGTGATATCGCAAAGGTATTGGGAGAACCAATAGAAGAAGTTGCTTTTATTTTGGGCGACCCTGCTTTTTTTGGTGATGATGTTGTAGAAAGCTTAAAAAAATTGGCACTGGGTTTGGGCGCCAAAGCATCTATTTATCGTCAAGACGAACCTTTGGGCACAGGTCATGCGATTATGTGCGCCAAAGAATCTTTGAGCGGGCCTGCAGTAATTGCTTATGCCGATACTTTGATTCGCGCTGATTTTGACTTAGATAAATCCGCTGATAGCGTTATTTGGGTAAAACAAGTAGACCAGCCCGAGGCGTTTGGGGTTGTCAAGCTCAACGAAGACAATGAGATTATGGAACTGGTAGAAAAACCAAAAGAATTTGTATCGGACCTTGCCGTTATCGGCATTTATTATTTTAAAGATGTTGGGGTGCTTAAGAACGAACTTCAATATGTGTTGGACAATAATATTATCAATCGTGGTGAGTACCAGATCAATGATGGCATCAAACAAATGATGCAAAAAGGGATGAAGTTTGTTTCGGGCAAGGTAGATGAATGGATGGACTGCGGAAACAAAAACGCAACGGTCGACACCAATACACGTATGTTGGGCTTTTTAGAAAAAGATGGTGAGGCACTGATATCTGATTCTGTGCAACTAGAGAATGCAAATATCATCGAACCTTGTTTTATAGGTAAGAACGTGGTGTTGAAGAATACTACTGTTGGTCCTTATGTGTCAATTGGCAATAATACCGCCATTGAAAATTCGACCATAAAAAACAGCTTGATACAGACACATACTAAAATCTCGAATGCTAACCTAGATAACGCGATGGTTGGTAATCACGTGGTTTTTAATGGCAATTTTGAGACCATAAGTATTGGTGATTATTCTGTTATGGAATAACACTTCGAGAGTTTTTGAAAAATGATATTAGCAGAAAATAATATTTCGGGTACCTAGAACCATTCTATGAAAAATGGAGTTTACTTTTTACTTTTTACTTTGGGATTATACTTAATTCCTTTCACGGCCCTTGCCCAAGAAAAAGAGCTTGATATTGATGTAGAGAAAAGCGCAGCCCTGTTTTTAGAAGAGTCTTCAGATAATTTTCAGGAAAGCTTTTTTGAGGCCCTAAAACAAAAAGGCATTGAAAATCACGACAAGGCGATTAATCTTTTTTTGGAATGTAAAAGATTAGATGCTGATAATACCGTAGTAGATCATGAACTGGCAAAAGCATATTTGGCAGATAAACAATATGTACTTGCCCAAGAATACGGAGTTTTTGCCGTGAACTCAGAACCTGAAAATCCTTGGTACTTAACTACCCTTGTTGAAATACTTCAAAAACAGGGTAGCTCGATCGATATTGTTTCAGGTGATATTCCCTTTGAAAACAGCAAATTAAAAGAGAATTTGGCATTGATCTATTATAAAAATGAAGATTATGAGCGTTCACTCGTACTATTGGAAAATATCAAAAAATCATCATTTTCAGTCGATTTAGCATCAAAAATCAACGATTCTATTAAAAAAAGGGACGAAAACGTCAAAAAAACAGAATTTTATATCTCCAACAATAGCACCTCGAACCCGTTGGAAAGTTACAAAATGCAAATTGATGGTTTTATCAGGGCAGAGAGTTATATGCTGCTACAACAAGTTGCCGAAATGGCTTTAGAGACGTATCCGTCACAACCCTATTTCTACTACGCCCAAGGGTACGCCCTCACCAAAAGCGGGAAGCACCAAGAGGGCGTTGAAACCCTTGAAGCAGCTCTAGATTATCTTGTTGACGATATTTCCCTAACCAATAAAATCTATACCGCCTTAGTCGATGCGTATAACGGCCTTAATAATTCAGTCAAGGCAAATATGTATCTTCGTAAGATAAAACCCGGGTTTTAAACTATGAACACGTTATTTCAAGGTATACCAAGGCGAATGGGCATTGGTGTTTTTTTGGCACTTTTTATTTCCTGTAAATCGAGCAAGGTCTTGACCAACGGTGCTTTAGACGAGAACCTATCTGCCAAGGCAATAATCAGAACACATTATCAAAACCAAATTGATTTTAAGACCTTGAGCGGTAAGATCAAAATCGAATATTCTGATGGCGAGGCCACCCAAGGTGTAAGTGTAAGCCTTAGAATGGAAAAAGACAAAGCTATTTGGATGAGCGCCCCCTTTGGTATGGTAAAGGCCTATATAACCCCTGATCGAGTTAGTTTTTACAATAAATTGGAAAACGAATATTTTGATGGTGATTTCTCGTACCTCAACAACCTCTTAGGAACCGAACTGGATTTCGAAAAAGTACAGAACTTGCTTCTAGGTAATGCCCTGTTCAATCTACGGAAGCAGAAATACGAGATGGAGGTCGTGAACGAAAACTACCTATTAAAACCAAGAAAAAGTGAAATACTCTTCAAAACACTCTTTCAGATCGAACCCAAAAATTTCAAAATAGCAACCCAACAATTGTCGCAGCCGTTAAAGAAAAGATTGCTCGAGATAGTGTATAGCAACTATCAGAAAATCAACAAATGGATCTTGCCCAATGAGATAATGATAACGGCTATTGAGAAAGACGTCAAGAATACAATAGCTATTGAATATCGAAATATTGAATTTGACCAAAAACTATCCTTCCCATATAAAATACCAAAAGGGTATAAAGAATTGGTTTTGAAGAAAGATGATCTATAAAAAGACATATATCGTTTGGATTATACTATTTGTAGGGCTTTTAATGCCCCAAAGTACCTTAGCGCAGACCGATGAACAAAAATCACTTGAGGCCAAAAGAGAAAGACTTCAAACTGAGATCAGAGACATAAATCGTTTGCTCTTTAGCGAAAAGAAAGAAAAGGGAAATGTACTAGATCAAATGAGGGCTTTAGATAAAAAAATAAATGTACGCCAACAGTTGATACGGGTCACCAATCAGCAATCAAATTTGCTGAACCGCCAGATCAATGCCAATATCAGGAACATCACAAAGCTGCGGGAAGATTTAAAGACGTTGAAAGATGACTATGGCCTGATGATTCAAAAATCATATCAAAACAGGTCACAGCAAAGTAGGTTAATGTTCTTACTCTCTTCAGAAGACTTCTTTCAGGCCTTTAAGCGACTTCGGTATATGAAACAGTATACCGATTACAGAAGAGAACAGGGCGAGCAGATAGTCACCAAGACCGACGACCTTTCAAGACTTAACAAAGACCTGAGCGAAGAACGAAAAGTAAAGGAGGTATTGATCGCCCAAAACCGTAAGGCAAAAAGCCAATTGTTCAAAGAGATCAAAAGCCAAAAGGCCTTATTGGTATCGATAAGACAGAACGAAAGCAAGTATACGGCAGCTATTCGAAAGAAGAAAAAAGAAGCCAAAAAGATAGACAGGCAAATAGAGAAATTAATTCGGAGCGCGATTGTGGCATCGAATAAAAAATTGGGCAAAAAAGCAGTAAGCTCCAGTAAGTTCTTATTGACACCAGAGGCCACTGTTGTAGCGAATAATTTTATAGCAAACAAGGGCAAACTGATATGGCCCGTTGAAAAGGGAATAAAGAGTCAGGGGTTCGGGGTTTACAACGATGCCGTTTACCCCGGGCTGAAACACGAGAGCAACGGTGTTATCATCGCCACTGACCAAGGCGCGAAGGCCAGAGCTATTTTTGAAGGTGAGGTCATCGCAATTCTATCGGTTCCTGGCGGTAAAAAAGGAGTGCAGGTCAAGCACGGTAACTTTATCAGCACATATTACAACTTATCGGATCTTTATGTAAAAAAGGGAGATAAAGTGGCTACTAAGGCCGAGCTGGGAAAGATCTATACCAACCGAACGAACGGCAAGACCCACTTAAAATTCTACCTGTACAAAGACACGTCGCGTTTGAACCCTGAAGACTGGGTATATCAACTGTAGCAACTAATCTTTTGAAAACCAGTGTTACGAAAACACAAAAATAAAAATCAGTGCATTCGTGGCTATTTTTTTAGGTACTTCGAAGACTCTGCATCCTGAAGATTAACTGCCCATAAACAAGGCCTTGAGCTCCGTAGCTTCGTTGGGTCTCATTTTACCGACCAAAACAAGGCTCAATTGTTTTCTACGAAGAGCGGCCACATAGCGCTCTTTTTCGAGTTCGGTTTCTGGTACTAGTTGAGGTACTTCAACCGGTTTTCCTGTTTTGTCAACAGCAACAAAGGTATAGATACCCTCATTGGCCTTTGTACGCTCACCAGTACGTCGATCCTCGAGCCATACATCTAAACAAACCTCCATAGACGTTTTGAAGGCTCTTGAGACTTTTGCTTCAACGGTGACAATGCTTCCTAAAGGAACGGCTTTATTGAAAGCTACATGGTTTACCGAGGCGGTAACCGTGATTTCACGACAATGGCGATGTGCAGCAATACTGGCCGCCCGGTCCATTCTGGCCAATAGTTCGCCCCCAAACAGATTGTTGAGCGCATTGGTTTCTCCTGGAAGTACCATATCGGTCACTATGGTACGTGAATCTTTGGGTTTTTTGCTCTCCATACTTAGATTTTCAGCAAAGATACAAGGTAATTATAGGGATAAAAACGGAAGGGGTATTATTTTGTCGACAACAACCAAGCATCACGAGACTGTGTGCGTTTTATTGATTTTAGGGCGTTTAAAGCCTCATCAACATCGGTGTAACTGTCATAGTTGACCATGTGAAGGCCAAAATCGTTTGTGCCGATATATGTTGCATTATACCCACGCCTTTTTAACTGGCGTATTTTTCTGTCAGCATTTTTGCGTATTCTAAATGCCCCGGCGACAATGTGATGTACGCGTACATTAATACTTTCCTTTTCTTTGGAAATCGTCATTACCTTTAAAGAAATAGCGGGAAGTTCTAGCGGGGTCGTGTCAAAAAAGGTAGCTTCCTGAATATGTTTGGCCACTTGTTCTTGGGCATTTTCTCTCGCCAATTTTTGGTCGTTCACTTTTTCATTGAAGAAATGAAAGCCTGTTAATCCCGTAGAAACGGCCAATAATAATATAGCTGCATATTTTAAATAAGGCCTGAAAGATGATGCCTGTCTTCTTTCAGGGGTGATAATGAATGGAATTTTCTCTTCCAGTTCCATCACTTCTTCTTTTAAGGTCTCTCGGGTTACCGAAGGCGATACGAAAGATGGCATACCAAAGGAAGAGGTAAGGTAGTTGACCTGATATTGGGGCTGAAACTGAACTTTACCTTCAGTATTCAGCAATAATTCGCCTATATTCGAAAGGCTTAACCTTTCGCCTTTTTGCAATTGGGTTTTCCAAGTGGCTACGGTCTTAGCTACCTGTTTTAGAATATCTTCATAAGTCGTTTTCTCGATCTCGGCCATATGTGAGATCAACAAACCATCATTGGAAACAAGTTGTTCGTTAAACGAAACCACTTTTGATGGAGGATGAAAGGTATGGGTGGCCTTGTCGATAGCAGCAGATTTCATCTGTGTCAAGAAAGCACCAAAATGGGGTACCGTCACGCAGTTGTATCTATAGAGTAATTCAGCGATATAGTGTTCTAGAACCATACAAGACAAATATTGCAAAAATTATCGCAGTTCAAAACCCTCTACATAACTTTTTATTAACATTATATTTGTTGTAAGTTGTGAATAACTATGGACGATTTTCAAATATCTAAAGATGAATTGATTGCGGTTTTACGACTACAGAACATTCCTAATATTGGTGATGTAACCGCAAAAAAATTAATAACCCATTGTGGCAGTCCATCTACAGTTTTTAGCGATAAGTTGAAAAACTTGCTAAAGATCGATGGTATTGGCACCTTTACCATTAAAGGCCTTCATGATAGTGAACATCGTGAAGCTGCAGAGGCTGAATATCAATATATACAAGATAAGAACATCGGATATTCCTTTTTTATGGATACCGACTACCCTGTCAATCTAAAACATTGTATAGATAGCCCAATGTTGCTTTTCAAACGGGGAAATATTGATTTGAAAGACAGAAAGATCATAAGCGTAGTGGGTACGCGAAACATTACCAGTTATGGCTCCGCTTTTTGTGAACGCTTCATTGCCGATATCGCTCCCTTGAACCCTATTATTGTCAGTGGTTTTGCTTATGGCGTTGATATATGTGTTCAAAGGGCCGCAATAAAACACGGTTTACAGACCATAGGATGTTTGGCGCATGGGCTGAATCAAATATACCCGAAAGTGCACGCGAAGTATATGGCCGATGTTGAAAAAAACGGAGGCTTTATGACCGATTTTTGGAGCACCAGCAATCCTGATCGTGAAAATTTCTTAAAACGCAACCGTATTATTGCCGGTATGGCCGAAGCGACCGTAGTGGTCGAATCTGCCGAAAAAGGGGGTAGCTTGGTCACGGCTGATATTGCCAATAGCTATAACCGCGATGTTTTTGCCGTGCCCGGGCGCGCAGAAGACAAGTTCAGTTTGGGGTGCAACAACCTTATTAAACAACAAAAAGCCCATATGCTTACTTCGGCAGCGGATCTAGTATATTTATTGAATTGGGATGTGGATGAAAAAGAGGCCAAAACCATTCAAAAACAACTTTTTGTAGAAATGGACGATACCGAGAAATCAATTTACTCGTATTTGCAAAAAAATGGGAAGCAGTTGCTCGACAGTATTGCGATAGAATGTCGATTTCCTATTTTCAAGGTGTCTTCAACCCTTTTGAATATGGAAATGAAGGGTGTGGTTCGCCCATTGCCAGGAAAACTCTTCGAAGCTATATAGCCATCAAGTATTTTCAGTTAATATAGTGGCATTTATGAATAAATTCGATTAATGGTTTTGGGAGATTTACAAACTGATTGGTTTGTTGCGGACATATTATTTCAATTAAGGCGGGCTTAATGGTATTTCATCGATAAAATACTACATAAAATCTATGGTTAGGGGTGTGTTGATACAGCAATGGCAATGTTAAACCGACTGTTTGGTCGGTTCGCTATATATCAGTACCCGACCTTGTTCCGAACTCTATTGAGTACCTGATCTGCCGTTTTTTTAGCTTTTTCGGCTCCCAAGGCCAAGGCATCATCTATCTCATTAAGATGGCTCATATAGTACTCGAATTTTTCACGGGCATCACTGAACCTTTCTGAAATCACCTCATAAAGCGCTTGTTTCGCATGACCATAGCCATAGCTGCCACCCAAATAGTTAGAACGCATTTCAGCGATTTGAACCTCAGAAGCAAGAATTTTGTACAAGATGAATGTTGTATCGAATTCAGGGTCTTTGGGGTCTTCCATTGGGGTGCTGTCTGAAAGAACACCCATAATCTGCTTGCGTAATTTTTTATCGGTTTGAAACAAACTGATGAGGTTTCCTTTGCTTTTGCTCATTTTCTCACCATCGGTGCCGGGTATGTACATGCTATCTTTCTGTACTTTGGCTTCCGGTAATACAAAAGTCTCCCCAAATTGGCTATGAAAACGAGAAGCTACGTCACGGGTCATTTCCAAATGTTGCAACTGATCCTTTCCAACGGGTACGATATCGGCATCGTACAATAGAATATCAGCTGCCATAAGCATAGGATATGAGAATAGTCCGGCATTTACGTCTTTCAACCGATCGGCCTTGTCCTTGAAAGAATGGGCAAGGGTCAAACGTTGAAAAGGAAAAAAACAACTAAGGTACCAAGCCAGTTCTGTTACCTGCGGCACATTGCTCTGCCGGTAGAAAACGGTTTTTTCGATATCAAGTCCGAATGCCAACCATGTAGCTGCTGTGGCATAGGTGTTATGGCGCAATTCTTCTCCGTTTTTTATCTGGGTGAGTGAATGCATATCGGCAATAAAGAGAAAAGACTCGTTTTGAGAATCCTTTGCCATTTCTATTGCTGGTATGATGGCCCCTAGAATATTTCCTAAATGAGGTACGCCCGTACTTTGTATGCCCGTTAAGATTCTTGCCATATAGCTGTTCTGAAAGTGTACAAAGGTAAAACAAATCATAAAAAGGCCGGAGTTGTACAAATACTATTTTTTTAAGATTATGGCCTAGTTCCTTTTCAAGTGCTCTTTAGTATCGAATAATAGAAGTCAAACATCTTCTTTACATAAATTTATAGGTTGACCTGGAGTATAGAGATTAAGCACAACTTAAGACCGTTGCGAAAGTCAGCGAATAATTTTAGCAGGTATTTTTTGATTTATTTTTTCAATTTTCAAGTAAAAGAGAGTTTTTTTGATGCAATACAGCTCTTTTCTTAGTGTTTTCTCTCTATTTTTTAATATTAGACGCAACTATTCCATGACTTCGATATAAATTGTAGCATATTGCCTCCATCAAGTTTTGTGTATGCATTTTTCCCATTCCCTTGTATCTAGCAATCCCGCCTTTAAACCACAATTTTATTCCTCCAAAAGTTCGCTCAACTTTGAATCTTGTTTTTCCAATCAATTTAGTAAATCGAAGCTCCCACTTTGTTAAAAGCTTGTTTTTTAAAGCCTTTTTAAGAATGTGGTTTTTCAGTTTTCGCTTCTTTAATACTTCTACATTCTTCTTTGACTGATAACCTTTATCAGCCTTTAAAGGAATGTCTTCTGGTAGTTCAATATTTACAGTGTCTAAGACTTCTTCTAAAATAGCTATCCCATTTTTACTTGCTGTTGTAGTTAAAACCCCAACAACTATACCTTCATCATCAGTAACATGGTGCTTTTTAAAACCAAAATGGTCTGGAGCAACTTGCTCTATGGTCATTCCACAAAAATAACTAAAGGAAAGGCTATCATTGATTCGGTCTTCTACTTCGTAATCACTTAGTACATACCAGCTTTGTAAAAGACACATTTTAAAAAGTAGCAATCCATCATAAGAGGGCTTTCCTGTAGCACTTTTCCCTTTAGAACAGTCTTTGTCTATTATGCTAGAAATATTTCCCCAATCAATTAAGGTGTTTATTTGAGTAAAGAATGTTTTTTTTACTTTTCTCGCTCGTAAATCACAAATGCTGTCTGCTAAAGTAAGTTGTTTTTGTATTTTTATACGTAAATATACGTATTAAAACACTGATAACCAGATGTTTGATGATAAAAAATAAATAAAATTTTAATATTTTACCATGCAACGGTCTTAACTTTTAAATTGCTATTTTTGGCTTCATGCTTGACTTTTTAAAAAACATAGGGTACGTACTGTACCGTATTTGGTTTTATATAATGGTCGCCCTGCCCATTTTTGTATTCTTCCCTTTTTTAGTGTTTTTTACTTTGTCCGAAAAATGGTATCCCCAGTTTTTTTGGTTGATGCGAAATGTTTGGGCCATCCCTATTTTATATGGTATGGGCTGTCTGCCAAAAATTGAAAGAGAACAAATGATGGAAAAAGGCAAGAGTTATATGTTGGTGGCAAACCATACCAGTATGTTGGATATTATGCTCATGTTGAAGGTCAGCCAGAGCCCTTTTGTTTTCATAGGGAAAAAAGAGTTAGCGAAAATTCCTGTTTTCGGATTCTTTTTCAAGCGCGTCTGTATCATGGTGGATCGTGAAGACACCAGAAGTCGAACAGGCGTGTATAGGCGAGCCCAGTGGCGATTGAACCAAGGGTTGAGTATTTGCATCTTTCCTGAAGGCGGGGTGCCACCAGAGCATATAGCATTGGGCAAGTTTAAGGATGGTGCGTTCAAAATGGCCATTTCCCATACTATACCAATTGTACCAATAACCTTTTATGACAATAAAAAACGATTTTCCTTTACCTTTTTGAGTGGCGGCCCAGGTATGGTAAGAGCCAAGGTGCATACATTTTTTGAAACAGATCTACTTGCTGAAGATGATAAAATCACGCTCCGTGAAGAGGTGAGGCAGGTTATTTTTGAAGAACTTAAAAGTTTGGGAGCAAGAGCATGATGGCTCTATATTGACAAAAGACTATTTTTTTCGCAACCATAGATTGCCCCCGGTATTCTTATAGGTCAAGGGCATTTCTGCAAAGGCCGATTTGTGGCAGGTATGCATATAGTCCGAGAACAATAGGATCTGGAAATCTTGATTGTAGCTCAAAAAAGCACGAAGAAGATAAATCTCGTTCCAGTTTCTTCCCTCATAAACCCATTCTTTCGGATATTCGAAAGGAAAGAAAATATCGTGAACGTGAATGATAACTCCCGAAGCGAGATTTGGTAATATTTTAAAAAGTTCGTAGTTCACGTCGCTTCCGGTTTTCGACACATGGCTACTATCTATGAAAAGTATATCGTTGGCCTGTAATTTCTCGAATTCCTTCAATGGAACCGCCTGTACACCGATATCGAATACCTTGCAGTTTTCCAAATCATTTTTTTTAAAAAGGGAGAACAATAGTTTTGGGTATGGCTCGACAAATGTGAGGTTGATATCAAGAGCGAATTTCTCTCGGGTATCGAGCATTACGGCGGAAGAATAGCCCGACCCTATTTCGATGATCTTCTTGGGTCTTAGGTGCCGGATAATCGAATAGAGTACGATGGCATCGGTATATGAATATGTTCCATTGTTGTAGCAATATCTGTTTTCGGGAGATTTTTCTTCGGTAAACGGTAGGTCACCGTAGTATTTTGAAAGTACTTTGAGAAACTCTTTCTGTTTTTCGGGCCGCAAGCTTATTCCCTTAACACTATCAATATCATTTTCTTGCCATATATCGTTTTCGAACCTATCGAGGTCGATTTCGGAGACAATGGGGGAATAAAAATGGCCGAGGCGAAATTTGTTGAGGGGCTTTAACTTATTGAAGTTGAGCAAGGTTCTGATCCCATTGATAAAAAATCTTGAGAACACTTTTTTTTTGCGCTTCATAAGTTACTTCATCAAGTAGATAATGGTCGCACGGTTGCGACAGTTTTTAAAAATTCAAAAGTACGGGTTTTTATATTCACGTATAAATAAGAAGAATAAACGCCCCACAAGATTTGCATAGCGTTTAAAAGCCCATTGTCTTTCAACAATGGATAACCAACCAACTTTGTGTTATACCAATTTAACCATAAAACGCTACATAAGTAAACTACCTCGGGGAAAGCCCACGAGGCATTGATAGGAATTTATCTTTTTTATTTCGACGCAAGCCTGCCTGTCCGGCGAGGCAGGCGTCGGAGTATTAAACCTCTCGAAGTTTCGGGAGTGGGAATAAATTGGTGCTATTTTTTGCTTTTTTGATACAAGAAGCTTAAAATTTAAAACTCAGACCACTGTAAACACCTACTGAAAAGGGCTGAAATGCACCATCGGTTTCTGAAAAGGTGTTCAGGTGGTATTTAAAGACAGGTTCTATGTTGAATTGTACCTTGTTCGTAAACGTATAGTTTATGCCAAAACCTATGTTGGTGCTGAAATCTACGTTGTTCAGATTATTGGCCTCACCTACTTCAGTTGTCAATTCCCCTGATGTTAGTGAAATAGAGTTGTCGATTAAAAACAACGAACTAACACCTGCAATAAGGCTTATACCGAGCCTATTGTCGACCAAGGTATAGTTGAGTTCCAAGGGCATTTCTAAATACTCTAATTCTTGTGCCATGATGCCTTCTCGTGAAGCACTTTTGGCCGAAACATCATCTTGAGACGAGAAAAGAGGACTTTCAGATGGTACACCTGCACGGGCAGCACCGGTTTTACTGCCCACAACAATATTTTTAGAGGCCAAAGTATAATCAACATTAGCTATTTGCCCATTGACCGAGCCAAAAGATGAGGAAAACTCAACATCGTTCGTATTATAGCCATAATCGACCTTATGAAGACCCGACCGAATGCTCAGTTTCTTGCTTATTTCATAAGCGACCGAAAGGCCATAGCTGAGATTGATGTTGCCCGATTTTGAGTTGGGAACGAAAATAGCGCTTATGGGCGAACCCTCACCAATGGCATCGTAATAGACGGGAGCTATGCTAGGCCCTGCCGACCATTTAGATTCACTATTTTCTGCTAAGACCTCTTCTTCTTTTTGGGAAGCGACTTCATCGAAGATCGATTTTTTCTTTGGCTCTTCTACATCTTCTTTGACGGTTTTCTTTTCAAGCTGCGCAATAGCCTCTTTTTCGGTCTTTTCAATGATTTCTTGTTTCAAAGCACTTTTTGAATCAGTATTTATACCATTCGAACCACCTTGTTTTACAAGCGAATTGCGTTTGTCGACCTTATCGACCTCCGCAATGGATGCTTCATTATTTTTAGGATTACTGTTTAAATTAGTATTCGTTGAGGTTGTAGGGCCGACCTTTTCAGTAGATTGGTTATTACGCTTAACATTGGCAATCTGGTTCTCTTGCTCGTTCAAGATATCAGTTGGATCGCTATGAGTAACATTTTTAGTGTTCGTTGATTTCACACGTACATCGGTATCGATTGTTTGATTTGAAGAACCCTCATCTATATCATTTTGATGATTTGCATCAGGTTGTTTTTCTACATCTACTATTTCTACATCATTAAAGGTTGGCTTTTCAAAAGAATTTTCGATTTCTTTTTCTTCGGATTCCTTTTCTTGAATATTTTCCACTCCGGTTACCACAGGGTTAGAAATATCAGCAGCGCTCTTAAAGGGATTAAAGACGTACAGTGAAATGGCCAATAGTGCTGCAACTCCTCCTAATTTCCACCAAAAGGGAATGATTTTACGTGATTTTTTCTTTTCGCTCAAAGAGCTCTCGATTGAAGCCCATACCTTTTCAGGTGAGGCTTCCGAGAAATTTTTAAATTTCTCTTGAAACAGTTTGTCTATATTTTTCTTACCCATTTCAGTCGTTTTAGGTAGTGGTGTTTTTTTGATGCTTTTGTTTTTTCACCAGTCAGAGTACATCCTTTATATAAAAGATAAGCAGGCCGATGATGGCTTTGTTGTGTTCGGTGTTTATTTTTTCTCTTAAGATCGTTCTCGCCCGCGCAAGATTTGATTTTGATGTTCCTGTTGATGTTCCTAGTTGTTCGCTGATCTCTTTATGTGAATATCCGTCCAAAACATACAGATTGAATGTTATTCGGTATTTATTCGGTAATTCTTGAATGTACCTTAACAAGGTCTGAAGGCCTATGTCGACATAACCAAAATCGATTTCCACCACTTCTTCCTCATTTTCAGAAACCACGTTCAAATGTTCTTCTTTTCTATATTTTTGTAATACGGTATTCACGGTTATTCGCTTCATCCATCCTTCAAAAGACCCTTTAAAACCGTACTGCCCTATTTTTTCATAAATGGTCATAAAACTATCGTGAAGATTGTCTTCTGCCTCTGTTTTATTGCGTGAATACTTGAGACAGATACCGAACAGTATATTAGAGTATTCCCTATATAGTTGTTCTTGTGCCTTTCTATCCCCTTTCTTACAATGGTTTACGAGCTCTTCCAGTTTTAAAATGTTGGTTAGGTTGAGAATGGTATAGACCCTAGTTTACCAGAACCTCTACCTCAAAATACTCTTGTTCGCCATTTGTATTTTCGCCCTTCCAAAAACGAAATACATAGGTTTGATCATAAAGTACGATAAAATCGAATGTACGGGTCTCTTCGACTATGGCTTGGGTACAATTCGTTTGATCTGTTCGGGCAGTGCCTATGATCACAACATTACGTGTTGTAATCTCTTTATCAACGATATCGAAACCAGCGAAGCTAGTACACCCATCTGGTTTCATATAGGTTACGCTAATTCGGTATGTATGATCGAGGTCAAACGATTCTGGCAATTCAGCACTTACTATTTGTAGCGGCACGAAACTAAAATTCGATTCATTTTCAACACTGCACGAACCGACCAGCAGTATTGCAGTACTTAGCGAAAATGTATAAAAGAACCTTTTCATCATCAAACGTTTGCCTTTAAGACGTAGGCAAAGGGCAAAGGTTGCGTTATAAAGAAGAATATGTGGGGTTTTAGTTTACTGTAGCGATGGCTTCCCGTATTTTGGCCTCCAATTCATCAAAAAGCTCGGGGTTGTCCATCAAAATCGATTTGACCCCATCACGGCCCTGCCCCAGTTTGGTATCGCCATAACTGAACCATGACCCGCTTTTTTTAATGATTTCGTATTCGACCCCTAGATCGATGATCTCGCCCACTTTTGAGATGCCCACACCGTACATGATATCGAATTCGGCGGTTCTAAAAGGAGGCGCTACTTTGTTCTTGACCACTTTTACCCTTGTTTTGTTGCCCAGTACACGGCCATCAGTATCTTTTATTTGTGTAGATCTACGAATGTCTATTCGAACCGAGGCATAGAATTTAAGTGCATTACCACCTGTAGTGGTTTCGGGGTTTCCGAACACAATCCCGATTTTCTCTCGCAATTGGTTAATGAACATCACGGTACAGTGCGTTTTGCTAATAGATCCTGTCAATTTTCTCAAGGCCTGTGACATCAATCTTGCGTGAAGTCCCATTTTCGAGTCTCCCATTTCACCTTCGATCTCACTTTTAGGGGTTAGGGCCGCAACTGAATCTATAACCACAATGTCAATCGCTCCTGAACGTATCAAATTGTCGACGATTTCGAGGGCCTGTTCACCATTATCGGGTTGAGAGATGATAAGGTTATCGATATCTACACCCAATTTCTCCGCATAAAAACGGTCAAATGCATGTTCTGCATCGATAAAAGCTGCAATGCCGCCTTGTTTTTGAGCTTCTGCGATGGCATGAAGCGTCAAAGTGGTCTTACCGGAAGACTCGGGGCCGTAAACTTCAATTACCCTTCCGCGCGGGTATCCCCCAACACCCAAGGCAATATCCAAACCCAAAGAACCTGATGGAATTACGTCGATATCCTCAAACACATTATCCCCCATTTTCATGACAGTGCCCTTACCATAGGTTTTGTCTAATTTATCAAGTGTCAACTTTAGGGCTTTTAGCTTTGCTTCTTTGTCAGAACTCATTTTCTCTCGTATTAGGGATGCTAAATTAGCATTTCTTTTTGCATATAACAATGCCCCACGCAACCTTTTTGAAAAAGGTGCATCTAATGTAAAAAAGCACATACTAGCTCAATGTGATATCCACTATTTTACTCATTAGTGGGCAACGGTGGTCTCTTCCTATATTAAGTGTTCTTCAAAGAATGCTATGAAAAAGAAAAAGGAATGGCCGATAAAGAGTCTCGATACTATTCGGGACTCTTTTTTTGTTTAAAAGGGAGTTCTTCCTATTTTTGCCAATAGAACCCGTCTTGGGTTGAAATCATTCATTTTTGAACTTAAGCAATTGGTATAGCATGCAACTGTACAATACATTAAGTGCGAAGGAAAGAGCGGCACTTATTGAAGAGGCCGGTCAAGAACGGTTGACGATTTCTTTCTACAAATATGCACACATAGGCAACCCCCTGATTTTTAGAAACCATTTATTTGTTCATTGGAACGAACTCGATGTACTGGGTAGGATCTATGTCGCCCATGAGGGGGTCAATGCGCAATTATCAGTGCCAGCAGCGCATTTTGAGGCATTTAAAATACAACTTGACAGTATTTCTTTCTTGATGGGTGTTCGGTTGAACATTGCCAGAGAACAAGATAACAAGTCATTTTTGAAGCTGAAAGTGAAGGTCCGACATAAGATTTTGGCCGATGGCCTGAACGACAAAACCTTTGACGTTACCAACAAAGGGGTTCATGTTGGGGCAGAACAGTTCAATGCACTTATTGAAGATCCAAATACGGTTTTGGTCGATATGCGCAACCACTACGAAAGCGAGATTGGCCATTTTAAAAATGCCGTAACCCCTGATGTTGATACTTTTCGCGATTCTCTTGACCTCATTGAAAAAGATTTGGCCAATCACAAAGAAGACAAAAAACTGGTCATGTACTGCACGGGCGGAATTCGTTGCGAAAAGGCAAGTGCCTATTACAAGCACAAAGGGTTTAAGCAGGTATACCAGTTAGAAGGGGGTATCATCGAATATGCCCGTCAAGTAGCGGACAAAAATTTGGAGAATAAGTTTTTGGGAAAGAACTTTGTGTTCGACCATAGGCGTAGCGAGCGCATTTCAGATACTGTAATTGCCAACTGCCATCAATGTGGCGAACCATGTGATGAGCATGTAAACTGTGCCAATGAAGCCTGCCACCTGCTTTTTATTCAATGCGCCGATTGTGCAAAAAAAATGGATGATTGTTGTTCAAATCAATGTACGAGCGTTCATAACCTTCCGTTTGAAGAGCAGAAAAAGTTACGTAGGGGCAAGGTGGTAAGTAATAAAATCTTTAAAAAAGGAAGGTCAGCAGTATTGCGATTTAAAAAGTAGAAGGGACTAAAGAAATTTATATCCGATTCCGACTTGAAGCCAATTGAACCTTACGTCTTCGGCTTCGGCAATTTTGTTTCGTTTTGTAAGTTGGGGGGCATATCTTGCCTGAATGTGCAGTTTACTAGTGATACCGTACCCAAGACCCAAAACCATATCGACACCAAGTTTGTTGAAGTTGTTGTTTGTCTTTTCTAGAATATAGCTTAATCTCTTAGGGTTTAATTCCCCGATGCTTGCATCGTGACACGTACTATTTGTTCATTCTGATTTTACGCTAGATTAAAACACCGCATCTTAAAGAGAGTTTGTTGAAAAATCATTGGCATTGGTTTTTCAGTTGCCGACCGTAACGTAATGGGCCAAATATCTTTCCATCAAAAAAATACTATCTTTACAATTATGTTTAGTACGAACCTTATTTTGGCCACAAACCCTCGTTTTGGTCAAACCAACATATAAAATATGGGTTGTAGCAGTTGTTCGACCTCTAAGGACGGACAGCCACGTGGATGCAAGAACAACGGCACCTGTGGTACCGATGGTTGTAATAAATTGACGGTTTTTGACTGGCTTTCGAATATGTCGCTACCAAATGGCGAAAAATCATTTGACTGTGTTGAAGTACGATTTAAGAACAGCAGAAAAGAATTTTTCAGAAATTCTGAGAACCTCTCCCTTTCTATTGGCGATGTTGTAGCCACTCAAGCGCAATCAGGTCATGATATTGGTATGATAACGCTTGTTGGCGAATTGGTGAAAGTGCAGATGAAGCGCAAAAAAGTGGATTTTAATGATTCTGAACTACCAAAAGCATACCGAAAAGCAACACAAAAAGACGTTGACATTTGGCAGCGATGTAGAGATCGTGAAGACGAGATAAAAAAACGCGCCCGAGAGATCGCCATCATTTTAAAACTTCAAATGAAGATTTCAGATGTTGAGTTTCAAGGCGATGGTTCTAAGGCAACATTCTATTACACCGCAGAAGAGCGTGTAGATTTTCGCCAGTTGATAAAAGACATGGCGAAGGCCTTTGGGATCCGTATTGATATGCGGCAGATAGGGTATCGCCAAGAAGCGCAGCGTTTGGGTGGAATAGGGTCTTGTGGCAGAGAATTGTGCTGCTCTACCTGGTTGACCGATTTTAGGTCGGTAAGCACTTCGGCAGCTCGTTACCAACAGTTATCATTGAACCCCCAAAAATTGGCAGGTCAGTGCGGCAAGCTCAAATGTTGCTTGAACTTTGAGTTGGATGTTTATTTAGATGCATTAAAAGATTTTCCCTCTCAAGACACTAAGCTCCTTACTGAAAAGGGATTGGCATTTTGTCAAAAAACCGATATTTTCAAATCGACACTTTGGTTCTCTTATAAAGACGACCCCGCCAATTGGCACGTGCTGTCAAAAGAGCAGGTGAATGAAATTTTAGAGAAAAACAAGAAAAAAGAAAAAGTCGCCAGTCTTGAGGAGTATGCCGTAGAGCATATAGCCGAAGTGAAGCCGGTCTTTGAAAATGTAGTGGGCCAAGATAGCCTTACCCGTTTTGACAAGCCCAAACACAGCAAGAAAAACCGAAATAGGAACAAAAAACGCAATAACAACAATCAAAACAAAAACAGGGCAAACAACTCAAATAGTCGTAAGGGCAAAAGAAATCATTCGAACAAACCGAATAGAAACCCAAAAAATGCTTAGGAATTTATGTGCCATACTAACTCTTTCAGTTGCGGTTTCTTGTAGTGAGGGTATGGTCAAATCTGAATTTCAAGCCACTGACAATGGAGTTTGGGCGAAGGACGATGTCATTGAATTTACCTTCTCAAAAATCGATACAATTCAAAAACACGATATGTTCATCAACGTGAGAAATGATGAAAATTTTCCGTACAACAATCTTTTTTTGATAGCAGAACTCAATTTTCCCAGCGGGGAAACCGTTACCGATACTTTAGAGTATGAAATGGCCCTGCCCGATGGCACTTGGTTGGGCAAGGGGTACGGAAGCCTTAAAGAAAGTAGATTGTGGTATAAAGAGAACATCGTTTTTCATTCGGCTGGCGTATATACCTTACGTCTCGCACATGCCATGCGAAAAAACGGCAATGTTGACGGCGTGGTCAACCTTGAGGGCATTACCGATGTAGGTTTCGAAATTGTACAAAGCAAAAAATAAAAATATGGTAAAGGCCGTAAAGAAAAAGAATAATAAAGGCTTTTTCAAATTAATCAAATGGTTCTGGATCTTGTTTTTCGTGGGAATCCTTTCCGTGGCGCTAATTTTCTTATCAGCATCTTGGGGTTGGTTCGGCGATATGCCCACCTTTGAAAGCCTTGAAAATCCGCAGACCAATTTAGCTACCGAGATTTTGTCCTCCGATGGTAAAACGCTTGGTAAGTTTTATTTAGATGATAATCGCACCCCGATTTCTTTTGATGAATTGCCCCAAAATTTGATAAATGCCCTAGTTTCTACAGAAGACGCCCGTTATTATGGCCATTCAGGTATTGATGCGCGAGGAACCCTACGAGCCTTTTTCTTTTTAGGAAGCCGAGGTGGTGCCAGTACCATTTCACAACAATTGGCAAGGCAGTTGTTTGTTGGGGTACGATCTAGGAACAAGATTCAAATGGTAAAGCAAAAAATCAAAGAATGGGTCATTGCCACGCGGTTGGAAAGACAGTATACCAAAGAAGAAATCATTGCCATGTACCTCAACCAATATGATTTTCATTACAATGCCGATGGTATTCGATCTGCTTCAAAGATTTATTTTGGTAAAGAAGCAAAAGATCTAAAAACAGAGGAATCTGCAGTTTTGGTGGGTATGTTGAAGAATTCTTCACTTTATAACCCCATCAGAAGGGAAGAACTGGTTTTTAACAGAAGAAATACCGTATTGGGGCAGATGGCCAAATACAACTACATCACCGAAAAGGAAAAAGATTCGCTTCAGGCCTTGAAGATGGACATCAATTTTAGTCCTGAATCGCACCGTGAAGGGCTGGCCACATATTTTAGAATGAACCTTCAACGTTTTATGAACAAATGGATAACAAAAAACCCGAAACCAGCCTTGAAAGGTGAACGTGATAAATACAATCTGTATTTAGATGGGTTAAAGATCTATACCACCATAGATTCTAGAATGCAGGCCAATGCCGAAGAAGCCGTTAGTGCGCACATGAAAAATTTGCAGGCCGAGTTTTTTCATCAAAACACGCCAGATCGTAACAAAACGGCTCCGTTCTTGGATCTTGTGAAGAGTGAAATAGACAGGATTATTGAACGCGGTATGAAAAATTCAGACCGATGGCGCATGATGAAGTCTGAAGGAAAATCTGAAAAAGAAATACGGGCATCTTTTATAAAGAAAACCGAAATGACCGTATTTGACTGGAAAAGTGAAACTCGAGAGAAAGACACCATAATGACCCCCTTAGATTCTATACGATATTACAAAACCTTTTTGCGTACGGCCATGATGTCAATGGAACCCCAAACCGGGCATGTAAAAGCATGGGTGGGGGGTATCGACTACAAGCATTTTCAGTATGACAATGTAATTCAAAGCAAAAGACAAGCTGGATCGACGTTCAAGCCTTTTATTTATGCGGCCGCTATAGATCAACTACGCTTATCGCCCTGTGATTCTTTGCCCGACACCCAATATTGTATTGAGGCCGAAAAGCATGGCAACATTGAGCCTTGGTGTCCCAAAAATGCCAGTGGCAGGTATTCTGGCAAAAACTATACTTTGAAAGCCGCCCTAGCGAATTCGATCAATACGGTGACCGCCCAGTTGATCGATCGGGTCGGACCAAAATCGGTAGTTTCGATTGTCAAGAATTTGGGCTTGACCAGTCATATTCTTGAAGTGCCTTCTATTGCATTGGGCACATCTGATGTCAATGTGTACGAGATGGTAGGAGCCTATGGTGTTTTTGTAAACCAAGGGGTCTATGTAAAACCGGTAACAGTCACTAGAATTGAAGATAGAAACGGTACGGTACTTTATGAGTATGTGCCTAAAACCAAAGATGTCTTGAGCAAAGAAGTGGCATACACCATGTTAAATTTGATGCAGGGGGTTACCCAAGGCGGTTCGGGCACACGATTAAGGCATAGTTACCAGAAAAAGACAACGGTCTACAAAGAAATCATAACGGGGTACCCCTATGGTTTTACGAACCCGATAGCGGGTAAAACGGGTACGACCCAAAATCAAAGTGATGGTTGGTTTATGGGCATGGTGCCCAATTTGGTTACTGGCGTATGGGTAGGCGGTGAAGACAGGGCGACGCATTTCGGTAGCATTAAGTATGGCCAGGGGGCGGCAATGGCCTTACCTATATGGGGCTTGTATATGAAAAAAAACTATGAAAACGAAGATTTGGGTATTTCAGACAGGGCCTTTCCAAAACCAAGCAATATGTCGATTGATTTAGATTGCAATAAAATCAAGAAAGAGACCCAAAAGAACGCCGATCCCGATGATGGGGATCTAGATGATATAGATTTCTAGTGAAGAACGCTTAGACCAACCTCAATTCAGCGTTTAGTAATAGACATTAGTTCTACAAATAGTTTGGGCACATAGTAGGAAAACTCTAAATAACACAGGCTTCCAATGTTTGATTTTCACACAACTATCCGAAAGTCGTGAATTAAAAATAGCTTGAGAATCCCGTATTTTTGGTTTGCGAACTTTAAATACATTTTATGGGACTCTACAAGCGCACTAAAAATACAAATACTCCACTACTTCGCCAAATCCTAGATTTAGTGCCTAGGTGGATTTTTTCTCGCAGTACCGCACAACACAAAAGTGATAAAGGCTGTAGCCGATATAAAGCTTACGATCAATTTGTAGCGCTAACTTTCGGACAGCTGA
>UOEL01000028.1_pt1 | contig 23906 bp, 28 predicted proteins | sample 1989351 | NCBI WGS metagenome assembly UOEL01 (sample SAMEA4712195, study PRJEB27164) | hydrothermal vent metagenome | biome: marine basaltic hydrothermal vent biome; feature: marine hydrothermal vent; material: mineral | place: Pacific Ocean | collected 2011-06-14/2011-07-23 | depth 1719 m
AGACAGCATCTTTTTACTTTTCTCTTCATCTTGGAGGTTCCACCCGATAATAACGCCTCGGAACGTGCTATTAGAAATGTAAAAGTGAAACAAAAAATATCTGGACAATTCAAGACAGTGCGAACTGCCCAAAATTTTGCCAAAATACGTTCTGTTATCGATTCTACTATCAAAAATGGAATGAACGTATTGGAAACAATGAAGCTTATTGCTAAATTGAACCCCAATAATGCATACTAGCTAGTTACTAATATCCATATACTACTATAATTTATAAATTTAGAGGTGTAAAGTTATATACTTATATTTGAGCATGGAAAATTTCAAAGGCGAAAGCATTATAAGCTTTTATGAATCAATTTCAAACTGATTTGGATTGTTTAGCGTATTTATCTATGACTAAATGGAAAATATGGGTATAAATGCAAGAAATGCCATCATACCAAGTTCACTGTTCGCAAGGCTGATCTAGCTAGAGATCGTAATCTCTGCCATCATGTAGAAAGCCCTACGGCCAATACAATGTTTCATAAAGTTAAATTTGGTATAAGAAAAGCATTTGGTATATTGTTTGAAATGAGCGCTACCACCAAAAGTATTTCATGTTCACAAATGGCCAAGCGCCTAAATAGGTCGATTCACAAGCAAACCATATTTGACAACCTAATTATAGAATGATGAATACTCAACATATAGGTTGTCAGAAAATTAAGATAAGAAGCTAACTTGACACCTCTATTAATATTTATTAACGCTTAGTTGGCGGCGCGCTAAAATATCATAACAGAATCCGAGCGCTAAAGTCCGCTGGTAAGAAATTGAAACTAAAAGGAAACATTGAACTTCGTTTGCTATAGTACTATTTAAATAGTATTTTTAATCATGGTCGATAAACTCATACAAATTGCATTGTACAAGAAAGGAAGTAAAAAAAATCTTGGAGTATTTCTTGGGTTTCCTGAAAAGTACGCTACCCAAAGAGTCAATAAAATCATCGAAAATCAAAATTTTAAGATGGAAATACTAAAAAAGTTACTTACAGCTGCTGAAGTTGAGGCATATATGGATATGGCCATTACTGCAGAACATGATAAAATATTTGCAAAATAATTTGCTTAATTACTATCTAAACAGTAGCTTAGAGTGTTATTAAATTTAATAAACGATGAAAGAATTAAATCTCTTATTGGACAAATACAGAAAGCAAAATATTTCTCTATCCCTAGAGGATGAAAGGGAAATGTTGTACCAATACGTTTATTATACAAACAAATTAGAGGGTAATAAGCTCACCCTTGCCCAAACAAGTCAACTCCTATCCTCAGATACGATTTCAGGAAATAATATACGGGCAAGTGATATATTGGAGCAAAAAGGAATGTATAAGGCTTTAGTCTATATGATAAGGGCCGTTAGAAACAAAGAAATGCTTTCTACTTCACTTTTAACGGAATTAAATTGGCTGGCAATTGGCCCTTTATGGAAGTCTGATGATTCTTATTTGGACTCAAAACAAAAGGGTCAAACGATGAACGGTTTTAAGGTAAGTCAAAATGTTATTCAGATTAGAAAAGGAGCTAAATTATTAGAACAGATAGAGCCTTTGAGCAATCCTGAAAATGTTCAGTCAAATATGGAAGATTTAGTTCAATCTGTTTTTAAGAGCAAAGCCAATATTATTGATAAAGTATCTTTTTTGGCGCAAGAACTTTGGTTACATCAACCATTTATGGATGGGAATAAAAGAACTGGACGTTTGGCAATCAATTTTCTGACCATGAAAGAAGGTTTTCCTTTGTTTATTTTCGAGGATCGAAACAAAAATTACAACTCGGTACTTATTGAACAGTTCCGAGATAATAAACCCGGCCTAGTTTCTAAATATATTGAAGTGTCATTATCCAATAGAATGAACCAATCTTTAAACCTTAACAAAGGCAATACCAAAAACAGAGGCTACAGAATGCTTCTATAGTTATTTAAAGTCTAAATAAACGATCGTTTATTTAGACTTTAAATTATTTAGTTCCTCCTTTAAATTCGGAACATTCTTTATTGAAATTGCCCAAATAACCGCACTATCAATACTATCATAGGCGTGTGCTAGTCTATTTCTAAGGGAAATAATCCTACCTGAATGTTCAATTTTAATCGAGCTGTCGGATTCTAATAATTTTTTAGTTGCTTCTCCTGTTATTTCGAGCAACCTTTCAAGCGACCTAATGGCTAGAAAATTCTTTTCAAAAATCTTGTAATTTGATTCACAAATCGAAATAACGCTTTCAATTTCTTCTATGGCGCTTTCAATGTCAAGTAAATATTTTTTTATGACTATCGGACTTGTTGCACAAAGAAATATTTCATAATAATTTGATTATAAGATATTTACATTCCAATGTCATTCGCGAAACAGTTTTCAGGGCTAATTATGTTATAGCTTTAATCTCTTTGGGTTTAATTCCCCGAGGCTTGCCTCGATTTTTAGAGGAAAGTTTGAAAACGGATGGTTTTCATCAAATCAAAAACTATCTTCCATTAAATGCCTCGTGGGCTTGCCCCGAGGATTTTTTTACTAGTGATATAAAACCAATAACACGAAAAGAACGAGTTGCTGTAGCAGAAGCCACAATTTTTGCATTATTAAACGAAAGACAAAAAGAATTTATAGAATTTGTATTGAGCAAATATGTAGAAACGGGCGTTGGCGAACTAGACCAATCGAAATTACCAATATTGCTTGCGAATAAGTTTCAGTCGCAAGAAGATGGAATTGAAAAGTTGGGTGGAAACGCACTTGAAATAAGAGATATGTTTATTGAATTTCAGAAATACTTATATACAGAGCATAAAGAATTAAATTGGAAGGGTATTGGACATCGGAGAAATACTGGAATCAAGAAGATGTTCACCCTGATTTAGACAAAAAATCGATTTGAATTTCACAACGGGTACTTCTTATGATACCCCACCAACAAATTCACCACCTTGCTATAACTCTTGATGCCATCTTGCTGGTTGTTGGCTTTTAAAAAAGTGCTGAAAACAGATTTAAACACAGGCTCAAACGGATTCTCATAAGCATCGTGAAAATCTTGCAATTCTTGATAGTTTTTCTTAGTGCCTTCGTTCAATTTGGCAAAGACCTGTTCAAAAGCCTTTTCATCGGTGCGGTGAACGGCATTTAAGCAATAACTTAAGGCGTATGCATAGGCGGAGTACTTAAAATATACGTCCTCGTTTTTTACGGTTACCAAATAGCCCACAAAATTGGTTTCGTTTTCTGCGGAATACCCGATTTGATGCCCGATCTCATGCCCACTAATAATAGGAAACCGAAAAACAGGTGTCTTTTGGTTGACCTGCGCCTCGTTGGTAAACGGATTCAGATACCCCCCAATACCCATATAACTAGAAACAACACTGAACATTGATTTTTTTATACTTGGCCGTTCATAATTAAAAAGGGGTATGAGTTCATCAATTGCATTATAGCCATCAATGGTTTTATCAATAATCTCATTTCGGGTATAGGGCACTTGCACTATGGCAGTACTATCAGAAGTGATTCGAAATTGTATTTCATTGGTTTTGACGACCAATCTTTCGGTTAGATCTTTTATTTCTTCAAAGGTTACTACGTTGTTTATAGCAAGGGTTTCTGAAAGGGGTTGGCGATAGTAGTTGAGTCCCCAAACGATATGAAAGGTAAAATAGAAGACGGAGAATACCATAACGGCATCCCGTAAAAATTTGAATTTGTTTGCTTTGATCTTGCTGCAATTCTTGAAAAGGTAACGTATGGCCAATAGAAAAATTGCAGTATAGATGATCTCACCTACCGAAAAGGGAACCCACCCAAAAAGAGTTCTGAAAAAATTAGCGATAATGGAGTACAGGCCCTTGCTGTAATAATTTTCGACCCAATCAGGATGGCCGCCCAACCATTTCACCAAAATGATCTGTGGAATGATACTTAGGGCGATACCGTTTCGTAGGTTGTTTTTCAATGATTCTTCTTTGTGGTTATTTCAAAAATACAATTTAAAGATTACTTTTTGAGTCCTGAGCGTAGCCGATGGGTACTTTCTATCGTAGTTTATTTTCAATAGTTTTTGTTTTGCCCCTCCCTGCCCGTTCCGGCAGGTGGGATTCGGAGAGGTCGTAACTGCTTTTTCGCTCCCGAAGCCTCGGGCAGATAAAAGGCTCTTTCATTCTGGACAAGAGCTTTGTCGGGGCGTTTTTATCGAACAGGACCTGTCCGCCACAGTACGTACCTTCAGCAAATTCGGTACTGGCACCTTCGCCCTGTAAATTCTTTCCGTTGTACAGTAAAAGGATTCTGTTTTCAGTATAGAACGCCGGTGGGCCGGGTTCTGTCAAATGACTGTCGAACTCATTTAAAGAAGGTTTGAAGACATGTAGCAATTCTCCCTTATCGTTTAGAATGGGTTCCCAATCGATACCATTTTCCGAAAGGGCCAAATTCACAAAAAGCTCGCCCCAGTACATTAAATATTTACCATCTATTTTTTTGGCGATCAGGCGACCGTTGATCGGTTAGGTAACCATTGAGCCTGATTTGCTCCAAATATCCATAAACTTGCCTTCATGGGCGTTCTTGAAAACAGAGCCGTGCTTCGTCCAATTTTTCAAATCTTTAGAAATGGCAGAGGAGAGGCGGCCCACATCCTTGTTCCAACTAGTGTAGAGCATGATATAGCTTTCCACTACCCGGGGATCTTCCACCCCCGCCAGAATGGTCTCATTCTTGAAACTCATCTTCCATCGGATAAAAAACAGGTTCGGGGTATTTGGTAAAGTTGATTCCGTCTGTACTATGGGCCAAACCAATGTGCAAGGTTCTTCCCCCTAGAATAGCATCAGGATTATCCTCGGCCCTGAACAGCATAAAAACGGTATCGTTACGAACCACCGCCCCAGGATTAAAGACATCGGCTTTCTGCCATTGTACTGTCGCCTTGGTAATCGGATTCGTAAACACATAGCTTGAATCTGCCGCCATGATGGGGTTGATATCCGTTTTCTTAAAGCCCAATAGCCATTGTTCGGTTTCCGTTTTGCTCTCAGGAGTTTTTTTAGTTTCCGTTTTACAGGAAAGAAATCAAGGTAGTGAGCGATACTAATACAAGAATTTTTAGTGTCATAGTTTCATTTTTGGTCTATTGAGGAATTCTTCATAGAACATCCCCACGTTATAAAAGTGATAAAAAAATGGCAGAACTGCTAGCAAAGTTAAAATTGAATCTGTTTTTTGACGCCCTCTGATTTACGATACTGAAATTTATATGTACATTGAAGGCCGCTAACAAGACCTGTTCTCGAGATTGGTTTGACATATAATTTACATAAAGTCACGATGAATTCAATATGAAAAAAACAATGACCGCTGTGGTAATGGTTCTATTTACCATATATTCCTGTAAAGAAAGCACATCAAAAAAAGATACCAATGAGCAGCTAAAAGGGGCTGTTGAGGTTTTAGATACCGTTAGAATTATAAAGAAAACCCAAGAAAAGAGCTTTAGATCCTTCGAAGGGCTTGCTGATACCACTTTCGTTCGATTGGCTGATTTCAATGATGGTTTTGCCTACGATATGCGTTATGCCACCGATAATAATTTTTTGAAAGCCAAAGTATACGACTGTGCGGAATGTTATACTCGGGTAAAAACGGCAAAGGCCTTATTAAAAGCGAACAAAGCCTTTAAGGAAAATGGGGTAAAGATCAAGTTTTATGACTGTTATCGACCCAATTCAGTACAGTACAAGATGTGGAAAATCGTACCCAACCCCCAATATGTGGCCAATCCTGTAAAAGGTTCGATCCATAATAAAGGAGGAGCGGTAGATATTACTTTGGTCACTTTGGATGGAGAAGAACTCGATATGGGCACTGACTTTGATTTTTTTGGTAAAAAGGCTTATCACGATAATCAAGAGTTGCCCCAGAATATTCTCGACAATCGCAAGTTGTTAAAAGAAACCATGGAAAAATACGGTTTTTGGTCTATAAGAACAGAGTGGTGGCATTATAACTTATCTTCAGCTTCCAATGACAGAATCGCAAATTTTAAATGGGCGTGTGAATGATCGAGTTCAAAGATAAAATGCGGAGTATGTATAAGTTTTTTATGCTGTTTTTTTGTTGTGCGGTCGCCATGGCCCAAGATACTATTATACCCTTATGGCCAAAAGAGATTCTTAATCGAATTGAAACCGATGTAAAGGAAATTCACGAGAAGGGAGACATGTTCGTCATTCGTAAGGTCAGCGACCAGAGATAGAAGTCTACCTACCCACTAAGCAGAGTGCCACGGGCAAGGCGATGTTGATTTTTCGGGGTGGTGGGTGCCACGTTCTGGCCTATGATTGGGAAGGTGCCGATATCGCCAAGTTCTTAAACGGAAAAGGCATTGCAGGTATTGTTGTAAAGTACCGTATGCCCGATTCTGAAACAATGACGGAGAAAGCATAAGGTTCCGCTTATTGATGCGCAAAGGGCCATGAGGTTGGTAAGGAGCAAGGCAACGGACTGGAACATAGACGAAAATCAAATAGGGATTATCGGTTTTTCTGCCAGAGGGCATTTGGCTTCGACCTTGGGTACGCACTTTAAGGAAAAGGTGTATGAATCACAAGATAAAATCGACTCACTTAGCGCGAGGCCCAATTTTATGGCCTTGGTCTACCCCACGATTACCTTTACCAGATCTTAAAAAGACCTTATTGGGCGAAGACCCTTCTTCACAGTTGGTAGAACACTTTTCGAACGAATTACAAGTTACTTCTGAAACACCACCCACTTTATTAGTTCATGCAACAGATGACAAAGATGTTCAGGTAGAGAACAGTCTGTTGTTTTATTGGTCTTTCAAACCTCATCACGAAGTTATATTGTATAATGGGGGTTAAAATCGAATGGTGTTAAGGCGGCGATGCACATCTACCCGAGGGGAGGCCATGGTTTTTCTTTGGCGCGAAAAGACAACTATGTACGCGGTTGGACCGAACGATTATTTGAATGGATGGAGGCCTTGGAATAATTTACCTGATTTTTTTGAGTTAAAGCAAAGTTATTCTGAACAACTTTTCTATTTTTGCAATCCAATTTCAGGATGTAGCCCTTCGTTCCTGCCTGCCGGCAAGGTTCGCTCAAGACAGGCTTCGTCTAGTATCCAGTCTGCTTTATGTGGTTTGGGATTTAAAATTTGAGTATTGAAATTACAGCGTAAGCTGTTATTTTCGGGATGTAGCGCAGTCCGGTAGCGCACTCGGCTGGGGGTCGAGTGGTCGCAGGTTCAAATCCTGTCATCCCGACTTGACTATTTTCATGTAGTTGCATAACGTTGCAAATCAGATGATTTGCAACGTTTTATGTTTTTAGGGGTATCAAATGAAACCTCATGAAACCACCGCGTTGGTGTCCAAATCGGGATTTTGAACCCATCTTATTTTTTATACATTGAAGTAGCTTTTGAAGGTAATTGGCCTTGTGTTATTTGCCATTTTATTCGTCATTAAAAAGTTATGTAATATGTTAGAAAACAGTAGATTATCTATTGTATTTGTCACTCGAAAACTAAATTTGGAGGTAGGGAATATTAGGCTCTATGCTCGTGTTACCGTAGACGGCAAAAGAGCCGAATTCAGTTTAAATCGGGAATTGTCGGTGTCCCTTTGGGACGAAAAACGTAAAAGAGGCAAAGGACATTCTAAGTAGTGTCTGGTCGGAAAGCGTCTTATTTTAAAATTTCACAAAAGACAATTGTTAATTTGAGTTGTAAAAATTTGAGTTTTGTTCTGAATTTCCTTTTCAGACTGTTTTTATTGAAAATGGTGGTTTTTGCTCCAAAACCCTTGAGTTTGGGTATAGATATCCCATAAGGTGCAGTCCTTTGACAAATAGCTTTTTTCTCTTATGCCGCTATGGTCATTGTTATGGTTTTTTCTTTGCTTTTCTTTTTCTTAATCAGGTTTCCTAAGCGTTGAAGGTTATAAGATAGTACTGCTAGAGAGATGTATTTTTTAAAGTTTTCTTGGCCTTTATCTGAACATTTGCCTAAGCCGTGGTGTTCAAGTTGGTTAATGTTGGATTCTACAGCTTGGTGTTTATTGTTTAAGTCTTTAAAATCTTGAGATTGTTCTATCTCCTTTCTAACCTTAATTGGGTTTCCCCTTTTGTTTAATCATAACATTGGGGATAATCTCTTCGATTTTCAAGATGGTTTTTTTAGAACCAAAGCCTTTATCAAAACTCAAAGACACTAATAGGTTGCCAAATTGTTTCTTTTACTTGTTTGGCGACTTTAATAGTAAATTCTGCATCGGGAGTATCTCCAATTAATTGGTGGTATACCAAAAATGGTGTTGGTCAGTAACGATCAAGTGTTTCTCTCCCAGCTCTGCAATCACTCCTGCTTTGCCTTTGTTAATCCATTTGGTGCGGGGTTCAACTAAAGAGAATATCTTTTCGCTATGAGGAATTGTTTCTCCCTTTAACAACCTTCTTTCAACCAAATCAATGTGCTTGACCAGTATAGTGCTATAATACTCCAATTCTATAAATAATAAGCATTGAGCTACCGTAGTTGCTTTAAAATTTGTCTTGAATTCTATTATCTTATCCTTCAAGTTTACCCTGAATTAAGCATTTTCAAACTCTTTACAAAGTGCCTAAGTCAAAAACCTAATATTAACCTGAAATTTTTCAATGCTGGTTCAATTAAAAAGCCCTGTTCGATAAACGGAGTTTTTCAATACATTATAACGCCTAACCTTAAATATGCAAAGCCCTATCATCGGTAGCTGCCAGCGCAGCTTCTTTGACCGCCTCTGAATAGGTTGGGTGCGCATGGCTCATACGGGCGATATCCTCAGCCGATGCCCTAAACTCCATCGCGGTAACCGCTTCTGAAATCAAATCGGCACAACGGGCACCGATCATGTGTACGCCCAAAACCTCATCGGTCTTTTTATCGGCCAGTATTTTTACGAAGCCATCGATATCCATACTCGCTCTAGCTCTTCCTAGGGCACGCATAGGAAATTGTCCGGTCTTGTATTCGACTCCAGCTTCTTTCAGTTCTTCCTCGGTTTTGCCAACTGCCGCAACCTCTGGCCATGTGTAAACCACTCCAGGAATCAAATTGTAATCGATATGTGGTTTTTGACCTGCTAAAGTTTCGGCCACCAAAGTACCTTCTTCTTCTGCCTTATGCGCCAACATAGCCCCTTTAATCACATCGCCAATAGCGTAGATATTAGAAACATTCGTTTGCAGGTGGCCGTTGACAGCTATTCTTCCTCTTTCTTCTGTCTTGACACCCGCTGCTTCTAAGTTTAAGCCTTCGGTATAAGCGTGTCTTCCTACAGCTACTAGGCAGTAGTCTCCTGTAAAAATGACTTCTTCTCCTTTTTTGTTATCCGCTTTGACCGTAATGATTTTACCTTTTCGTGCAACCGACTTCACTTTATGGGAAAGCGCAAATTTTACTTTTTGCTTCTTCATGGCTTTCATCAGCTCTTTTGACAAGCCAGAATCCATCGTGGGAATAATGCGATCCATATATTCAACTACGGTCACCTCGGCACCCAATCTTTTATAGACTTGACCCAACTCTAAGCCAATGACCCCTCCCCCGATAATTATCATGTGTTTGGGAATTTCTTTCAACTTCAAGGCTTCGGTAGAAGTAATGACACGTTCTTTATCCAACTTGATAAATGGAAGGGTCGAAGGTTTTGATCCTGTGGCGATTATGATATTTTTTGCTTCGATGGTCTCAGGTTTGCCTTTGCTCTTTTTAATGTTGATATGGGTAGCATCTTTAAAACTGCCCAGTCCTTCATAAACATCGATTTTATTTTTATCCATCAAAAACTGGATTCCCTTTGTGGTCATATCAACAACCCCTTGTTTACGGGCGATCATTTTTTCTAGATTGACTTTAACTGTTCCGGGTATTTCAATACCGTGTTCCTCAAAGTGCTTTATGGCATCTTCATAATGATGTGACGAATCAAGTAACGCTTTTGACGGAATACAGCCGACATTCAAACAGGTGCCGCCCAAAGTCGGGTATTTTTCTATAATCGCGGTTTTCATTCCCAATTGTGCACAACGTATTGCCGCAACGTATCCTCCAGGTCCTGAGCCGATTATGGCCACATCATATGAACTCATAAAATTCTTGATTTAAGTTGAACACAAAATTAGTATTTATTTCTGGTTTAACCCACTTTAATGTGATGACATGGGCATACTCAAATTGATATTGCCGTTGTATGTTTCACTTCGGCAATCACGAAAGAACTTTGCGTACTGCCGATATTCTTTAGGGCTGTAAGCTTGGTAACCATAAAATCACGGTAGGCTTCCATATCGCTCACATGTATTTTTAAGATATAGTCGTAATCTCCACTGATATGGTAGCATTCGGTCACTTCTTCTAGCTTTAACACATCGCGCTCAAAACGCTCTACAAACTCTTTTACATGTTGCACGAGTTTTACATGACAGAGCACCACAAAGGCCTTTGCTATCTTTTTCTTATCGACCAACGCCACGTATTTCATCACAACGCCGGTCTTCTCTAAGCGTTTGATTCGCTCATAAACCGCCGTTACTGAAAGGTTTAGGTGATTGGCGTATTCTTTGGTTGTTTTCTTACTATCGTCTTGTAATAAAGATAATAACTTTATATCTACCTCATCAAACTTCATGCAGATTATTTTTCGTTTAAACCGATGTTTTCTATTTTGTTATAAATTATAAATCTATATAATTTTAAAAATACAGTTTTATTTTCTAGTAAATTAAAATATGATTGACAATACAACTGCAAATAACGAATTTTATTTAAAAATAGCATTGATTATGAGCAACAAAGCATCAGATAATTTACAAGACCTTCAGTATTTTGGTGAATTTGGTGGCGTTAATCCCTCAATTTCAGATTCTTCGACCTATACCTTTATATCGGCAAAAACGATGTTCGATACCTTTGAGGGCAATACAGAAGGTTGCTACCTCTACAGTAGGCATTCTTCACCCTCTAACCTATATTTAGGTGAGGCCTTGGCCGCTCTAGAAAGTACCGAAACGGCCAATGTAACTGCCAGTGGCATGGGGGCGATTACCGCCGTGACCCTTCAATTATGTGATGCCGCCGATCATATCGTGAGCAGTAGGACCATTTATGGCGGCACCTATGCCTTCATGAAAAATTTTCTTGTAAAGTTCAACATCAATACTTCCTTTATCGATATCACCAATATTGCCGAAGTCGAGAAGGCCATCACTCCAAAGACCAAAATGATCTTCTGTGAAAGTGTCAGCAACCCCCTATTGGAAATCGCCGACATAAAAGCATTGTCTGAACTAGCGAAGAAACACGGTATTCCTCTAGTGGTCGACAATACTTTTTCGCCACTATCCATTTCCCCTAAAGAGCTGGGTGCAGAAATTGTCATACACAGCCTTACCAAATTCATCAACGGAACCAGTGATTGTGTTGCAGGAGCCGTTTGTGGCACTACGGATTTTTGTTTAGGCTTAAAAGATGTAAACAATGGTGCCGGAATGTTGTTGGGAAGTACCTTAGATAGCCTGAGGGCAGCATCGATCCTAAAAAATATGAGAACGCTTCATATCAGGATCAAAAAACACAGTGAAAACACGCTCTATCTAGCGAAAGAATTTGAAAAAGACGGACTACGGGTCGTATACCCAGGATTGGAATCACATTCTGGCCACGAGACCATGAAAAAGCAAATGAACCAAGAATACGGATATGGAGGTCTTATGACCCTTGATGTGGGTTCTCTTGAAAATGCCAATGCCCTGATGGAACTTATGCAAGAAAAAGCACTAGGGTATATTGCGGTAAGCTTGGGCTTTTACAAAACGCTCTTCAGTGCCCCTGGCACATCTACCTCTTCAGAAATTTCTGAGGAAGAGCAGAAAAAAATGGGTCTGAGCCATGGTTTGATCCGTTTTTCGATCGGATTGGACAATGACATCCATAGAACGTATAAGACCATGAAGCAGTGTATGGTCAAATTGGGAATACTCGCAAACTAAAAAACTAATCAACATTTCAGACCTGCAAGGCTTTCACTTATCCGCCTTAGGAGAAAAACCTTGTCAGGTCTTGCTGATTTTGCGTCATCAATTTTGAGCATATAAACTCGGTTTAACTACTAGAGTTGCATAGCAATTGTCAAAATCGTAATATTACCCTAAGCCAAAACAATTAAGGTATGCACAGCGAAAATCTGAATCCTTCGGGTCCGGAAAATGAACATATTGTAGAGAACAGAGAATTGAGCATTTGGGAAGCACTGATTCCCGTTATACTATTAATGGCCATGTTGGCCTACAATATATTTGCTGCAGGTGGTGAACTGCTCGGAGAATATTCGAATCAGTTCATTCTACTTATCGGGGGTGTTTTTGCGGCCATTGTGGGGCTATTCAATAAAACCACCTTTCAAACCATGGCAAAAGAGATTTGGGAAAACTTGAAAAGTGTACTCATACCGATCATGATCCTGTTTCTTGTAGGGGCCTTGGCCGGAACTTGGTTGATCAGCGGTGTCATTCCCGCCATGGTCTACTACGGTCTTCAAGTATTGAACCCTTCTATATTTTTACCAGCCTCAATCATCATCGCCGCGATCATTTCAATAGCCACTGGTAGTTCTTGGACAACATCTGCAACTGTTGGAATAGCCTTGGTCGGAATAGGAACAGCTTTGGGCATACCTACGGGCATGATCGCCGGTGCCGTAATATCGGGTGCTTACTTTGGCGATAAAATGTCTCCCTTGAGCGACACCACCAATTTGGCCCCTGCCATGGCGGGCACAGATCTGTTCACCCATATTAAATATATGGCCTATACCACAGTACCTACCATTTTAGTGACTTTGATCGTATTTGGTCTTTTAAGCATGAACATTGATACCACGGGTACCGCTGACATAAGTGGCCTGCTACAAACTATTGAGACCACATTTAATATCACTCCGTATCTCTTTATTGTTCCCGCTGGGGTAATCACTTTGATTCTTTTTAAAACAAAACCGCTTATCGCCTTGGGCGTTGGTGTGGGCCTTGCCGCGGTTTTTGCAATGATCTTTCAAGAAGACGTCTTGAAGACACTGCATGAATCAGAGGTTACCGCCATATTCAATTCGATCATATCAGATACTACAATTGTCACCGATAACGAAAAATTAAATAAACTATTCAGTTCAGGAGGCATGAACGGTATGCTATGGACCATTTATCTGATTTGTTGCGCTATGGTCTTTGGTGGTATTATGGATGGAATAGGTGCATTATCAAAAATCACCAAATCTTTGCTAGCGATAGCGAGTTCCGTTTTCGGCCTCTTTGCAACTACCGTCATAAGCTGTCTGGGGCTGAACGTTATTGCAAGCGATCAATATCTAGCCTTGGTAATACCGGGAAAAATGTTCAAGAAAGCCTATCAAGACAAAGGTCTGGCACCTGAAAATTTGAGTCGAACCCTAGAAGATTCAGGTACGGTAACTTCTGTACTGATTCCGTGGAATACGTGTGGTGCATACCAATCAGGGGTTTTGGGGGTTAGTGTGGGCGAATATTTTATCTATGCTATTTTTAACTGGCTGAGCCCATTTACAACACTTTTGTTCGCTGCCTTTAATATTAAGATCAGGCAACTTGTCTCAAAATAAGGTCTAACTATTCAGTACTGAATATGTCATAAATAAATTCTATCGTTGGATATAAAAAATAAATCCTATTTATGAACAAGGCAGATCTTTGTAGGCTACTTTTGCAGAGAATCCTCTAAAGAAATCGAAGGGTTCTGAAAATATTAATATCAAAAACAAAAAGTATGGCATTAGTAGGAAAAAAATTCCCGAACATTAGCGTAGATGCAATGAACGAAATGGGAGACACTTTTAAAATAAACGTTTTAGACGAAGCGGTTAACAACAAGAAAAAAGTATTGTTGTTCTGGTATCCAAAAGATTACACTTTTGTATGCCCTACCGAACTTCATGCATTTCAAGAGGCGCAAGCAGAGTTTGAAAAAAGAAATACCATAGTAATCGGAGCATCTTGTGACACTGCTGAAGTACATTTCGCTTGGTTGAACACAGCTAAGGATAATGGAGGAATTGAAGGTGTCACCTACCCTTTGTTAGCAGACAGCAACAGAAACTTGTCTAGAGTTCTTGGCATATTGGATATCACTTCTGAAACTTATGATGAAGCTACTGACAGCGTGCAACTCGAAGGCGATAACGTAACTTACCGGGCTACCTATTTAATCGATGAAGAAGGTATGGTGCAACACGAAGGCATAAACAACATGCCATTGGGCAGAAATGTGCAAGAGTTTTTACGGTTGATCGATGCCTTGACACATGTACAGGAAAAAGGCGAAGTATGCCCTGCAAACTGGGAAGATGGTAAAGATGCCATGACCGCTGACAGATCTGGAGTCGCAGATTATTTGGCAGCACATTAAAAACTTATAGTGGTCAGTAGATAAGTACATAGGCTAAATGAATTACAACAATTTGATTATCAATTATTTGCAGTTTGTGATTTTGTCTGTTCGAGCGTTCCCGAAGCCTCGGGAGAGAACTATACGCAATTCTAAAAAGGTCTCGACTTTAGTCTTATCTTGAGCGAACCTTGCCTGCCGGCAGGCAGGGACGAAAGGCTCGACCTGACATTATAGTACTTAAACAAATATTTAAGCATGAAACCATCTACTGACCTCTAAAAACTTAAATCAGTTGTTATGCTCTTAGAATTAGAACAAGATAATTTACACGAGATTATTGCCCAAAACAAAAATGTGGTGGTGCAATATTCTGCTACATGGTGCGGCAATTGTCGTATTATGAAGCCCAAATTCAAGAAAGAAGCCAGTATCAATGAGCAAATCACCTTTGTGCTTGCAGATGCCGAGAAGTTTCCCGAATCACGAAAATTGGCAAATGTAGACAACCTACCTACATTCGCTGTTTTTTCAGAGGGAAAACTGAAAAAGCAAGTGCAAACCAACAAATATGATGTTTTAAAAGAATTGATCCATGAAGCTACCGGTAATTAAACACCTCACCAATTTTATTGAAAAAAATGACGAAGATTTTGTCATTGAAACAATAGAGACCCTTGAATACCTGACCGAGGTTTCTTCTTTGAAAGATGAGGAACTTGATGTCATCGGAGAATTGATTTCAAACATGTACGGCGCCTTGGAGGTACATAAATCAATTAAGGAAGGGGTGCCGAAAAAAGAAGCTTTGAACGCTTTTATGAAACGTGTTATGGGGTCTATAGATTCTTGACATCGATTTAATCCCTCATTGAGGGTTTAACCTGCCGGCAGGCAGGTTCTCCGAGGCTTGCCTGCCCAGGCCGTTCAGGCGAGCATGCCGGTCGGACGGGCCTCGAAATCAAAAACGGTTTTGAAGCATACCACGTACCCCTTGCCTGCGGCAGCTACGGTGTACCCACAAATATGAACTGAAAATGTTAATATTAAAAATGTATTTACAATTAATTGGAAAACAAGAGTTAACGATTTATAAACCTTGTTGAATAGTCTGAAAAATCAAATCCATGACGTTCGTAACAGTTTCATTTTTAACAACATAAAAAGATATGGATACACCGTAGCTGCCGCAGGCAGGCTTGGGTCAAGGTTGTTGATTTACCGCAAAACAAACACTGAGAGTCTTTCTTGTTTTTGAAAGAGTCTTTTTTATTTCAAAAACGCTTACATACCCCTTATTAATTTTATAATTTCACCATAAATCAAACACACCATTATGGCAACGATAACATTACATGGCAATACAGTACATACCTTGGGCAACTTACCTGTATTGGGAAGCAACGCTCCCAATTTTCAATTGACAAAAAACGACCTATCGACTGCTTCGTTATCAGATTACAAAGGCAAGAAAGTAGTACTCAATATTTTTCCGAGCATAGATACCGGTACCTGTGCCCAATCAGTTCGTCAATTCAATACTGAAGCGGCCGAATTAGACAATACCATGGTTTTGTGCATCTCTAAAGACCTACCTTTTGCCCAAGCCCGCTTTTGTGGTGCCGAAGGCATTGAAAATGTAGAAATGCTATCTGATTTTCGCAATGGTGATTTTGGAAAATCATATCAAGTTGAATTTACAGATGGTCCGTTACAATCTTTACACTCAAGAGCGGTCGTTGTGTTGAACACAAACGGAAATGTGATCTACACCGAGCAGGTTTCTGAAATCGTAGACGAGCCAAACTATAAGGCAGCTCTTGAAGCATTGGCCAATGCCTAAAAAATCTTTTCTCAAGAACAGACTGAAAAGTGTAGGTTTCGCTTTGCGTGGAGCCTTGCTTTTGGCACGTACCGAAGCTAGCATTCAAGCCCAAGTATGTATAGCCGCTGCAATGACGGCCGCAGGGTTCTATTTTGAAATCTCAAAAATGGAATGGATCGTGCAAATTCTCACTATTGCAATGATTTTAGGGGCGGAAGGGTTAAATACCGCAGTTGAGAAAATCGCCGATTATATTCAACCCGAATACGATAAAAAAATAGGTTTTATAAAAGATATATCTGCCGGTGCGGTAATGATGATCTCCATAGCCGCCACCATTATCGGCCTTATCATTTATTTGCCAAAGATTTTTTGATTCCGAAATCCCGACAGCTTCAATAGTTAATTTGTATTTTTACGTCCAGAATCTACGATTGAATGGCAAAGAAGGTAAAAAAGAAAAGGCCTAAAACCACTAAAAAAGGCGAATCTTTTAAAGTATCCAAACAAAATAAAATCATACTAGGAAGCTTGTTGATGCTTTTTAGTATTGCTCTTTTCTTTTCGTTTATATCCTTTTATTTCAACTGGCAAGATGACCAGAGCCTACTCACTGAATTTCAAGATAGAAATGAACAGGCCAAAAACCTCCTTAGTAAATTCGGGGCCTCCGTAAGCCACCTCTTTATGTACAAAGGTTTTGGTGTAGCCACATTGATACTCCCATTTTTATTGACCCTGACAGGACTCTATATGTTTCTTGGGCTCGATCAAAAAGGAATGCTCAAAAAATGGATCTGGGGGCTTATCTTCGCTATATGGACCTCGATCGCCCTTGGTTTTTTCGCCTATGAACAACCCTTATTAGGTGGTTTGGTCGGTTATGAAATGAACGGTTTCTTACAAGACTATATCGGCAAAATAGGAATCTTGTTGTTATTATTATTTGGGTTGATATTTATCCTTGTCCGTTTATTCAAATTCTCACCTGAGGATATCGGCAGCTATTTCAAAAAGAAAATGGCCGACTTATCACCGAGGTCAAAAGGCAGTAGCAGCGAAGTAGCAACAACGATACGGCTCGATACTAAAGAAGAGCCTCAAGAAATCATAGACACTTATACGCATAAAGAAGATATTCCCCCCTTGATCGACGAAGTTATTGTTGATGACCTTCAAATATCGGTCTCCAATGAAGAAGAAAATATTGAGGAGCTATCGATGGAGGTAAAAAAAATCGTTGAGGAAAAAGAAGAGAAGGATAATATAGCGGACAAGCTCGTAGAGGATTTTGGGGTGTTTGACCCGACATTGGAATTGGGCAGCTACAAATTTCCCACTATTGAATTGTTAGATTCACATGGGGCTACCGGTGGCATCACCATCAATCAAGAAGAACTTGAAAAGAACAAAAATAAAATCGTCAATACCCTAAAAAACTACAAGATCGGTATTGCGCAGATCAAAGCGACCATTGGGCCAACGGTTACCCTCTATGAAATCGTACCCGAAGCAGGGGTGCGCATATCAAAAATAAAAAACCTTGAAGATGACATCGCCCTTTCGCTAGCTGCATTGGGCATACGAATTATTGCTCCCATACCCGGCAAAGGTACAATTGGTATCGAAGTACCCAACAAAAACGCTACCATTGTTTCAATGCGGTCGGTAATCGCTTCGACCAAGTTTCAAAAAGCAGAAATGCAACTGCCCATCGCTTTTGGCAAAACCATTAGCAATGAAACCTTCATTGTCGATTTGGCGAAAATGCCCCACCTTCTTATGGCAGGTGCCACTGGCCAAGGTAAATCAGTTGGGTTGAATGCTGTTCTAACCTCGCTTGTATATAAAAAGCATCCGGCAGAGGTGAAATTTGTTTTGATCGATCCCAAAAAAGTCGAGTTGACCCTTTTCAATAAGATCGAACGCCACTTTTTGGCAAAACTGCCCGATTCCGAAGATGCGATCATTACAGATAACACGAAGGTCATACACACGCTAAACTCCCTTTGCATAGAAATGGACAACCGCTATGACCTCTTAAAACTGGCATTGGTTCGAAATATCAAAGAGTATAACGTAAAGTTCAAGGCACGTAAACTCAACCCCAATGATGGCCATAAATTCTTGCCCTATATTGTATTGGTCATTGATGAGTTTGCCGATCTGATCATGTCTGCCGGTAAGGAAGTTGAAACCCCGATCGCCCGCTTGGCACAATTGGCACGGGCAATTGGCATACATTTGATCATCGCCACACAACGACCTTCGGTAAATGTGATTACGGGTATTATCAAGGCGAACTTTCCCGCTCGTATTGCCTTTAGGGTTGCATCTAAAATAGATTCAAGAACCATATTGGATGGCCCAGGAGCCGATCAACTTATCGGTCGTGGCGATATGTTGTACACCCAAGGAAACGAGGTCACCCGTATTCAATGTGCTTTTGTAGATACGCCTGAAATTGAAAAAATAACGGATTATATCGGTTCACAAAGAGCGTATCCTGATGCCTATTTATTACCTGAATATGTGGGTGAGGATTCTGGCACAAGTATTGATTACAATATATCGGATCGAGATACCAAGTTTAGGGAAGCTGCCGAGGTCATCGTCATCGCACAACAAGGTTCGGCATCGTTAATCCAACGCAAGCTGAAATTAGGATACAACCGAGCAGGGCGTATCGTAGATCAATTGGAAGCGGCAGGGATCGTCGGCCCTTTTGAAGGCAGTAAGGCAAGACAGGTTCTGGTCACAGACCTTATCGCTTTAGAACATTTACTCAATAACGAAATAAATTAGCATGAGGAAGTTACTTTTAGTATTCGCAGTATGTACGGCAAACTTGGCCATGGGGCAAAATTCAGATAAAGCCAAAACCTTATTGGATGAGGTGTATACCAAGGTAAAAGGGTATGAGAATATTTTTGTTGATTTCAAATACGTGCTGAACAATACAGAGGCCGATATCAATTCAGAGACTAGGGGCGATGTTACTATGCAGGGCGATAGATACCTTTTTAACTACCTAGGTACGAAACAGCTATACGACGGCAACAAAGTATACACTATAGTACCTGAAAACGAAGAGGTGACCATTGAAGACAAATCAGAAGATGAAAATGCCCTTACCCCATCAAAAATGCTGACCTTTTACAAGGAAGGACACACCTATACCTGGGATATTCTACAAAATATTCAAGGCCGCAAAATACAGTACGTAAAACTTGTGCCTATAGATACCAATGCAGAGATAAAATCAATACTAATGGGTGTTGACGCAGAGACCAAACATATTTACAAGTTGATTTATACGGGTGATAATGGTACGACCACTACGATTACTGTTAATTCCTTCAAAACAAATCAAACATTGTCAAAAACCTTATTTACTTTTGACGAAGGCAAATATAAAAGCGAAGGGTACTACATCATAAAAAACTAGCGTTTGTAAACATTATGATGTCAGTTTTCAAGCCAATGCTCAAAAATTGGGTCGAGCCATAAAAATATGGCTCTCATTATCCATTTATTATAAAACGGCAATTTTGAGAATTCTAGACCGGTATATTTTATCGAGCTTTCTTTTAAATTTGATCAGCTCGTTCATCATTATGATGTTCATCTTCATATTTCAATCGATTTGGTTGTTTATAGATGACTTGGCGGGCAAGGATCTTGATATGCTGATCATTGGTAAGTTCTTTTTCTACAAAATGCCTGAACTTACTGAAAAGGTGCTCCCCCTGACAGTGCTTTTGGCCTCGTTACTTACGTTTGGCTCACTTGCCGAAAATTACGAATTCGCGGCCATGAAAGCTTCCGGTATTTCGCTACAGAGATCTATGTTGAGCATCATCATCTTTGTTGTTTTCCTAGGTGGTGGCACCTTTTATTTTGCCAATACCGTTATTCCCGCATCCGAGCAAAAAATATACAACCTAAGACGTAATATCGCCAAGGTAAAACCCGCGGTGGCCATATCAGAAGGTGTTTTCAGCGATTTTGAAAGTGCCGACCTTAATATCAAAGTAGACAATAAATATGGTGACAACGATCGTTTTCTTGAAAATGTCATTATTCATCAAAAAACAAAGAGCAATGTCAACTTTAGGGTCATCAAAGCAAAAACAGGTGAATTGAAAAGTAGTGAAGATTCTGAAATCATTCAGCTTGTATTGAACGATGGTCATCTATATCAAGCAGTAGAAGCAAAAAGCAAAAAAAAACTAAAGTACCCCTATGCCAAAGGCAGGTTTGAAACCTATGCCATGAACATTGACCTTTCAGAATTGAACAATGTAGATCTAGAAGAGGAACGAAATGTTCGTACTGCCAAAATGAAAAACATTTCACGCCTGAACAAAGATATTGATTCGCTCAATAGAGATAATCTTCGCGTTGTAAAATCATTCTCTAAGAACATTTCAAACAGAATGGGGGTCTTTGTACCCAGCCCAAAAATAGACACCACCTTGGCCAAGGTTCAAAAAATAGATACAACCACGGTAGCCAAATTACAAACAGATTTTTCAATAATAGATGTAGTTGGGCTGTTTCCTGAATGGCAAAGAGTACAAATGCTTAATTCTGCAAAAAATACTACCTCAAATGTATTGACATCCATAAAAGGAAAAAAGAAAGAGATGGGCAAGAGATACGAGATTCATAGAAGGCATATTCTTTCATTGCACAAAAAATACGCTTTGGCACTCTCGTGTATCATTTTATTTTTTGTTGGTGCGCCCTTAGGGGCCATCATTAGAAAAGGCGGTTTGGGGCTGCCAATGGTCATAGCCGTTTTGTTGTTTTTGGTGTATTATTTTATTGGCGTATTTTCAGGAAATTATTCGAATAAAGGCAATTTACATCCTATTTTAGGGGCTTGGCTACCAACATTGATCATGTTACCTTTGGGCATTATTTTGACCAAAAGGGCTACTGCCGATAAAGGCCTAATGAGCTTTGGAAGGGTCTTCGACTTTTTTAAAGGATTGTTCAAAAAGAAAGATCAAACTATAACAACATGATTGCAGGTGTAGAATCCACAGAAAAAAATATACAATTGAATACAATAGAAGAGGCAATCGCCGATATAAAAAAAGGAAAGGTCATTATTGTCGTCGATGATGAAAATAGAGAGAACGAAGGCGATTTTATTGCAGCGGCGGAAACGGTTACACCTGAAATGATCAATTTTATGACCAAACACGGTCGAGGCCTTATTTGCGCACCCCTTACCGAAAAACGCTGTAAAGAATTAGATCTGACCATGATGGTAGAGAACAGTACCGTATTGCATCATACGCCCTTTACAATTTCCGTCGATCTTATTGGTCAGGGTTGTACTACGGGCATTTCGGTTCATGATCGTGCAAAGACCATAAAAGCCTTGGTAGAAAAAAAGACCCAGCCCCATGAATTGGGAAAACCAGGGCATATCTTTCCCCTGCGAGCGAAAAACGGAGGTGTATTGAGACGTACCGGCCATACCGAAGCCGCTGTTGACTTGGCGCGCTTGGCAGGTTTTGAACCAGCGGGAATCTTAGTGGAAATTCTCAACGAGGATGGTACCATGGCCCGATTGCCCCATTTGGTGGAAGTGGCCAAAAAATTCAATCTTAAATTAGTCTCCATCGAAGATTTGGTAGCATATCGAATGCGTCATGATAGCCTTATCACTAAACAGGAATCGTTTGAGGTGGAAACAAGGTTCGGACATTTTACTTTACACGCCTATCAACAAACTACGAACGATCAGGTACATCTTGCCCTGACAAAGGGAAGCTGGAAACTCAATGACCCTATATTGACACGTATCAATTCTACCTTGGTCAACAATGATATTTTGGGTACGCTCACCAACAATGTAGATAAAAAGTTAGATGATATGTTCAAGGTGCTGAATACCGAAGGCCAAGGTGCCATTGTCTTTATCAATCAACAGAGTGAGTCTCTTAATTTATTAAAGCGCATTACCGGCCTGCGTGAAAATCAAGAAAAAGGCATTCTAAAAGCCCCGAAAATAGATACGGATGTCAAAGATTTTGGCATTGGCGCACAAATTCTGCATGATCTCAATATCAGTAAAATGCGCCTAATGACCAATACACCTCAATCTAAACGAGTAGGTATTATAGGCTACGGATTGGAGATTGTGGACTATGTTCATTATTAACAGACTATCCATCGCCTAAAAAATCAATGCTAAAGCCCCTAACAATACACTTAACGCTAATCGCTTTTTTCCATTGCGCAAAGCAAATCTCAAAAACTAAAGCCATCGCTTAAAAGCGAGCGATTTATCCCCGGAAGGATACTTTAAATATTCTTTCTTATAATCTCCGACATTTTTTTGGCTCTCTGGCGTACTTCATCCTCAGACCAACTTAGTTTTATCAAACAAGAAATGTTACGGCTTACCCAATGGTCCGATTTCGAAAAATCTGCAACACTATAATCTGGCAACTGGTCGTAAATGGCCTGTGGTAGCTTGCTCAAGGTTTTTAGGCTCTGTAAATGGTCCCATTTTCGGTAGTAGTGCCAATTGTTGTCATACCAGTAAAAACAGGCATCCAAACCAGCCATGCCTAAGGCCTTGTGCACGCTTGTTGCTGTATTTTCGTCAGGCAAAAAGAAACTTAGAAAAGCGTAACTCTCCTCCCCTGTTTCAGGTACTCTTCTGAAAGTAACTTGAGGAATACTTTTCAAGGCATCTCTAAGAATCGTATAATTTTTCTTTTGGATAGATAAAAATTCATCCAATCGCTCTAATTGTGCCAGACCTACCGCCGCGTTCAGTTCAGAAATTCTATAATTATACCCTAAAAATGGATGTGCTTCCGCTCCCCTATCCATTCCCACATGGTCATGCCCATGATCCGAATAATGATCGGCGTTCAATTTATATTTTTTGCTATTGCTAACCACTGCACCTCCTTCGCCACAGGTAATGGTCTTTACGTAATCGAACGAAAGACAGCCCAAATCACCGTAACCGCCCAAAGGTTTTCCATCATAAGTACCACCAATGGCCTGACAGGCATCTTCTAAAAGCAACAGTCCATATGTATCACAAATAGACTTCAGAGCCCTCAAATCTGCCATAGACCCACACATGTGTACAGGCATGACAACCTTCGTTCTTTCGGTCACGGCCTTTTCTACAGCCAAGGGGTCCAACGTCAAGGTGTCATCAACATCGACCAAAATAGGCACTGCCCCTATGGCCATTATAGCTTCAAAGGAGGCTACAAAGGTAAATGTGGGCAAGATCACCTCGTCGCCCGCCCCTATACCAGCACTGGCCAAGGCAACCGTTAAGGCGGCCGTACCACTACTGACCAATTGCGCATGGTTTGTTTGCATTCGCTTTGCAAGGGCTTTTTCTAGTTCAAGGGCCTTCCAATGCCCATTGCGCGCACCCTCAAAACCATAGCGCATCAAAACTCCTGAATCAAGTACATCGTTAACTTGTTTTCTTTCGGCATCTCCAAAAAGTTCGAATCCTGGCATAGTTTTGTGATTGGTTTAAGGTTTAAGGTTTAAGG
>UOEL01000142.1_pt1 | contig 23615 bp, 24 predicted proteins | sample 1989351 | NCBI WGS metagenome assembly UOEL01 (sample SAMEA4712195, study PRJEB27164) | hydrothermal vent metagenome | biome: marine basaltic hydrothermal vent biome; feature: marine hydrothermal vent; material: mineral | place: Pacific Ocean | collected 2011-06-14/2011-07-23 | depth 1719 m
AGATAATGAACCCGGTCATAGTTGGTGCTCAACCCTTGGCGCATTACACAGAGTACTAGGATCTCCCATAGGCCCATTCCTTTACGACCAGATCTGATCAATTCACCCCTCTTAGGGTTTATCTTATCGGATAACAACGAAAGAACAGCCGCGCTGAGTTGATCATCCATGAAAATAGCTTGTAGCCCTTTTAATAATTTCGGGGCTTCATCTCTACAATTACCATGAAATCTAGCCGATGAAATTGGAATGGTAAAAAGGTCTGGGTTTTTCTCAAATTTAGTGCGCATAGGACTCGAATGTTTCTTCGATTTAAGCAATAAATACAAGATACAACAGTAAAAACAACCTAAAAACAACAAACTTTCAAACCGGGTTTTCAACCAAACTATCCGTAAATAAAGGGGTTCAAGATTTACGACCAGACACTATTTATGAAGTGTGTTTGATGTTGGTTATCTTGATCAAGGGTTGAAAAATTTTAGTGTTCTTGAAAATTTTCCCAACTTTACCCCGTTGATACTGTAGAGATGCGCCCACAGGTCAAACAGGTGGTTTTGAAATTATATAGAATATGGCAACAAAAAAAACACTTTGGTTTTGGAATATATTAATCGTACTCACGGTTATCGTTTGTTTGTTGGCTTTTGCAGCCCATTATAAAAACTGGACAAAAATTGAGCCCCATCAAATGACCATACTATCGGGTATTTATTATCACGATCTTAAATATGATGAAATCGATTCAGTACTTTGGGTAGATAGAACACCTCCCATGGAAAGACTCAATGGTTTTTCAGGTTTTGATAAGGGCAAAGGTGTTTTTAGAGAATTCAAAGATTCGCTTACCGATAAAAAAGTATATGTTTTTATTGATAATTATGCCAACAAAAAAATTCGCTTTGTCAACAAAGATGCCTCACAACTTTTTTTGAACCTAAAAGACTCTACGGAAACGGAAGCGCTGTACGAGTTTTTCGAGAATAAGTTGGCAGATATTCCTGAATAAAAAAGGTCAACGTTTATGGTCATCTGTAATCCTGTTTTTTCGGAGATGATAAAAGTATCTTAATTCCAAACAAAAATCTTGACCTGCAAGGTTTTCAGAACCTTGTAGGTCTATTTCATTTTGTACCCAAACCATTTTTTTGTAATTTGCTTCATGAATCAATAAGATCATTTGAAACTCTCGGTTCTATGCCAAAAGCTCAAAAGATCGCTATCAAAAAAAAACAAATTATGGAAACAAAAGAAATTGCCAAAAAATTGGTTTCTTGGTGTAATCAAGGAGATTTTGAAAAGCCTTATCAAGAACTGTACAGTCCTAAAATTGTAAGCATTGAAAACGACGGAAAATCTGAAGGAGGTTATGTAGAAGGTTTTGAGGGCATTCAAAAAAAAGGGGAATGGTGGCAAGAAAATTTCGAGATGCACAGTAGTACGGCTTCTGAGCCCATAGTGGCCGACAATTGGTTTTCGGTCAGATTCGAAATGGATACCACACATAAACCGTCGGGCCAGCGATCGAAAACATCTGAAATTGCGGTATATGAGGTGCAAGACGGAAAAATCGTAAAAGAGCAATTTTTTTATGATATGAAGGGATAAACCACCTTATAAGAAACCGATAGAGGTCAGTAGATAAATGCATAGGTAAAATGAATAGATTTATTGACTTAGGCACTTAAGCATTAGTGTTTTTTATAGCAATAAATTTGTTTTAGTCATAGGGTACGGGGTTTCCGATTTACCTCTCCTTTGGAGAGGTCAGAACTATCATTTTCGCTCCCGAAGCGTCGGGACTGGGTGAGGCAAAATACAATCCCGAACTGTCGGGGGGCGAAACCAGCCTGCCAGCCAGCAGGTTGGCACCTCTATAGCTCTGCCCGCCCCTGCCCGCCCCTGCCCGTGCCGTTCAGGCGGGCGTGCCGTTCAGACGGGCCTCGAGGATAGCCTTCCTACGGCAGGCAGGTCGATTTCAAAAAAAAATTTATTTTCCGCTATTGAATTAATATGTATTTTTGTTTTGCTCAAAAAGAGAAATTCCGCAAAAATATAGTTGATGAAAAAAATCACCAAAGAGGTTTATTTAAAATGGTACGAAGACATGTACTTTTGGAGAAAATTCGAAGATAAACTCGCTGCAGTATATATTCAACAGAAAGTTAGGGGGTTCTTGCATTTATACAATGGGCAAGAAGCTGTTTTGGCTGGTGCCCTACATGCCATGGATCTGACCAAAGACCGTATGATAACCGCATACAGAAACCACGTACAGCCAATAGGTATGGGTGTCGACCCAAAAAAGGTCATGGCCGAGTTGTACGGCAAGGTTACCGGAACATCGCAAGGAATGGGAGGTTCTATGCATATCTTTTCAAAAGAATACCGTTTTCATGGTGGACACGGAATCGTAGGTGGGCAAATACCATTGGGTGCAGGAATGGCATTTGGTGATAAATATGCAGGTCGTGATAATGTTACCCTTTGTTATATGGGTGATGGTGCCGTTCGACAAGGGGCTTTTCATGAAGCGTTGAACTTAGCGATGCTTTGGCAATTGCCCGTGGTTTTTGTCTGTGAGAACAATGGGTATGCTATGGGTACTTCCGTCGCACGTACATCGCACTCGACCAAAATATGGAAACTTGCCCTAGGTTACGAAATGCCCTGTGGACCGGTAGACGGAATGAACCCGGTAGCCGTTGCAGAAGAAATGAGCAAAGCGATAGATCGGGCAAGAAGTGGTGGCGGGCCAACCTTTCTTGAAATGAAAACATATCGCTATAGGGGTCACTCTATGTCAGATGCGCAGCACTATAGAACCAAAGATGAGGTTGAGGAGTATAAAAAAATCGACCCCATTTCACAGGTTTTAGAGATAATCAAAGAGAATGACTACGCCACTGATGATGAAATCGCTGCTATTGTCAAAGATGTAAAGGCAAGGGTGGCGGAATGCGAGAAATTCGCCGAAGAATCCGATTATCCCCCTGTACAACAATTGTACGATATGGTATATGAGCAAGAAGACTTTCCGTTTGTACAACATAAATTATAAGTAGATGGCAGAAGTAATCAATATGCCCCGTTTAAGCGATACCATGGAAGAGGGCACCGTTGTCGCATGGTTGAAAAAAGTGGGGGATAAAATCGAAGAAGGTGATATTCTAGCTGAAATTGAAACCGACAAGGCCACGATGGAATTCGAATCTTTTCATGAAGGCGTCTTGTTGCATATTGGAATAGCAGAGGGCGATACCGCCCCTGTCGATTCATTGTTGGCTATTATAGGGGAAGAGGGAGAGGATATCTCTGGATTATTGAGTAGTAGTCCTGAACCTGTAGCAGTAAAAAATGAGGTGGTCCAAACGGAAACTATTGAGATTGCCGCGCCTACAGATACTTCTGAGACCAGTGAAATACCCAAGGGTGTTGAGGTCATTAAAATGCCGCGCCTTAGTGATACTATGGAAGAAGGTACCGTGGTCGCATGGTTGAAAAAGGTTGGTGACACCGTTGAAGAGGGCGATATTCTAGCCGAAATTGAAACGGACAAGGCCACTATGGAGTTTGAATCGTTCTATTCAGGTGTTCTGCTACATATAGGCATACAAGAAGGCGAATCTTCGCCCGTAGATGAGGTACTGGCTGTTATAGGCCCTGCAGGCACAAATATCGATGCTATTTTGAGCAATGCTGCTGTTGCCGCTTCAACTAGTAGTGCATCCATAGAAAACAAAAAACCTGCCTCGCCGGCAGGCAAGGAAGAAAAAGCCATTGAACCGAATCAAACTGTAAGTGCTGAAACTCAAAAGACCCATGATGGGCAACGGATATTCGCATCGCCATTGGCAAGAAAAATAGCCAAAGAAAAAGGAGTAAGCCTTTCAGATGTAAAGGGTTCTGGTGATCAAGGCAGGATCATAAAAAAAGATATCGAAAATTACCGGCCTTCACACAAAACGGCCGAGTCAAATGAAGTTGCCCCTAAAGAAGCGGTATCGGTCAGCAGTGCTATTGCACCAATAAACCTTCCCGTTGGTGAGGAAGGTAATGAAGAAGTTAAGAATTCGCAAATGCGAAAGATTATCGCCAAACGCTTGGCAGAATCAAAGTTTACGGCGCCCCATTACTATTTGAATATCGAGGTAGAAATGAGCAATGCGATCGCTTCTAGAAAACGAATCAATGATCTGCCCGAGACCAAAGTGTCTTTTAATGATCTGGTAGTAAAGGCATGTGCTATTGCCCTGAAGAAACACCCACAGGTAAACACAACTTGGAACGGTGATACCACACGCTACAATCATCACATACATATTGGTGTGGCGGTTGCTGTTGATGAAGGTCTGGTCGTACCGGTATTGAAATTTGCTGATCAAATGAGCCTTACGCAAATAGGTGCATCGGTCAAAGATATGGCTGACAGGGCACGTAACAAAAAGTTGACCCCGGCAGAGATGGAGGGTAGTACGTTTACAGTTTCCAATTTGGGCATGTTCGGTATCGTTGAGTTTACGTCGATTATCAATCAGCCGAATTCGGCGATTTTATCAGTAGGTGCCATTGTTGAGAAACCCGTTGTGAAAAATGGGAAAATCGTTGTGGGCAATACAATGATCGTTACCTTGGCCTGTGATCACAGAACCGTTGATGGGGCCACAGGGGCACAATTTTTACTTACATTGAGGTCGTTCTTGGAGAATCCGGTGACGATGTTGGCCTAGGGCTAGAATCAAAGTAATTTACCTATAAACCAAAATTATATAGACCGCACTATGAGACAACTAGCTTATTTATTGACTTTGTTTATACTGGTAAGCTGTGGATCCACGAAGCTTCAAGAAACCAATAAAGGAAACATTTCGCCTCCTGCAGATCCTGAAGGGGTAAAAGGTTCTGTTGTTGTTGTTGAAAAGCAAGAAGAAATCAAAGATGCTGCTGTAACAAAGACAATCGCTCAAGTCCCAAATTTTTCAAACAGCGGAGGCGTGGGTAAGATTATGAATTTTCTTGCTTCTGATGAATTAAAGGGAAGAGATACGGGCAGTGAAGGCATTGAAAAAGCGGCCCAATTTATCGAGGCTATTTTAAAGGAAAATAATATTATGCCCTATTTTTCTTCCTACAGGGATACGATATCTAATTTTGATAAGCCTGCCTATAATATAGCGGGTATAATCGAGGGTAATGACCCAAGTTTAAAAAATGAATTTGTTATCATCGGGGCGCATTACGACCATATAGGAATACAAAAGGCCAAAAATGGGGATGCGATCGCAAACGGAGCCAATGACAATGCTGCGGGTACAACGACAGTTTTAGAGTTGCTCAGATATTTTGGCAATGCAAAAACCAACAAAAGAAGCTTGTTGTTCGCTTTTTTTACCGCAGAGGAAAAAGGACTATTGGGCTCTAAGCACCTCGCCGAAAAACTGAAGGAAAAAGGGCTGGATCTATACGTAATGCTCAATTATGAAATGGTGGGTGTGCCCTTGATAGGTAAAGATTATGTGGCCTATGCCAGCGGATATGAAAGATCGAACTTAGCCGATATCTGTAATCGTTATGCCGACGAAAAACTGGTGGGCTTTTTGCCAAAGGCAAAAGAATTCAGTTTGTTCAAGAGATCTGATAACTATTCTTTTCATAAAGTATTCAATGTGCCATCGCAGACCTTTTCTACCTTTGATTTTACCAATTTCGACCATTACCATAAAGTAGGTGACGAAGCCGACATTATGGATTTTGAGCATATGGCGACTTTAGTCAACAAATTTATTCCAGTGGTGGAAGGTATTGCCAATGCACCCGTAAAAGAGATAAAATATCACTAATGGCCAATGTAATTATCACTGGATCTAGTAGAGGCATTGGCTTTGAGCTGGCAAAACTCTTTGCCGACGAGGGGCACCATGTTTTGGCAATCTCAAGAAACGAGAAACCCATTGCTGCACTAAATCACGCTAATATTTCTACATTTTCTTTTGACCTTTCAGAGCCTTCTGATCTTAAAAAACTTGAGGATTTTCTAGGCAAGAATTGGAACACCGTAGATGTACTCATCAATAATGCAGGAAAATTGGTGAACAAGCCTTTTTTGGATACTACCGCTTCAGAATTTGAAACCGTTTATAAAGTAAATGTTTTTGGGGTAGCCGAAGTCACCAAGGCCGTAGTGCCAAGAATGTCGAAAACGGGTCATGTGCTGACCATAAGTTCTATGGGCGGGGTTCAGGGCAGTATGAAATTTCCAGGACTTTCAGCCTACAGTTCAAGCAAGGCCGCCGTAATAACCTTGACCGAACTTTGGGCCGAAGAGTTCAAAAAAACCGGCCCTTCTTTTAATGTATTGGCATTGGGTGCTGTACAGACCGAGATGCTCGAAGAAGCTTTTCCTGGGTATCAGGCACCAACTTCTGCCTTTGAAATGGCAAGCTATATCAAAGATTTTGCCTTAACAGGACATAAAATGTATAACGGTAAGTTGTTACAGGTTTCCAGTAGTACACCTTGAGCTTTATGAAAACCTATAAATGTATCATATTCGATTGCGATGGGGTCTTGGTCTATAGTGAGGTGTTGGGCAGATAAAACCGTTGATCGAAAAGCCTTTGCCGAAAAATTTTGAAAATAAAAAATTTCTTGAAATCGACCTGCCTGCCGTAGGAAGGCTATCCTCGAGGCAGAGCCATAGAGGTACCAGCCTGCCAGCCGGCAGGCTGGTTTCGCCCCCCGATAGTTCGGGGTCATTTTGGCCTTAGGGCCAAAAACCGTCCCGAATGTTCGGGATTGTATTTTACCTCACCCAGTCCCGACGCTTCGGGAGCGAAAATAACAGTTCTGACCTCTCCAAAGGAGAGGTAAATCGGAAACCCTGCCTGCGGCAGGCAGGCCTGCCTGCCGCTGAGCCGTCGGGGAATCATTTAGATTGAAGCGAACCCGCCGCCAGACGGGCATTAATTAGCACTTGTGTGCCATATAGAAGGCATTTTTGAGTCGCATACCAAGGCACGGAAGGGAAAAAAGACAAAAACGGGGTGTAAAAGGACTCTCTCGAGACTAGGGAATTTTGCCAATTGAAAAAGTTTAAATGAGTTCATAAAATTCAAATGAACTATTTTTGTGCCAATGCATGAGGTTCTAGAAAAATATTTGCCCGAGAGGGCCGTAACACCTTGCCTTGAATTGATCCAAAATTCAGGCGTACATTTGAAAATAGTAAACCAACGGGTAACCCGCCATGGTGATTATCGAAAAATGCCAAACGGTTCACATCAAATAACCGTAAATGCCACCTTGAACAAATACCGTTTTTTGATAACGCTTGTTCATGAAATTGCACATTTGGTGGCCTTTGAAAAATTCGGACGAAGAATCAAACCTCACGGCTTGGAGTGGAAGCACACCTTTCAATATATGATGCTTCCCTTTATCAGGCCCGAGATATTCCCTTCGAGATTGCTGCCGTTATTGGCCCTGCATTTTAAAAATCCGAAGGCGAGTAGTGATACCGATGCCAAATTGTCATTGGCTTTAAAAAGTTTTGATATGCAACATACCGATAGATCCTACGTTTTTGAGTTGCCCTTGGGAAGCGTTTTTCGTATTTATAACGGTAAACTTTTTAAAAAAGGAAACAAACGTGTAAAACGCTTTGAGTGTATAGAAATGGCTACTGGAAAAGTGTATATTTTTCAACCTAATGCCGAGGTGGAGTATATAAAACAGGGCGAGTAAGTTCTTTGTGAAAACGAATTATCATCCTGAGCGTAGTCGAAGGGCAACCTAATGCCGAGGTAGAATTGATTAATTAAACGATTTTGCGAGGTACGAAGCAAACTGTAACTTTGGAAATGTAATATGACAGATTTCATTGCTGCGTTTGCAATGACCTTAAAAAGTAAAAAATGAACAAAGATTATTATGCAGTATTAATGGCAGGTGGGATTGGATCCCGATTTTGGCCCATAAGCACTTCTGATTATCCAAAACAGTTTCATGATATGTTGGGTACAGGTGATACCTTGATTCAAAAAACCTTTAAAAGGTTGAACAAGTTCGTTCCGACCGAAAATATTCTGATATTGACCAATGAACGTTATAACGATCTGGTCTTAGAGCAGCTACCGATGGTAAAACAAGAACAGGTAGTACTCGAACCCGCTATGCGAAATACCGCACCGTGTATTTTATATGCCGCAATGAAGATTCAAAAAATGAACCCTAAGGGGGTAATGATTGTTGCCCCTAGTGATCATTGGATCGAAGATGAAGAAGCCTTTGCAAAAGATGTCACTATGTGTTTTGAAAAGTGCTCTAAAGAAGAGGTGCTGTGTACTTTGGGTATAAAGCCAACTTTTCCGAATACCGGTTTTGGTTATATAGAATATGAAAAACAAGATAATGCCCATGTAAAAAAGGTACATCAATTTCGTGAAAAACCTGATTATGAAACAGCAAAGGAGTTTCTCGCAAAAGGTAATTTTTTATGGAATGCGGGTATTTTTATGTGGAGCGTAAAGACCATCGTCAACGCTTTTGAAAATTACCAGAAAGAGCAATATGCGTTGTTTGAATCAGGAATAGTATGCTATAATACCTCTGAGGAGCAGGGCTTCATCAATGAAAACTACCCGAAAGCCGAAAATATCTCTATCGATTACGCTATTTTAGAGCACTCCAAATCGATTTTTGTGCTACCGGCAACCTTTGATTGGAACGATTTGGGAACCTGGGGCTCTCTTTACGATAAATTAGAGAAAGATGAAAACAACAATGCCGTTGTGAACAGCAAGGTTGTTTCACAAGATGCTTCTGGTAATATGATTCGTTCACCTAAAGGTAAAATAGTGGTCGTAGATGGCTTGAACGATTATATTATCGTTGACAAAGAAGAAGTGTTATTGATTTATCCGAAATCTAAAGAACAAGATATTAAAAAGGTATTGGGCAAGGTAAAAGATAAATTTGGAAACAAATACGCATAAGCATGAGTGAAGATTTAGACCAAAATAATAGTACCTCAAGCGAAGAACTGAAAGAGAGTGGTGAGGAGGTAAAAAAGGATTTTAAGGGTCTGTTGGCGAGTACAAAAGAGTTTCTTGTCGAGTTGTTGGACATTCGCAAGAATACCGATCAAGAAGCGACCAAAGAAGCTATTATTGCCAATATTGCGTTTAAGGGCCATACTTCTTGGATTTTGATTTGCTCTATTTTCATTGCCTCAGTTGGCTTAAATGCCAATGCGACAGCAGTGGTTATTGGCGCAATGTTGATCTCGCCGATCATGGGTCCAATATTGGGAATTGGTATGTCTCTGGCAATTAACGATATCGATACCTTAAGACGTTCGATAAAGAATTTCACGGTAATGGTCGTTTTGAGCGTGCTCACGGCTTATTTGTTCTTTGAATTTTTTCCGTTGCAAAATGAATCCTCAGAATTGTTATCGAGAACTAAACCAGATATTAGAGATGTGCTGATTGCCTTTTTTGGGGGTTTGGCACTGGTTATCGCCCGTGCTAAAAAGGGAAGCATGGCCTCGGTCATATTTGGTGTCGCTATCGCTACCGCTTTGATTCCGCCATTGTGTACAGTCGGTTTCGGAATTGCCATACGTAATTGGGACTATGCCTGGGGGGCTTTATACCTCTTTACGATCAATACCATATTTATAGCACTAGCTACGTTTTTGGTTCTTAAACTATTGCGTTTTCCCATGGTACGATATGTCAATTCGCAGAAAAGAACACTGGTTGCGAGATCAGCTTCGCTATTGGCAGTCGCCGTTATGATACCGGCAGGGTTCACCTTTTATGATGTTTTTAAGGAGTCGCTTTTTAGAAACCAGGCCAAAGAGTTTATTGATGAAAAAATTGCGCCCTATCAATTTTCTGGAGGAGGGCGATTTTTGGAAGACTTTACCGATGTGGAATACAATGATGGCGAAAACCCATCTATAGAATTGGTCTTTATGGGTAATGAAATCATACCCGATAATGTTATCGCTACTTGGAACACGCAAAAGGACGAAGGTTTTCCTAGGTTAAAGAATGTAGAACTGCTCATTATCCAAGGCTCCAAGAATGAAGAATTGGATCAGTTTAAATATGTGAACGAACTGTACGAATCACAAAAAAACCAATTGTTGGGTAAGGATGAGAAGATTCGTTTATTGGAAACCGAGTTAATACGATTGAGAAAATCAGCTGGCAAGCAAATACCATTTCAAGATATAAGTGCCGAAGCTAGGGTCAATTATGATAATTTGGTTTCATTGGGCTTTGCCCATTACATTAAAACCGATTTTAAGAAGATCGATACCATTCCTGTTTTTGAAGTAACTTGGAAACGTGATGCCAAGATGTTCAAGACCGAAGCAGATACCAAAAAACTGCTCAATTGGTTGAAATTAAGGTTGAAAGACAGTACGATTCGATTAAGAGAGATTGCTCAAGACTAATTTCTTTCCTCAATGTACATTTGGCGTACTTTTTTAAAGAGTTCTGAAGAGTAGACGAAATCTGTCACTGCTTTATTGTCGGTTTTGAAAATTTCATGTTTGGTACCTTCCCATTCTTTAAGCCCATCTTTAAGAAAGATTATTTTTTCACCAATTTCCATTACCGAGTTCATGTCATGGGTGTTGATGACAGTGGTAATCTCATATTCTTCTGTAATTTCTTTGATAAGATTATCTATTATTATAGCCGTTTTTGGATCTAGCCCTGAATTGGGTTCGTCACAGAACAAATACTGTGGGTTCATAACAATGGCACGGGCAATGGCAACACGTTTTTGCATTCCACCAGAAATTTCAGAAGGAAATTTTTCATTGGCGTCTACCAAGTTTACACGCTTCAAAACAATATTGACGCGGTCTTCCATTTCAGATTTTGACTGTTGGGTGAACATTTCTAAAGGAAACATCACATTGCCAGTCACGGTCATACCGTCAAAAAGGGCACTACCCTGAAAGACCATGCCCATTTCTTGCCTAAGATCTCGCTGTTCACGACCTGAGAGCTCTAAATACATTTTTCCGTCATAGCTGATACTTCCTTCTTCAGGGGTGAAAAGACCTAACAGGCATTTTAAAAAAACCGTTTTTCCCGAGCCACTTTGACCAATGATCAAATTTGTCTTACCGGTGTCAAAACAGGTTGAGATCCCTTTTAAAATATGAGCCTCACCAAATGATTTATGTATGTCGTTTACTTCGATCATGTAGTCAATAAAAGTTGCGTTAGAATATAGTTGGCTATAATGATCACAACACTGGTCCATACAAATGAGGTGGTACTGGCCTTACCAACTTCCAATGCGCCCCCTTTCATGTAAAAACCGTGAAAAGAGGGAATGGTGGCGAGTATAAATGCAAAGACCAAGGTTTTGATAAAAGAATAGGTAATGTGAAAGGGAATGAAATCTAATTGCAAGCCCTCTACAAAATCGGCACTGGTACTAAAGCCACCGAAAACACTTGCGAACCAACCACCGAAAATGCCTACGTACATGGCGATTGCAATAATGAACGGGTATAGCATCAAGGCAACTATTTTTGGAAAAATCAAGTAGTTCAGCGCATTTACCCCCATGATCTCTAAAGCATCGATTTGTTCGGTAACCCTCATAGTGCCGATACTTGATGTAATGAAAGAACCTACTTTACCCGCCATGATAATCGAACAGAAGGTAGGGGCGAATTCTAGAATAATCGATTGGCGCGTTGCAAAACCCACCAAGTTCTTAGGAATGAAGTCACTGGTAATGTTCATTGCTGTCTGTATCGCAACAACGGCGCCAATAAAAAACGAAATAAAAATGAGAATACCTATAGAACCATAGATAAGCTCATCTATTTCTTTTAAGATCAGGGCCTTCATGATCCTCCATTTGGTAGGCTTCTTAAAAACCTCAACGACCATAATCGCATAACTGCCAATATCGGCTAAGTACTTCATGGAATCAAATTAGACTTCGAAACGTAAAAATAGCAATAATGCAATTGATATAAAGATTGTTTGGAATTTTGTTACTGGAATTTTATTTTTGTTATCAGACAAATTTATCATGTTACTTGTCTTGACTTTTTAGTCACGCTCTTGAAATTTCAGAAGGTTTAATCGCTACATTTGTTCTGACGCAGTTTACTTTTCGCAGATGGAAAAAGTAATATGAAATAAAAAAAAGACCCTAAATGAAAAAGACAAACTCACAGCTTTTAATAATAGTTCTCTTGCTCGCCCTTGGCCCGATCGTATCGTTGGGGCAAAAGAAATCAAATGAACAAGCCGATAATTTAAGAACCTCACCCAAATTGGTTGTCGGTATTGTCGTGGATCAGATGCGCTATGATTACCTGACTCGATTCTGGAACCACTATGGTGATGGAGGTTTTAAGCGTTTGGTGAACGATGGTTTCAATTGCAAGAACAATCATTTCAATTATGCGCCCACAAGTACAGGGCCTGGGCATGCCTCTATTTATACAGGTACCACTCCGGCCACGCACGGCATTATAGGCAATGATTGGTATGATAAAGAAATTGACGAAGACGTGTATTGCGCAGCTGATGACAATTACGCCTCGGTAGGCACTACTTCAGATGCCGGTAAAATGTCACCCCATAGAATGAACGTGACCACGATAACCGACGAATTGCGATTACATACTCAAATGCGCGGTAAGACCATTGCCATTTCGATGAAAGATAGGAGTGCGGTTTTGCCCGGTGGCCACACGGCGAATGCGGCTTATTGGTTTTATGGCGCCGATAAAGGAAACATGATTACAAGTACCTTTTATATGCAAAACCTACCGAAGTGGGTCAAAGATTTCAATGCCTCTGGCAATGTGGAGAAGTATAAAAAACCATGGACCACCCTCAAAGACATTAATTCATATTTAGAAAGTGGCCTTGATAATACTAGTTACGAAGGTTTGTTTTCAGGAGAAACCGCCCCGACATTTCCACATGATCTTCCAAAACTTTTTAAGGAAAACGGAGAGTACGACCTCTTAAAGACCACCCCTTATGGTAATAGTATCATTGCCGATTTTGCCATTGAAGCCCTTAAAGGCGAAAATTTAGGAGCTGATGCCTTTACCGATTTTTTGGCCGTTAGTTTTTCAAGTACCGATTATGTAGGACATAAATATGGTGTGAATTCAAAAGAGATCCAAGACACCTATATCCGTTTGGATGTAGATTTAGAACGATTGTTCAAAGCCTTGGATAAGAAGGTGGGAAAAGGTAAATATACCGTATTTCTTACCGCTGATCATGGGGCGATTGATGTGCCATCTTATTTGAAAGATCAAAAAATACCTGCGGGCTATATTGAATTCGATTCGCTAAAACCCAAGTTCGGCGAATTTTTAAAATACAAATTTGGCACCATCGATATTATCAAGAATTTTTCGAACTATCAATTTTTCTTGGATCATGATATCGTGAAAAACCTGGATATGCAACTTGTCGACGTTCAAAATATCATTGCAAAAGAACTCTTGGGCTATGAAGGTATTGATAGGGTGTATACCGGCCATCAAATGTGGCAGAACGAATATACCGAAGGTATACCCTATATTTTGCAGAACGGATACAATCAAAAACGTTCAGGCGATATTCTATTGGTTTTGAAGCCCGGTGTGATAAGTTACCCAAAAACAGGGTCGACACATGGATCTCCTCAAATCTATGACACCCATGTGCCGCTCTTGTTCTATGGAAAAGGCATTAAAAAGGGAAAGACGACCGCACGTACCGAAATTGAGGATATTACACCTACTCTAGCCGCGTTATTGGGAATTGCTTATCCCAACGGAACAACAGGAAGTCCTATCGCCGAGGTGTTCGATTAACCTAAAATAAATGAACGGTCATTCTATCGGTATATTTGATTCAGGTGTTGGCGGCACTTCCATCTGGAAGGAAATTCAAGCACTTTTACCTTATGAGGGCACCATTTTTCTAGCCGATAGCAAGAATGCTCCCTATGGTGAAAAATCGCAAGAGCGTATTTTGCAACTCAGTATCAAGAATACTGAATTTTTACTGAACAGGAATTGCAAAATAGTGGTAGTGGCATGCAATACGGCCACGACCAATGCAATTGATTACCTGAGAAAAAATTATGACATTCCGTTTATAGGAATCGAACCGGCCATTAAACCTGCGGCCTTACACTCGAAATCAAAGAAAATAGGAATTCTTGCCACCAAAGGAACGCTTTCAAGCAGTCTTTTTCATAGTACCTCAGAGAACCATGCAAACGGTATTCAAATTTTCGAACAAGAGGGTAGTGGTCTGGTGCCTCTGATCGAGCAGGGCGAGATCGAAAGTGAAGCGACCAAAATCTTGCTTAAAAAATACTTGACTCCAATGTTGAACGAAGGAATCGATTACCTTGTATTGGGCTGTACCCATTACCCGTATCTGATTCCTGTTTTAAGTGAATTGCTACCTAAACATATTAAGATCATTGATTCTGGTGAGGCCGTTGCCAAACAGACCAAAGCGATTTTAGAAGAAAACGATTTATTGAAAAATTCTGAAAAACCAGGTAAACATCGGTTTTATACCAATGCCGGCCTTTCTATTTTGAATGGGTTTTTGAAGGATGTCGATACACCAATTGAAACTTCATATCTTGATTTTTGATTACGTATTACTTGTCGACAATCAACGGCTATCTCCTTAGGTAGGTCAGGTAGGTAAAGTCGTATTTATGTTTTTCATCTTTGGCATGAAATTCCTCAGCGATCAATTGCCATTTGCTGTTATCGATTTCAATAAAGAAAACGTCGGCCTCAAAAGATTCGTGAACTCGGGTGAGCTCTATTTTATTGGCAAACACCTCTCCTTGACTATAAATTTCACCACCACCTATGATATAGGAAGTGGCATCGTTTTCAACGAGTTTTAGAGCCTCTTTCATTGAGTGCACGACGATACAGTCATCAAAGTGCGTTCGGTAGTTTTCGTCTCGGGTGATTATAATGTGAATACGGTTGGGCAGGGGTTTCTTAAAACTTTCAAACGTTTTTCGGCCCATAATGATCTTATGTCCTGTGGTCAGTTTTTTAAAATGTTTAAAGTCATCGGGTAGGTGCCAAAGTAAATCATTGTCCTTTCCCAAGGCATTGTTCTCAGCCGCTGCGGCGATCATGATCAGGGTGTTCATAGACCTTTTTTTTTATTGATCTGAGATAGAGGGAAATCGGTTTCGATATCCTTTTGAAGTTCGGCAATGCGTTGTTTTTGTTTTAAGACCAATTTTTCTCGTTGGGTTCTTTCCCAACGTGTTCCCATAAATTTTTGGGTCACAAAAACATTAAAGGCATGAACGATCATTATAAATGCCCAAAAGATGATTGCCCAAATTGACCAATCATAATCATCGCCATAGTTCAATATCTTATTTATGAGTACAAAAAAAACACTGCCTATCAAAAAAACGACAAAGTGGGCAAAGAGGTTTTTCTTTTGCCTGATCCTTTTTTGGGCATTTTCCAGCAATTCGTACTGTTCTAGATCCACACCTGAATTTTTTTTGCTCTTTGAAAACATGACAATACCTATCTTTATCACAAAGATACAGCAAATCGATTTTAGTAACTAATCAGTTTGTTTAAGTTATTGATAATCAGTAATTTTCGTGTTATTAAAAAATCGTAGTTGATTCGTAAAAAAGCAAAAAGCAATCTTTTAAATCATAAGTATCTGAATATCAGTAAAAATAAAAAATTTCTTGAAACCGACCTGCCTGCCGTAGGAAGGCTATCCCCAAGGCAAGCAGGGGTACCAGCCTGCCGGCTGGCAGGCAGGTTTCGCCCCCCGACAGTTCGGGGTCATTTGGCCTTAGGGCCAAAAACCGTCCCGAATGTTCGGGATTGTATTTTGCCCCACCCAGTCCCGACGCTTCGGGAGCGAAAAGGCAATTCCGACCTCCCCCAAGGGGAGGTGTAATCGGAAACCCTGCCTCTGGCAGGCAGGCCTGCCTGCCAGAGGCAGGCCCGAGGCAGAGCCGTCGAGGAATTATTTAGATTAAAATTTCGGTAAAAAAATCCTCGGGGCAAGCCCACGAGGCATTTAATGGAAGATAGTTTTTGATTTGATGAAAACCATCCGTTTTCAAACTTTCCTCTAAAAATCGAGGCAAGCCTCGGGGAATTAAACCCAAAGAGATTAAAGTTTTTGGCCTAAAATGGAAATTTTAAAAACTGTTAGGCCAATGTTCTTAAAACAAGCTGCTCAGCTAATTTTTTAAATGAAAAACGCACACTGATTAGTTACCGATTTTAAGCTTTTATTCTATGGATGAGATACGAAATGAATTTCCGGTGCTGAGACGGCAAATCTATTTAAATACTGCCGTATATGGCCCGTTGCATGAGGGCCTGGTGGCTTGGCGCCATAAGCACGACCTCCATTTTTTACAGGATGCAAGTGCCATGCGATCAAAAAGTCTTGAGATTATTTCAGGGGCCAGAACCGCAGTCGGGAATTTTTTCGGTTGCAAAAGGGAAAATGTAGCTTTGATCAATAATTTTTCATCAGGATTGAACGTGCTTTTAGAGGGTATGGATAAAGCCATGAAGGTGTTGATGTTAACGAATGATTACCCTTCGGTAAATTGGCCTTTTGAGCGTAGGGGTTTTGATATTTCCTATGTAAAGATCAGCGAAAATATGGAAGCCAACATTCGAGAAGCGCTTAAAAAAGAGGCGATATCTGTTCTTGCCTTGAGCTTGGTACAATGGCAAGACGGTATCAAAATAGATCTTGATTTTCTAAAAGATTTGAAAAAAGAAAACCCTGAATTGATTATCATAGCTGATGGCACCCAATTTTGCGGTACTGAAAATTTTGATTTTGAAAAGTCTGGCATTGATGTCTTGGGGGCAAGTGCGTACAAATGGCTTTTGGCTGGCTATGGTAATGGGTTTCTACTGTTCAAAGAAGGTATTAAAAACCGTTTTTCGTTAAAAACAATCGGCTTCAATGCCGCGGATGGTGATTTCAATAAAAAAGAAACACTTCGTTTTGCCAAGCATTTCGAACCCGGGCATCTGTCATGCCTAAATTTCGGCAGCTTAAAATTTTCTCTCGATTTTTTAACCGAAACAGGAAAAGACAAAATCGGAGCGCAGAACAGATTGTTATCTAAATTGGCAAAAAGTAAATTCTCTGAACTCGGGCTATTGCCGAATACGGTATTGGCAAGAAAAGAACACGGTACTATTTTCAACATAAAAGGCGATGATCAGCTTTTTAAAAAACTAACAGAAAAAGGAATCATTTGCTCTCAGAGGGGCGGTGGTATTCGTGTGGGTTTTCATTTCTACAATACCGAAGAAGATATTGATAAGCTCGTAGCGGTTTTAAAAGGTTGAATCCAACAAATCAAATAGACCTCTTTTTTCAGACCTAGTAGGTCTTAGCTTCAAATTTGTTTCCTTGATGTTTATCCTTACCCCTCCACTCCCAACAATAAATCGGCAATGGTCATCCTCATATAATCAAATTTATCGTAGGCCTTTTGGGTAAAATCAAAAAGGCTTAGACACCTGTCGTAATTCTGGTTTTCATAGGCTACTTTGTAGTACACGTTGTTATTGAGATAATCGGTCAAAGCCCGTAGGCCGTGTAAAAAAGGCATGACCAGCACACCGAGAGGCAGAGCTAGCAATTCGTTTTTCGTCAAAAAGGGTTCGTTGGCGGCCAAACCTTTTACAAAGGCGTCGAAGAGGTTTTTTTCGAAGGAAATCTTATAGAGTTCCTGCTCATCTTCTGGAGCGGTGTTGACGATGGTTCGAATGGCATCCCCAAAATCATAATGAAAATAACCCTTCATAAGGGTATCAAGATCGATCAAGCACAGGGCTTTGTTGGTTTTTTTTGAAAATAAGATGTTGTTGAGCTTGGTATCGTTATGGCAAATGCGAACGGATAGGTCAGCCACATTCAATTCGTTGATCTGCGACAGCATTTTCTTGGCGAAAGAAATGGCCCCTTCAGATTTATTCAGTTTTTCGATATCCGCAGTTGAGAGGGCTTTCTTAAACTGGGTTTCACGCAGACAAAGGTCATGAAATCTCGGAATAGTATCTATATAATCAGCGGTTGGTGAATTTTTCAGTAACGTATGAAACCTACCGATGATGCGCCCAGCCTCAAAAGCTATTTTTGGATCTGTGGTTGTATTGTACGCCGTACTGTTATCGATATAGGTCATTATACGCCAAAAGCCAGAGGCATCTGATAGAAAGGGTTGCCCTGAAACGGTCTGAATAAGTTCTATTTTTTTATAATCGTCTGCGTTTAGATGTTTTAAAGCATGGCCGATATTGCCCATGAGTCCGTCAACATCTTTAAAAACAGCGTGGTTGACACGTTGAAGAACATATTGGGGCGATTCGTCGTCTGATACTAGATAGGTGTCATTGATGAAACCATCGTTCAAAGGACTGAGTTTATAATCTTTCTTGGCCAAGTTAAAATGGGCTAAGATGGCATTCAGTTGTTTATGTGTGTGTTGGGCCATAAAAAATCAGTTCCATAAAGGCGAGGGGTATTGCCCCTCCTTAGTTTTTCGTAGCAGGCTTTCGATTGCCTTTTCTTTGTCACTGGCATAGGTTACACCAAACCATTCACTATCGCTGGGCAAGGCCCGAATAACGGCCTCATGGTCATCTTTCATTTGTTGTATGACAAAAGGGAGGTATATTTCCCCTTTTTGAACTTGTTCTTCATGTTTCAAAAATTCTCTGAATTGGGTCTCGGTACTAGAGAAAATCGATGGTTGGCAGATCCAGAAATTCATACTTGCCAGTTCGTTTCCATTGAATTCAAGACCTGAATCTTGATCTTTCAAAACAGATTCTTGCTGTTCTATTTCTGTGCGTTCATCCACCGATATCAATATGTTGTTCGGGTCGACCTTACAGATTCCCCTTGAAACAGGCCCATGTTCCGACAAGGTGTCTTTCAAAGGGTAGCCTACCAAGGCAAAATCTTTTGGACCTTTGTTATATTGTATAAATTCAGCAGCTTTCTGATAGGCTGATTTTCCGTAGAAATCATCGGCATTGATGACTACAAAAGCGTTCTTGATGACATTTCGTGCTGACCATACCGCATGGGCGGTACCCCAGGGTTTTTCCCTTTCCCCAGAGAAAGAGGCCCCCTCAGGCAGATCGGTCAGTTCTTGTGAAAGCACATCAAGTTGTATATTCTGTGGAAGACGTTCTTGCAAATGCTTCCTTAAAAAATCTATATTGTCTTTTTGGGTGATGACCACTATATGGTCAAAACCACTTTCAAGAGCACCGTATATACTGAATTCCATAAGAAATTCGCCCTCGGGACCCAAGTCATCGAACTGTTTTAATTTGCCATAGCGACTTCCGCGGCCTGCGGCCATAAGCAATAACGTCATTTGTATTCAATTTAAATGCCAAAAGTAGATTTTTGCGTTCAATTTTCCTTTTGTAATCGATGTATATCCCATATAAGCCAGTAAAAAAATCCTCGGGGCAAGCCCACGAGGCATTTAATGGAAGATAGTTTTTGATTTGATGAAAACCATCCGTTTTCAAACTTTCCTCTAAAAATCGAGGCAAGCCTCGGGGAACCTGCCAGCTGGCAGGCTGGTTAAACCCAAAGAGATTAAAACTGTAGAACATTCGTAAAGATTTTATAATTTAAGGCATTGTTTCGTGAAGAAGCAGAATACAGAAAATTATAGAACTAAATTCCAAAACAAATGAATTCAAGATGAGATTTCATCAAGAAAACTTCAGTAGCGGGTACGGGTATTGTTGCGATGCCAACGTTCACTTATGGTATTTTTGAAAAAGGGCAAAACGAAAAACCAAACATCGGTGTTATTGGGTTGGGTGGCCGAGGAACAGGTCATCTGGTAAATCTGCTCATGCGTAAAGATGTAAATATTACAGTAATCTGTGATATAGATCCAAGTCGTATTGCGATTGCAAAGGATAAAGTTGCCAAAGCTGGGGGCAAACCACCTAAGACTTTTGGAAGCAACACCTACGATTACCGTAATTTACTGGAGTCAAGTGATGTTGATGCCGTGGTAATCGCGACCCCGTGGCTATGGCATACTCGTATGACCGTAGGTGCTATGAAGGCCGGAAAATATGCAGGAGTAGAGGTTTCCGCATCCAATACCTTGGAAGAGTGTTGGGGTCTGGTAAATACGCATGAGGCGACGGGCACCCACATGATGATTTTAGAGAACGTGAATTACAGAAGGGATGTTCTTACCGTTCTGAACATGGTAAAGCAAAATGTTTTTGGTGAGCTTTTGCATTTTAGATGTGGCTACCAACATGATTTAAGGGGCATAAAGTTCAATGGTGGAAAAACACCTCCTGATAAGGGAGCAGAGTTCGGTGAAAAAGGATATTCAGAGGCCAAATGGCGCACCGCCCATTCTGTAAAACGAAATGCTGATGTATACCCTACTCACGGTCTTGGTCCCGTTGCGGCAATGGCGAATATCAACCGTGGAAACCGTTTTGTATCGATGACCTCGCATGCCTCTAAGGCTATTGGGCTCCCATAATTATATCGTTGAGGTTGGTGGGGAAAACCACCCGAACGCCAAAGTGAAATTCAAACAGGGCGATGTGATTACTTCTGCCATTGAAACGGCAATGGGTGAAACGATTATCATTACCCACGATTGTAATTTACCAAGACCCTATTCGTTGGGCTTTAGGGTACAAGGGGCAAACGGACTTTGGGAGGTGGACGACAATAGAATTTTTATTGAAGGAAAATCAGAACCTCATAAATGGGATGCTGCCGATGAATGGCTGAAAAAATACGATTATCCCCTATGGAAAAAATATGGGGAATATGCAATGGATGCCGGACATGGCGGAATGGATTTCTTTGTACTGAACGCCTTTGTCAAATCTGCCAAGGCAAATATCGCCCCTCCAATGGATGCTTATGACGCAGCTGCTTGGAGTGCGGTAACACCCCTGTCAGAAGTTTCGATCGCAAACAATGGTGAACCGCAAGATTTTCCTGATTTTACCCGAGGGCTTTGGATCAACAGGAAGCCCTATCAATGGATGAAAGAAGATTATTGATTTTTCAAACTTATAGTTAAAGAGCTATTGTAAAACTGACACTTATCATATTTTATTCTGTCTAGTGGTATTATATTTGAGCAGATAGATTTGTTTATGGGTAGTTTAGTGCAGAAATATAATATTCCGGGTCCTCGTTACACGAGCTACCCTACCGTTCCTTATTGGAATATGGATACTTTTTCAGGTAATAAATGGGAAGCTAGTGTTCAAAAAAGTTTTGAAAAGAGTAATGCTGATGAAGGTATTAGCATATACATTCATTTACCATTCTGTGAAAGCATGTGCACCTTCTGTGGGTGTCATAAGCGTATAACCAAACGTCACAATGTTGAGTCGCCCTATATCAACTCCTTGCTCAAGGAATGGGCGCTGTACTTAGATTTGTTTTCGCAAAAGCCCATTGTCAAAGAGCTGCACTTGGGAGGAGGAACACCTACTTTCTTTTCTCCCGAAAACCTCAAAATGCTCATCAACGGAATTTTAAAATACGCCGATAAGGCCGAAGACCATAGCTTTAGTTTTGAGGGGCATCCTAACAATACGACCCGTGAACATTTACAGACATTGTACGATGTTGGTTTTAGAAGGGTAAGTTACGGTGTGCAAGATTATAATGAAACGGTTCAAAAAGCCATTCATAGGGTACAACCCTTTGAAAATGTAAAAAAAGTGACGAATTGGGCCAGAGAGATCGGGTACACTTCTATAGGACATGATATTATTTTTGGGCTACCGTTTCAGACAATAAAAGATGTAAAAGAGACGATTCTTAAGACCAAAGAACTGATGCCCGATCGGTTGGCGTTTTATAGTTATGCACATGTGCCCTGGTTAAAGGGCAATGGGCAAAGAGGCTATAAGGATGCAGATTTACCATCTGGTAATGAAAAAAGAGAACAATACGAAAAAGGCAAACAATTACTGGCCGAAGTGGGTTATCATGAAATAGGTATGGATCATTTTGCATTGCCGTCCGATGGTCTTTTTCAATCATTGGAAACAGGAACCTTGCATCGTAATTTTATGGGCTATACCGCATCTAAAACCCAATTGATGATTGGTTTGGGGGCTTCAAGTATAAGTGATAGTTGGTACAGCTTTGCCCAGAATGTAAAGAGTTTGGAAGAGTACCAACATTTAGTGGCGAACAATGTTGTACCCATATATAGGGGTCATATTTTGACCAATGAAGACCAAATTATCAGAAATCACATCTTAAATTTAATGTGTCGTTTTGAAACATCTTGGGATAAAAAGACATTGGATTTTGCCGAACTTGATATGGTTTTGGACAAATTAGTGGAAATGGAACAAGATGGATTGGTCAAAATTCGTTCGAACCAAATCAAGGTGACAGAAAAAGGGAGGCCCTTTATACGTAATATTTGTATGGCTTTTGACGTTCTATTACATAGAAGAGCACCTGAAACGCGTCTTTTTTCAATGACTATTTGATTTAGAATTAACCTGAAAATTTAAAATAATGAAAAAAATAATCGTACCCATAGATTTTTCAGAGCAATCTGAATACGCAATAAAAGTTGCCGCTTCGTTAGCTAAAAAACATGGTTCCGAAATTTTGGCACTCCATATGCTAGAGTTGAACCAGGCCATACTCACCTCCTCTGAAGGCTTTCACCCTGAACAAACTGTTTTTCTTTTAAAATTGGCAGAAAAGAAGTTTGGCAAGTTTTTGGATAAACCCTATTTGAAGGGAATTTCAATTACGCCTATAATTAAGCACTTTAAGGTTTTTAGCGAGGTCAATGAGGTCGCTAAAGAAAACGGTGCTGATTTAATCGTTATGGGCTCGCATGGGGCTGACGGCTTAAAAGAGATATTTGTCGGGTCGAATGCCGAAAAAGTGGTCAGAAATGCTGATATTCCGGTTTTGGTCATCAAAAACGAACATGAGAATTTCAAGGTCGACCGTTTTGTTTTTGCTTCTGATTTTAAAGAGGAAAATCTTTCGGCATTCAAAAAAGCAAAGGATTTCGCGAATATGTTATCTGCGGAGTTAGAACTGGTCTATGTTAATGTTCCTGGTGATGATTTTCTAAGTACTAGAGATGCTTACCATAGAATAAATCAATTTCTGACTAGTGCCAGTTCTGGCCAAGAGGTCGAAATTTATAATGACTATAGTGTAGAAAAGGGTATTTTGAACTTCAGTGAAACTATTGGAGCAGATATAATAGCTATCCCCACCCACGGCCGTAAAGGCTTAGCGCATTTCTTTATGGGCAGTATTGGTGAAGATATTGCAAACCATTCCAAAATTCCCGTAGTGACCTTTAAGATTTAGTCGGTTGTTCTCCTTCTAAAGGAAAGTGAGTTTAAATAGGAAATAGTAGGACAGTATTTTAGAAACCAAGTGAATTGGTTATTTGCGTTCAGAAACGATATTATTTTTTAGGGTTACCCATTTAAGTCGCATTAATTTTGATTTGCTTGATTGTCACAGGTTGGTGTA
>UOEL01000084.1_pt1 | contig 23020 bp, 19 predicted proteins | sample 1989351 | NCBI WGS metagenome assembly UOEL01 (sample SAMEA4712195, study PRJEB27164) | hydrothermal vent metagenome | biome: marine basaltic hydrothermal vent biome; feature: marine hydrothermal vent; material: mineral | place: Pacific Ocean | collected 2011-06-14/2011-07-23 | depth 1719 m
AGGTCATATACGGCCTTTACAAAAGCAAATGGAATCGAACACCAAAAGCTTATAGCCAACAAAGGGCAACGAGTGAAAGATAAGGTATATCATGTACAAAATGTGAATAATACTGCTAGTAGATTGCGAAGCTGGATGAAACCATTTAATGGAGTAGCAACAAAATATTTACAGAACTATTTAAACCGGTTCATGATACTTGAAAAAATAAAGAATGGCAATGAAAGGTTGAGGACCTTTGGTATGCTAGCTTTTGCAGGTCTTTACACATACGAAAGATGCAATTAGGCAGTCAATCAGTCATATATTAGAATATAGCCTTTGCTTTTAATGAAGTCTTATTAGTATAGAATAATTGTTTTTTAATTATTTGAATTAGCTACAGTTAAAGCCATTTGCATTTGCGAATGGCTTTTTTTATCGAGGTAATTTAAGAAAATCAGATTAACGGTCGATGAGCGAAAAAAACTTCGCTTTTTTTGTAATAAAAATTCATAGCTGACTTTACTAAGGCCACAAGTAATCGCATACCGAATTGCGAAGTTCGTATTAAAACCCACTGCAAATTATCAATATGGTTATTTGTATTTATTTTGGGCTATTTACGAATACATATTTTAACAATAATCGTATAAATAGGCGTTATACCAACTCATATATTTAACCTATTTGACGTTATGAACAAAACAACAACATTAAGTATCGCAATGGCTCTCTTATTAGTAAACGGAATTTTTGCGAATGACCCTAAAACCGAAATTGAAAATTTAGACATTAACTCTATACAGTATATTGAAGAGGAAGAGGAGTTCGACCTGGGCTTTGATACCGCTGACTATTTACCCGAGAATTTTGACCCGTACAAGTTCTATGTAAACTTAGATGCGGTTGTATATATTGAGGATAATGAGATCGATACATTTGATTCCGCAAAATTTTTACCAGAAGGCTTTGATGCCTATGCAGACCCAACCGATGTTCAGAGTATCAATTATATTGATGAAAGAGACAACATCGTTTTAAATTTTGATGCCAAAAAACATCTGCCAGAGGGTTTTAATGCGTATATAGTTAAGAATTAAGATTCCCCTTATTTGAATTTGTTAAGACAAAATCTCTGCTAAGAACAGGGATTTTGTTTTTTTGATGATTCTAGCATTACTTCTTAAGGGGTGTGCAACATCTAAAGCACTCCACTTTATATCTACTGGCAAAGTACCGTGAAATCATTAATTTATTGTAACTAATCAGTCTGTTTAAGTTATTGATAATCAGTGATTTTCGTGTTATTAAAAAATCGTAGTTGATTCGTAAAAAAGCAAAAAGCAATCTTTTAAATCGTAAGTATCTGAATATCAGTAAAATTAAAATTTCGTTAAAGTTTTTGGCCTAAAATGGAAATTTTAAAAACTGTTAGGCCAATGTTCTTAAAACAAACTGCTTAGCTAATTTTTTAAATGAAAAACGCATACTGATTAGTTACGAGAATTTTAATAGATAATTGAATCGGAAGCGATTTTCGGCAGGTCATAATCACCATAATTGATTGTAATCTGACCGTTGTTCAAGGTCTTCGGGCCATCTGAACCCAGATTGGTCTTATAAATATATACCTTTTTCAATTTTTTGAAACCGGATAATTTTTGCAGATGAATTTTTTCAAAGTCGGTACTGGTCAAATTGATCGATTTTAGATGGTCTTGCCCACTAAGCAGTTCTATGTTTTTACCCGAGATATCCGTATTATCCAACTTCAGTATCGTTAAATGGGGAAGCATCGCTAATTTTTCAAAGATAGCATCGGTAATTTGTGTGCCGCCTAGATCTAAAATGGCGACTTGATCTTTTATAGGAAGTAATATTTCAAAATCAGTATTGGAAAAAGACGTTTGTTGATGCATGACACATATAAATAGTTGACGATTTCACTAATGTTCTCTACATGTATACCCTGTTGCGTAATCTTTCGAATAGTATCTGTGGCAATCGCTACAACTGTTAAATCTGGATAGTCAGTATCTGATTTTTGAGGAAAGAACGAGGCAAAAGAGCTCTTTTTTCATACCCGTTTCCCCAATGGTTTTGTCAAACGGATGCCCTTCATCGGCCCAAGCTCTGGCTAATTGTACCTCTTCTGCTGTTGGTTGGGTTTTGTCTTTAGGGGGCATACGGCCATCGTCTTCTTTAGGAAGGCTCATTCTAATAAACAGTTCACTTTCTTGGGCATTATTGGCCGAGATGGTTTCTCCGTTTTCACCGCCCTTTAATATGTTCTCTTTTGTGTGCAATTGCAGCTCACCTTTTATTTTTTTAGGATTGTGACAGCTTATGCACTTGTTATTTAGAATGGCTTTATTTGGGTGCTGAAATCGACCTCTTCAGATGGGGGCAGCGAATACCAAATAAATGCGATAAGGCAGAGTGCCACAGCAATTAAAATTTCGGTATAAAGCTTCTTGTTCATCTTATGATTGATAAGCGTAATTCGCTATCAGTCATAAATATAGGTGATTTTGTGGGTTTATGGTTTTAGCGCCACTATTTTACTATCGCCTTCTACAACTACTTTGAGCAAGTCGTATTTGGACAAGGCTTTCATCGACCTATCCCATTTTTTACCGCTGAGACCTGCCTGCGACTTTAATTCATTAAGTGGCATAGAACCTTCGGGCTTTAAGAGGGCAATGATTGCTTTTTCCTCGTCTGTGAGTTCATGTTGTTTTTGCTCTGGTCGCATTTGAGGAAAGAACAATACCTCTTGAATAGAGGAGTTATTGGTCAGCAACATGACCAAACGATCTATGCCTATGCCTATGCCCGAGGTTGGTGGCATACCATATTCCAAGGCCCTGAGAAAATCTTGATCGATGAACATGGCCTCATCATCCCCTTTTTCAGATAGTTTTAATTGATCTTCAAAACGTTCGCGCTGGTCAATGGGGTCATTGAGTTCTGAGTAGGCGTTTGCCAATTCTTTTCCGTTTACCATCAATTCAAAGCGTTCGGTCAGAGCAGGGTTGCTACGGTGTTCTTTGGTCAAGGGGCTCATCTCTTTTGGGTAATCGATAATAAAAGTGGGCTGAATATAAAAATGCTCACATTTTTCACCAAAGATCTCATCGATCAGTTTCCCTATTCCCATTGTATCATCTACCTCTAGTCCTAATTTTTTTGCTGTTTCCCGAAGCGGTATTTCATCCATTCCGGCCACATCAAAACCGGTATGTTCTTTAATGGCCTCTAAGATGGGTACTCTTGGATAAGGGGCTTTGAACTCGATTTCGTTTTCTCCAACGGTTACCTTAGAAGATCCATTGGCATCAATGGCGACTTTCTCCAAGAGTTCTTCGGTAGTGTCCATCATCCAATTATAGTCTTTATAGGCAACATAGAGTTCCATTACGGTGAACTCTGGGTTGTGGGTGCGATCCATACCCTCGTTTCTGAAATCTTTAGAAAATTCGTAGACCCCGTCAAAGCCACCGACGATCAATTTTTTTAGATATAGTTCGTTGGCGATTCGCAAATACAGGGGTATATTCAATGCATTGTGGTGTGTCAGAAAAGGACGGGCGGCCGCTCCACCAGGAATGGGTTGTAAAATAGGCGTTTCTACCTCTAAATAGCCACGGTCATTGTAGAATTGTCGAATGCTATTGGTAATCTTCGTGCGTTTGATAAATGTTTTCTTAACGGATGGGTTTACGATCAGATCCACATAGCGTTGGCGATATCGTAATTCTGGGTCGTTGAACTCATCATAAACGTTGCCATCTGAATCTTTCTTTGGCAACGGAAGCGGCCGCAGGGTTTTGCACAAAATCGTAAAATTTTTGACCATGACTGTTTTTTCACCTACTTGGGTGGTGAACAGTTTACCTTCTATACCAATGATATCACCAATATCCAATAATTTTTTATAGACGTCGTTGTATAGGGTCTTATCCTCTCCAGCACATATTTCATCACGATTAAAATAAACTTGAATACGGCCCTCGCTATCTTGTAGTTCGGCAAAAGAGGCTTTCCCCTGAATTCTACGCGACATCAACCTACCGGAGATAATCACCTTTTTTCCTTCCGTATAATTATCCTTGATACTTTTCGAAAGTGCATCTACCGGATACAGAGCAGCGGGGTATGGGTCAATGCCCATCTCCCTTAATCTGGTCAATTTTTCCCTTCTGATGATTTCTTGTTCCGAAAGTTGCATATACCTGTTTGTTAAAGCTGCAAATATAGTATTTCAATGTGGCAATGATCCAATATGAAAATAAAAGAGTACTGCTGATTGGAAAACACCTTTTACAGATACTGGGCTTTTGACCTTATAGCTTTTGATTTTCAACTTTTGACCAATGACCTTAATATTATCATACCTTTCTCTACTGTAACAAAAACAATCTTTTTGCGTCAAATAAGTACACCCAACCGAACGGATGGGTTGGTCAATCAAAAAAAAATCCTACAACAATGAGTTTTTTACGTGTTTTACTGGCAATACTATTTCCGCCCTTATCGGTTATCGGTAAAGGGTGCGGCTCTTTTTTAATTGTGCTGTTGCTTACGCTTTGCGGATGGGTGCCAGGGGTTATAGCTGCTCTTGTCATTTTGAACAATCCTAATTAAGTCCTCCCCTAACCCCTCCGAGGGAGGGGGACAAACCTGCATTGTCACCGTTCGGTTTATCACCCGTTCGTTGTATCTTTGCCCTATGAACAAGGTTGTTTCGATTCAAGATTTGGGGCTTAAAGATTATAAGGAGACTTGGGACTATCAAGAACTGCTCTTTCAACAGACCGTTGACCTTAAAATCAAGAATCGCAGGGAAGAAACCGGTTTAGAAACCCCCAATCATTTTTTATTGGTCGAACACCCACATGTGTATACTTTGGGCAAAAGTGGTGATATGGCCAATTTATTGGTAGATGAAGATCAACTAAAGGCGAAGGGAGCGAAATTTTACAAAATAGATAGGGGAGGAGATATCACCTACCACGGCCCTGGTCAAATTGTAGGGTATCCTATTTTGGATCTTGACAATTTCTTTACCGATATTCATAAATATTTACGTTTATTAGAGGAAATGGTCATTCTTACCTTGGCCGAATATGGTTTGAAAACTGAACGTTCAAAGGGTGAAACAGGTGTTTGGTTGGATGTCGGAACGCCCTTTGCCCGAAAAATCTGCGCTATGGGCGTACGCGCCAGTCGCTGGGTGACCATGCACGGTTTTGCCCTTAATGTAAATACCGATCTGGGTTATTTTGATCTGATGATCCCCTGTGGGATAAAAGGTAAGGCGGTTACTTCGCTCAATGTGGAATTGGGAAAAAAGGAAATAGATATGGCTGATGTAAAAGAGAAATTGCTAAGGCATTTTGAACTACTCTTTGAAGCAGAGCTACTAAAACAAAAACCCGAGGTTCAAACCTCAGGTTTTTGTTTTTAATAGAAAAATTTGTAACTAATCAGTCTGTTTAAGTTATTGATAATCAGTGATTTTCGTGTTAATAAAAAATTTCTTGAAACCGACCTGCCTGCCGTAGGAAGGCTATCCCCAAGGCAAGCCATAGGGGTACCAACCTGCCGGCAGGCTGGTTTCGCCGGTTTCATCTCGATTATCATCGGGAACCGAAATTTTATATTTTGCCCCGCCCGGTCCCGACGCTTCGGGGGCGAAAAGGCAATTCCGACCTCCCCCAAGGGGGAGGTGTAATCGGAAACCCTGCCTCCGGCAGGCAGGCCTGCCTGCCGGAGGCAGGCCCGAGGCAAAGCCGTCGAGGAATTATTTAGATTAAAAAATCGTAGTAACTGTTCAGCCGTTACCCGGATGTTTTTCTTTAAAAAGCGGCAATAGATCTGGATCTTGTGTTTTTATTTCGGATCTTTCACAAAACCTTTTGCGGTGACCGATAAGCAGCTCTTGATACAGTTAAGGAAAGAATTCGACCTCTTCAAAAAGGAGACGGGCGAAAAGCGACAAAGAAAAAAAACCCGATTTGAAAGCTTCTTGTTGTTCCAGGGTCTTCGAGCAATATGCCAACTTGATAAGACCGGTCATAAAGGCCTATGACAGAAAATTCAAGAAGACCGATGAGCAACGTTTGGCCTTTGGGCCGGAAAAGCACAAGTACCTGTTCTTGAAGTTCATAAAACAGCCCCATGTCCCTTTTGACAGCAATCAGGCGGAAAGAGATCTCAAGATGATCAAGGTCAAGCACCTGCCTGCCTGCAGGCAGGGAAAGTGTCTGGCTGTTTCAGGTCACAGACCCATGTGCAATACTTCGCGACCATTAGGGGGGTACATCTCCACGCTCAAGAAAAACAGGGAAAAGGTGCTCGATAATATCCAAAGGGCTTTTCTTGAAAATCCCCATCTGCCTCCAATATCCAACGGCTGAACTGTTACCATTGAATAAATCTACATTGCATCTAATGATTTAATAGGCAAATAATTATTAGCCATAGGAAAAACAACATTATCTTCTCTAAAAATATGAAGTTTTAGCATTTCTATTAATGCTTTAGATTGTTCAATAGCAAGGTCTAATATAACCATTCCTGAATTTTGATCTGGAATACGGGTAACTAAACCGAATAAATTAAACGATATAGCAGCTAGTTGTAACATCTTTATATGATCGTCTTCCATTAGGTCAACAACTGTCTTTTTTGCACCTGTACTAAATTCTTCTTTTTCATGAAGAATAGTGTTTAAATCGGCAAAAATAGTATTATCTTCTTTTCTGTTATGTTCAATTATAACATCATCAAAGAAAGAAAAGAAGTCGTTTATTTCTTCAAAAGTGTTTTTAGAAAAACCGCTAGTTTGTAGTAAATTAAGTGTGTTTTCAAACGTATTAATCACTTTATTACACTCTTTATGCTCATCCATTAATGATTGAATTATTGGGTGCATATCTTCATACTTCACTTCATCTAAAGCAGGCGGTTGAAATGCATCTGGCGGATCCATAGGAGAAAACTCTTCGGTTTTATTTTGGCGTTCTACCATTCTTTTTAATGGATCTTGTTTGTTAAGGTTTTTTAAATCTATGCTCATGTTTTTTAAATTTTAATTAAAAGAAGTTTAGTAAACTTCTTTTTGTTATTAATTTTCTGAAAATCAATATGTTTTCAGCTCGTCTATTGTCTAATATCTATCAGTCTAGCGTCTAACTTTACGGTTTATCAAATTCTCTTTTAGGTCCTAAATAATACCACCAATTAAGTATTAAGCAGATTAAATAATATATAGCAAATCCATAAAGAGCATATTCTGCAGTTCCTGCTGCAACTTGTTGTCCGAAAACCTTTGGAATGATAAAAGCACCATAAGCACCTATTGCTGCTGTCCAGCCCAATACTGGACCTGCTTTTTCTTTAGAGAAAATATACGGAATACTTCTAAAAGTTGAGCCATTTCCTATTCCTGTCATTAAAAACAACATCATAAATGCCGTAAAGAAAGGCCACCAATATACTTCTGGAGTACTGGTTTCTCTTGCCTGAACAACATAATATGCAACAGCCAATGCTGCAATAATTTGAAAGAAAGTACTCCACGCAGTTACTCTCGAACCACTATTTACTTTATCTGAAAGTATTCCTCCCAAAGGTCTAATTAAGGCTCCAATTATTGGGCCTAAAAATGCCCATAGCATAATATTTGGGGCATTTGGGTTTACCCATTCTGGATCTAAAGCATTTGAATATACAAATATATCTTGGGCTAGTTTAGGAAATACCATTGAGTAGCCAATGAAAGAACCAAATGTCATCACATAAATAATAGTCATAATCCAATTATGTTTATCGCCAAGAATGGAAAATTGTTTTTTAAGATTTTGTTTTATCTCTCTAGGAGTTGCAACTTTCATAAGAAAAACACATAGAAAAACTACAATAGGAAGCACAATCCACATAGAAGAATTTTTCATTCCCCAATCTCCCCACGGAAGACCAACTAGCAAAAATGCTCCTACAGCTGCCGAAATTAGACCTAGCATTACCATATATAATGTTTTAGAAATACCTTTTACGGTATTAGGTAAACTAGGCGTGCCCGTAGATACATTATTCATCCCGAAAAATGCACCTAAAGTTGCCAATGCTATTAATGGTACCCAAACCCAAGCAGCATTTTGTAAGCCTTCAAATGGAGCACCTTTTGCTGTTGCAATAGAACCTGCAGTACCACCAAATAATGAAACGGTTACAGCCAATGGAATAACTTTCTGCATAATACCAACTCCAAGATTTCCAAGCCCAGCGTTCATACCTAGTGCGTAACCTTGTATTTTCTTCGGAAAGAAAAAACTAATATTACTCATTGAAGATGAAAAATTTCCTCCACCAAACCCAGACAGTAATGCCATTGTAGCAAAGAATATATAAGGAGTGTTGATGTCGCTAAGTGCAATTCCTGTTCCAATAGCCGGAATTATTAATAATGCAGTAGTAATGAAAACTACATTTCTGCCACCACCTAAAGATATTAAAAAGGAGTTGGGAAGTCTTAAGGTTGCACCAGATAAACCTGCTATTGCTGGCAGGGTATAATATAAACTATTGATTTCTTTAAGTTTTGTAATATATTCTTCAGAACCTTGTACGAGACCTTCTATCATCCCGAAACTAAAGCCGAATTCTTTCATATACTTAATTAGTACGCCCCACATTATCCAAATGGAGAATGCAAGAAGTAAAGCAGGTATAGATGACCATAAGTTTCTAGTGGCTATTTTTTTTCCTTTGGAATTCCAAAAGGATTCATCTTCTACGTTCCAATCTTTGATATTAATAGACATACTGTTTTTTTAAATGGTTATATTCTTCTCTCTTCATTTTCCCGCACCCCGAGGCTTCGGGATGCGGGAGTTTTTCATTTATCATTTTTCATTTTTTTCTCTAACCTCAAACTCAATGATAATCCTCAAAAGCACCTTTAGGTTCTTTTAATGCAAATGCGGCATATATTAAACTAACCAAGGCACCTGCAGAGAGTAAATACAAGAATGTTTTTTCGTCTGTCATGGTATATAAAAACAAATACACTACAGCACCTACATTTCCGTAAGCACCTGCCATTCCGGCAATGCGACCCGTCATATCTTTTTTAATAGTTGGTATGATAGCAAATGTTGCTCCTTCTGCTCCTTGTACAAAGAAGGAAGCGAATATGGTAATTACAATTGAGGCAATTAGCCAAGTTACCGTATTGTAAAGAGGCACTAATGTTACTTCGCCTGTAATACTATCAACTGGACCATATTGAGGAATCATGGCCATTAAGAAAAAGCCAACAACAATTCCTACCATATAGAAAACCATTGTCTTTTTTCTATTACCCATTTTATCTGAAAGCAATCCTCCTAACGGACGAGCAATTAAATTAATAACAGCAAAAGATCCTGCTATAATTCCTGCCAATTCTAGTGTTACTATTCTATCTCCGTTAGTATTTAATAAAGTGCTAAAAACTTGATAAAAAAACATAGGTAGCATAGACACAATGGCAAGTTCAGCACCAAAATTTGCAAAATAGGTAGCGTTTAATGCTCCTATATTTGCAAATGAGTATTTTTCTTTTTCCGGAATTCCTGCTTTTATTTTGGGTAAATTATGTTTTGTTACTTTGATTACATCCATTAGATAAACAAAAAACAAAACTCCCCATAGTATATAAACTGTAGTCCAGTTCAACATTGCTTGTCCATCAACTTGCTGTTTATGTAAATTGTAAACTACTAAACCAATAGCACCAAACAATGGGAATTGCCAAAACCAATATTGCACTAAATCTTTTATGGAAGTAATAGGCATAGGTTCTAGTTTGCCTTTTTTCTTTTTAACTTCAACACCTTCCGGGTGATCTTTTACTGCAAAGAAATAGAATACCCCATACGTCGCACACATAATACTGGTAATTGCCAAAGACCATCTCCAACCATCTTCTCCGCCTATTACAGTAATTGCAAAAAACGGAACTAAAGCGGCAACGGCAGCCGAACCAAAATTACCCCAACCTGCATAAAAACCTTCTGCTCTACCAATGTATTTTGGCGTAAACCAATTGGCTGTCATTTTAATTCCAATTACAAAACCTGCACCAATGGTACCTAAAAATAATCTAGATATTGTTAGCATAGTAAGTGTATCACCAAATGCAAACATTAAACCAGGAATAAGAGTTAAAACCATTAAACCTGCAAAAATAACTCTTGGACCGTAGCGGTCAATTAAATTTCCTACAACAACTCGGGCAGGTATTGTTAATGCGACGTTACATAAAATAATAGATTTTACATTTGCTTTGGTTAGCCATTCAAATTGGTCTAACATTTTTGTTAGAATTGGTGCTACATTAAACCAAACAACAAATGTTAAAAAAAAGGCAATCCAAGTTAAATGTAAAGTTCTTATACTGGGGTCTTTAAAATTCAGTAATCTTGGTTCGGATTGTTCCATCGTCAATGGTGTTAAAAATATTAGTTGTTTTTTGGGCGATGTATAGACCAAGGTGTTTTTGGGCTTCTTACTTTTCTTTTATTCCAATTCCAAATTACTTGTTGATATGGTTTCCAAAGGTAGTTTAGAGGATATACTAAAAAGTGTACTAATCTTGTAAATGGGGTCATTAAGATAATTACAAAAGCACCTATTACGTGTAATTTAAACATTAGTGGCATAGCACTCATTGCTGCAATATCTGGTGAGAATGTAAAGATAGATTTTAAATAAGGTGATACTGTTGATGCAAACCAAGAGCTTCCCCATCTAAAAAACAAAGCGGTGTAAATTCCTGTAAATATTTGAAATAGTAACAATAGTTCTATAAAAATATCCATTTTAGTAGTTACCATTCTAATTCTATCATCAGTTAGTCTTCTTATATATAGAAGGATCAGTCCTATAAAAACACAAATTGCCGCTATAAATGAGGTAATTTCTAAAAATAGTAATCTTAAGGGTTCACTGTTCCATAGAATAATACTTTTAGGAATAAGAAATGCTATAAGATGGCCAAAAAACAGAATCATAATTCCGAAGTGAAAAGGAATTGAACCCCAAAATAATTTTTTGCCTTCCAAAAATTGAGAAGATAGAGATGATACTTTAAATTTTTGCGATCTATATCTAGTGATAGTTCCTATTAAGAATACCACAAATGCAATATATGGTAAGGTGATAAAAAAGAAGTTGTTTAATATATCCATTTTGCTGTTTTTAATTATGATCCGATAGTTATTTCTTGTTTTATTGAACTTAAAAATCCTCCTGACCGTTGAGGTTGTTCTTGTATTTTAATTTTAAAATCGTAATCTAATGCTTTATATAAAGTTACAAGAGCATGTTTGTATATGGTAAAGGATTCGTGTTTATCTAACAAAGTCTTATGGTGTTTCATATATACTTTTTCTTTTGCTAGAATTTGTTTGTCTCCAAAGCCTTCAATCATTTTAAATAAAGCGGGAGCGATTATTTTATTTATTAAATCATCAAGTAATTTTTGATCTTCAATTTTATTTATTAGTTTTAATATGTTTGACAGGTTATCTGCCAATTCATCACCGCAATCAACACCATACTTTTGATGTTCTTTACGAAGGTTTACTAATAGTTCTCCTCTTTTATAATCGTCTCCAAAAATCACATATCCAATATCTAATGTGGTTATTGATTGTAATTCAAATGTTCTTAAATACAAACCTTCTAACTCATATTTTGTAACATTAGTAATTACATCTGTAAAAGTTTGTAATTTTTTACCAACATCTGGCAATACATCATCTAAATATTTTTGAATATTTTTCGCTTTGTTTACATAGTCTTCCTTTTGAGGAAAAATAAACAAATTTGAAATTTTATTATAATCTAATAATTGCTTCATAGTTGAAAATTGTGTTATTTCATTTATCTTATCTCTTTTCTCTTTTCCACAGATTTATTCACACTTTTATATTTTTGTAAGAGTTCATCTGTTCGCTTTGCTCGGGTCGCAGATTTTCGCAGATTTTTCATTTTCCACTTTTCATTTTTCGCTATTCTCTTAAAGTCCACGAGCAGGTTTTTCTACAAAACCAAATCCTGCATCTCCTTTTCTATCGCCAGTAAACTCGCTCATTTCGATAGCCTGTTCTCTGTGCGCTGCCGGAATAACAAAGCGATCGTCAAATTTTGCCAAAGAGGTTAAATAATAGATAGCATCTGCCATTTCTGTGTCTAAACCTACTTCTTTAAGGCTTTTTGCAACCATTTCTTTATCTAGATCGCCAACAGTAACATCTCTACGATGCAATCGAACAGCCATTAATTTTTTGAGGGTTATTTTCATTAATTCTTCATCACCATTACTAAATAAATTAGCCAAATATTTAAGAGGCATACGTGCATCATCTACAGTTCCGAAAATGGTATCTATGGTGGCATCGTATTTTGTTGCTCTTTCCCAAAATTTAGAGATAGGGTTTAGGGTATCTTTTTGTGCTTCTACGTCATGGCTTGTTAATGATGCCATTACTGGCAATAATGGCGGAACGTAGAACAACATTGGCATTGTTCTAAACTCTGGGTGAAGTGGTAATGCCATTCCCCATTCTTTTACAAATTTATAAGTTGGCGAATCTTGTGCTGCTTTTAAGGTAGAGTCTGCAATACCATTTTTCTTTGCCGAAGCAATTACTTTAGGATCAAATGGGTCTAAAATCATATCCATTTGTTTTTTTATTAAATCTTCATCATCTGCCGCTGCAGCTGCTTCAATTTGATCTGCATCATAAAGTAATACTCCTAAATATCTAATACGTCCAACACAAGAGTGCATACAGGCTGGTGCTTGACCAGATTCTAGTCTTGGATAGCACAAAATACATTTTTCAGATTTTCCAGTTTCCCAGTTATAGTATGATTTTTTATAAGGACAAGCAGAGACACACATTCTCCACGCTCTACAAACATTTTGATTTATAAGAACTATGCCATCTTCTCCCCTTTTATAGATGGCTCTCGAAGGGCAAGAACCTACACAAGCAGGGTTTAAACAGTGATTACAAATTCTTGGTAGATAGAACATGGCCATACGTTCTAATTGAAACATTGCTTCTTGTTCTCCTGCAGATAAATTTTTAAAATTAGGATCATTTCGGGCAAAATCTGGTGTTCCGCTTAAGTCATCATCCCAGTTAGGTCCCATTTTTATGTCTATAGGTTTTCCTGTAATCATAGATACCGGTCTGGCAGTAACTTGCGTGTCTTCTTCGGGAGATTCTATTAGGTTTAAATATTTATAGGTAAAGGGTTCGTAATAATCATCAATTACGGGTAAGTTAGGGTTATGAAAAATATTTAATAATCCTTTGGCTTTTCCTGATTGTTTTAAACGGACTTTGCCTATATTTTTTTCCCAACCACCTTGGTATATTTCTTGGTCTTCCCATTTGGTCGGATATCCGGTACCTGGTTTGGTTTCTACATTGTTCCACCACATATATTCGGCACCTTTTCTATCTGTCCATATATTTTTACAGGCTATTGAGCAGGTGTGGCATCCAATACATTTATCTAAATGAAATACCATTGAAATCTGAGAACGTACATCCATAATATTGTGTTTTTATGTCTTTGATTTGTTTTATTTATTAGATCTACTAGGTTTTTAAAACCTAGTAGATCTTCTTTTCACTACCATTCTAGTTTATCCATTTTCTGAATCACTACGTGTGTATCTCTGTTTACTGCGGTTGGACCCCAATAATTAAAACCGAATGTAAATTGACCATAGCCACCTGCTAATAAATTAGGTTTTAAATGAATTCTGGTAATACTATTATTTGAACCACCTCTGTTGCCATTTCTCAATTGAGATTTAGGGATACTAATGGTTCTTTCTACTGTGTGATACACGATACATACTCCTTTAGGTATTCTTGAACTTACTACTGCTCGTGTACAGTAGGTGCCATTGTCGTTATGTACTTCTACCCAATCATTGTCTTTGATACCCATTTCTTCTGCATCGGCTTCGCTTATCCAGCAAGGCTCCATACCCCTTGATAGCGTTAACATTCTAATGTTATCCATATAGGTTGAGTGAATGTGCCATTTGCCATGAGGAGTTAAGCAGTTTAATGCTTTAGCCATACTTTTCCCTTTTAGGGTTTCTTTTAAATCGCCGTAAACTTCAGGGCAAGGAGATGGCTTGTATGTTGGTAAATGTTCACCATAGGCAATGTACATTTCGTGGTCTAAATAGAAATGTTGTCTTCCTGTCAATGTTCGCCAGGGTATTAATCGTTCAATATTATAAGTGTAAGCAGCATAAGCTCTACCATCGTTCATTAAGCCAGACCAAACAGGAGAGGTTAAATATCTTCTTGGTTGTGCTTGTAAGTCTTTGAAATCTAATCTAAAATCTTCGTTTCCTTTTGCAAGGTCTACCAATGGTATGCCTGATTTTTTCTCCATGTTTTCATAAGCTCTAACGGTAAGTGAACCATTAGTTAGTGAAGAGAGGTGTAATACAGCATTTGCAGCTTCCTTATCTTCTGCTATAGAAGGGTATTTTTTATCTCCTATTTTAATAGTTGGAAAATGATTAGATTCTATCATCTCATCGTATTCTTCTTCACACATATAATGATTACCGTGTGCACCTAATCCTTTTGTTTTTATATTTTCTCCTAAGGCACAGAATTTTTCATAAATTTTGGTATAATCTCTTTTTACAACTGAAATACCGTGCATTGTTTCACCAGGAATTGCCTCACATTCGCCATGATACCAATCTTTAATATCTTTTTGTGAAACTTCGCCTTTAGAATCATGTGAGATGGCTGTTGTAACAATATCTATTTGTTCTTCTGAAAGATATTTTTTTGAGAGTTCGCTTGTTTTTTTGGCAATTTCTTTAAATATCTCCCAATCTGATTTCGATTCCCATACAGGTGCAATGGCTTTGGAAAGTGGATGGATAAACGAATGCATATCTGTACTGTTTAAATCATCTTTTTCGTACCAAGATGCTGCTGGCAGTACTATATCTGAATATAATGCTGAAGAATCCATACGAAAATTAAGATCTACTACTAAATCCATTTTACCTGTTGGTGCAATTTCATGCCATTTTACTTCTTTGGTTTTCTCTTCATCATAATCTTTAGCAATAGCATTAGAGGTAGTTCCTAAATAGTGTTTAAGGGCAAATTCGTTTCCTTTCATAGATCCTGAAATTGCATTTCCTCTCCATATATACCATGTTCTAGGGAAGTTAAATTCGTTTTCAGGGTCGCCAACTGCGTAGCCTAATTCTTTGTTTTTTAATTTTTCGAGTACATATTCTTGAATGTCTTCATCTGTTTTTGCACCATTTGCTACGGCTTCTTTACTCAGTTCTAAAGTGTTTTGGTCAAATTGTGGGAAGAAAGGCATCCAACCCATTCTTACAGATTTAAAAATGTGATCTGCATGATGACCTGCCGTCATTTCATTTTTAGGAACTGTATTGTATCTAGATGAATGTCCGTCATATCTATATTGACAAGTATTAATATAATGCCAAATAGGTGCTTGTTGTAATCTTGCTGGTCCTTGCCAGTCTTTTGCAAAGGCAATGCTACCCCAAGAATCTGATGGAGCTAATTTTTCTTGACCTACATAATGGTTCATTCCACCACCATTTTTACCTACACAACCTGTTAGCATTAAAGCCATAATACCTGCACGGTAAATTAAATTGTTGTGATACCAGTGGTTGATACCAGCACCAATAATAATCATACATTTTCCTTCGGTAGTTTCGGCAGTATTTGCCCATTCTCTAGCAAAACTGATTACCATTTTGGCATCAATACCAGTAAATATTTCTTGCCAAGCTGGCGTGTAAGCTTGATCTTTTTCGTCATAAGATTTTGGATAATCTCCATCTAAACCTCTACTAACACCATATTGTGCCATAGTTAAATCGTAAACGGTTGTTACTGATTTTTCTCCGTCTATGGTTTTGATTCTTTTTACAGGAACATTTCGCATTGCTTTTTTATCTAGTCCAAATTCTGTGAATTCAACTTTGGCTACGTCATCTTTTATTTCTAAAAAGCTTAAAACAGGGTTGTATTCTTTATCTGTTTCACCATCTTCATATTTCATATTCCATTTTCCTTTCTCTTCTTGCCATCTGTATCCTGAACTTCCTTTCGGAATTACAAAACCCCCGGTTTCTTCATCAATGTTTACAAATTTCCAATCGCCTTGTTCAATATTTTTATGTTGTTCTAATTGGTTTGCTCGTAATAATCTTCCTGAAGAATAATGATTTCCTTCATCTTTTAATACGACTAAATAAGGACTATCTGTATAGCGTTTTGTATATTCAATAAAATAGGGTATTTTCTTTTCGTGATGAAATTCCTTTAGTATTACATGTGTAACAGCCATCCAAAAAGCACCATCGCTACCAGCATGTAAAGGAACCCATTGATCTGCATATTTTGCTACTTGATTAAAATCTGGTGAGAATACTACGGCTTTGGTTCCGTTATGTCTTGATTCTGCAAAGAAGTGACAATCTGGAGTTCTAGTCATATTCAAATTTGCCCCCATTACAGCAACCATTTTAGAGTTGTACCAATCTGCACTTTCGCAAACGTCTGTTTGTTCTCCCCATATTTCTGGGAATGCATTTGGTAAATCACAATACCAATCGTAAAAACTTAAATTTACGCCTCCAAATAATTGCAAAAATCTTGACCCACCTGCGTAACTAAGCATCGACATTGCAGGGATTGGTGAGAAGCCAACTACTCTATCAGGGCCATATTTTTTGGCAGTATAAATATTTGCTATTGCCATTATTTCTAAAACTTCATCCCAATGAACTCTTCTAAATCCACCTTTACCTCTGGCATTTTGGTATCGCTGTCTTGCTTCTTTATTATTTTGTAGGTTTTCCCAAGCTTGTAAAGGGTCGCCACATTTTTCTTTTTCTTCTCTATAAGCGTCTAATAAAGCACCACGAACTAACGGATATTTAATTCGTAAAGGACTATATAAATACCATGAAAATGAAATGCCTCTTTGGCAACCACGTGGTTCATAAGGTGGTAAACTGCTTTCTAATAGCGGGTAATCTAATTGTTGGGTTTCCCAAACAACAATTCCTTCTTTAACATGAATTTGCCAAGAACAACCACCAGTACAATTTACACCGTGTGTACTTCTTACAACTTTATCGTGCTGAAAACGATTTTTATAAAATTCTTCCCATTTTCTTGTTTGAGGAGAAATAATATCTTCAATCCAACTCATAAGTATTTGTTTTATTAGTTATATTTATTAATTACGAGATTTAATTTGTCTTTCGTAAATTCTTTTATTAACACTTTCTTTTTTACGTTTATACCAAAATAGTGGGAAAATTCCCATTAACATAAGGGTTCCAATAATCCCCCATATTAAAAGGACATTTTTATAAGATGTAAGACCTAATTGATAATAACGTTGTTCACTTACTTCTTTTAAAAAAGCCGTAAGTTGTGTAGTCTCTTCTTCTGTTATTTGGTGGTTTTGATAGGATGCTCTCATTTGTGGAAATGGAAGTCCTGTAATCATTCCTTCTACCCCTTCTTTTTTTAATCTATCGTAAACATCTGTTAATTCTACAGACAATCCTCCTCCAGCAGTTACAGCATCATACCTGATATCATGGCATGATACACATGAGGGTCCGCCATTTTTAAATATTTGTTTTCCTGAGAATAAATTTTGTCCTACTAATATATCCTCTTTAGTAGGTTCAAAAGGAACTACTTTCTCTTCTACAGTTTCAGTAGCTGCTACTTCTGTTTTTGCAGGGTTTACACTTTTAATATAATCAAAAATGGTATTTAGTTCGGCATCGGATAATCCTTGATCGGGCATTACTACCTTGTTATATTCTTCAAATATTTTTATAGCATCTGCATCTCCGCTTTTTATTAAGGTTTGAGATGAATTTACAAACTTTTTGAACCATTCTTTAGAATATTTTTCATGTACGTTAGCCAAACCAGGACCAATTGATTTTTTGCTAGATGTTTTATGACAGGCTGCACATTTAGATTTAAAAAGGCTTTCGCCGTTTTGAGCCTGTAATAAAAAGCCTGAAAATAAAAAGGATATAAATAAAAACGAAGTTGAGATTTTACTAACCATTGTCATAATAGATTAATTATAGATTATGTAACAAACATTATGTATATATTTTCGAAATTAATGATTATGGTTTTTGGAAATACTGATATTTATCAGTCGCAAGTTATTTGTAATAATTCTAAATAACTTTAGGGCAGTTATAAAAGTTGAGAGTAATTTTATTAAAAATGGTTCTGTTATAGAATATTGTAGAAAAATAAAAAATTTCTTGAAACCGACCTGCCTGCCGTAGGAAGGCTATCCCCAAGGCAATCTATAGGGGTACCAGCCTGCCGGCTGGCAGGCTGGTTTCGCCGGTTTCATCTCGATTATCATCGGGAACCGAAATTTTATATTTTGCCCCACCCGGTCCCGACGCTTCGGAAGCGAAAAGGCAATTCCGACCTCCCCCAAGGGGAGGTGTAATCGGAAACCCTGCCTCCGGCAGGCAGGCCTGCCGGAGGCAGGCTCGAGGCAAAGCCGTCGAGGAATTATTTAGATTAAATATATACTGTTGATAATGGTGAAATTTACTTTATTCTATGATAAAATAATACAATTTAACACTTTAACCACCTGAATATGTATACAATATTATAGTAACTGTTCACCCGTTACCCAGATATTTTTCTTAAAAAAAACGGCAATAGATTTGGATCTTGTGTTTTTATTTCGGATCTTTCACAAAACCTTTTGCGGTGACCGATAAACAGCTCTTGACACAGTTAAGGAAAGAATTCGCCCTCTTCAAAAAGGAGACGGGCCAGATCATTGCGGCCCTGCGAAAAGAGAACGCCTCGCTGAAGGAGCGTTTGGCCTTTGGGCTGGAAAAGCACAAGTACCTGTTCTTGAAGTTCATAAAACAGACCCATGCGCAATACTTCGCGACCATTAGGGGGTACATCTCCACCATCAAGAAAAACAGGGAAAAGGTGCTCGATAATATCCAAAGGGCTTTTCTTGAAAATCCCTATCTGCCTCCAATATCCAACGGGTGAACTGTTACTGCGATTTTTTAATAACACGAAAATTACTGATTATCAATAACTTAAACAGTCTGATTAGTTGCAAGACCAAATATAAAACACATGAAAAATATATTTTTAACAGGTATGTTGGTTGCATTGGTTTCTTGTAATATGACCCAAGAGAATCAAAAAGAAATTGAAGAAAAAATTCCTGAGGGGGAAAAAATAGAGGTGGGTTATGACCCTGAATCGAAACTAGAAGAACTTGGTTTGGAATTAAGTACACCCTCAGCCCCTGTGGCGAATTATGTAAACGCCGTGCGTACTGGAAACCTGATTTTCTTGGCTGGAAAAGGACCCAAAAAAGCAGATGGGGAGAATATTACTGGAAAACTGGGAGCGGGCCTGACCATCGAACAAGGCTATGAAGCAGCTCGAATTACGGCAATCAACCAATTGTCGGTACTAAAAGCCGAACTGGGCAATCTGAACAAAGTCAAAAGAATCGTCAAGGTTAAGGGCATGGTAAATTCAACTTCAGAATTTACCGATCACCCAAAGGTCATTAACGGCTATTCGGATCTTATGGTCGAAGTTTTTGGGCAACGAGGAAAACATGCCAGGGCAGCGGTTGGTATGGGTTCACTACCTGGCAATATAGCCGTTGAGATCGAAATGATCGTAGAAGTGGTAAATGATTGATAAATTTATTTTAGAACACTTGAACTGCACCTTGCTTTGAATGGGTTTTTCCTAAAAAAACTTTACTTTTGCATCCTTAATTTACCAGCCTCATAGTTCAACAGATAGCCCCAAAGCCTCGGGGTTCCTAAACTTTAGATCCAAGTTCGATTCTTGGTGAAATCACAATTAAACAGATACCATGTGTTCAAACCGTATTAGTGCTCTAAATTCACTTAATATCTAGGGTGCTAAATTTTTCAACATCGCTTTTGTTGTACCTTCCAAATCATATTCGGCTTTCCAGCCCCAGTCCTTCTGCGCTTTTGAATCATCGATACTACTTGGCCAAGAATCAGCGATTGCTTGTCTTGAATCTGGTTTGTACGACACTTTAAAACTCGGTATATGGGTTTTTATGCTTTGGGCAATTTCTGCTGGGGTAAAACTCATGGCCGCTAAATTATATGACGAGCGCTCTTTTATTCTTTCGGCATCGCTTTCCATAATCTGCAAGGTAGCGCGTATGGCATCATCCATATACATCATCGGCAGTTCGGTATCTTCTTTTAAAAAGCAGGTATATTTATTATCGGAGAGTGCTTTGTGATAGATCTCTACAGCATAATCGGTAGTGCCGCCACCGGGCATGGTTTTCCAACTTATCAAACCCGGGTAGCGAACGCTTCGCACGTCAACCCCGAATTTATGATGGTAATAATCGCACCATCTTTCACCAGCCTGTTTGCTGATACCGTAAACCGTACTGGGTTCCATTATCGTATTCTGGGCTGTGTTCTGTTTTGGGGTATTGGGGCCAAAAACCGCAATGCTCGATGGCCAAAAAATCTTTATCACTTTTTTCTCTTTTGCAAGGTTCAATACGTTAAAAAGTGAATTCATATTAAGGTTCCAGGCCCTTTCGGGAAATCTTTCAGCAGTTGCACTCAACATGGCCGCCATTAAGTAAACCTCATCAATTTCATAATAAGCCACTACTTCTTCCAAAGCATCGTAATCAGTAGCATCCAAGGGTTCGAAAGGACCCGAATCCATCAAGTTTTCACTGCCTTCTCTAATATCACTTGCAATTACAAAATCACTATCGTACTTTTTACGTAATGCGAAAGTAAGCTCGGTACCTATTTGCCCGCATGCACCAATTATCAGAATATTTTTTTTCATTAAAATCGAGTTAAATGAATTTTTGCATAAAGATACCGTTTAATCAACAACCTCAACTCAAGCCTGCCTGCCGCAGGCAGGGGCACGAGGTATCCTTCCGAAAAAACCATCTTAAATTCGAGGTAAGCCTCAGGGAATTAAACCCTCAATGAGGGATTAAAATTTGTACATTCGCTCTATGGGTAAAACATTCATCGTAGGAGTTGTTTTGTTATTATTTTTTTCTTGTAAAGGTGATAGGGCGAAAGATGTTGCTCAAGATACCTCGGCATTTGACATATCAACTGAAAAATGGCCTAAAAAATCGAAGGTTAATCCAAAAGCTTCCGTGGTACTCAAAAACTGGCCAGAGTTCAATGCAATAGAAACCAGTTTTGACGCACTGTATACAGTAGCGTATACCGAAGACCTCAGTTTGATCTTAGACGATCTGATCGAAAAACAAAAGTTGTTGGCTGATTCAGAGTATCCTGAAGAATTTGACAAGCCACAAATTAGAAGTAGGCAGAAAGTCTTTCAAACCTTCATTCTTAAAACGAAGAACGATTTAGAATATCGTATAGACGTTCAACAATCGGTTTTAGAGATGATCAATGCCCATAATGCGTTACTGAACCAATTCAATGTGATTGTAAATAACACCTTGGATATAAAAACACTTTTAGATGAAGATTAAGACTTTACATATTGTTTTTCTTTTGTCATCAGTTTTATTGACGGCGCAAGAACCGGCCAAAGATCTGATAAATACCACCTTGAACGCTTGGCATCAGGCAGCTTCTAAAGCTGATTTTGAGACCTACTTTAGTTTAATGACCAATGAGGGGGTTTTTATCGGCACCGATGCCACAGAGAATTGGCAGAACAAAGAATTCAAGGAATTCTCAAAACCTTATTTCGATAAAGGAAAAGCATGGAGCTTTACTGCCGTAGAACGACATGTATATTTAAATGAGAATGAAGATTTTGCGTGGTTCGATGAACTATTGGATACCCAAATGAAACTATGTAGAGGTTCAGGGGTCTTGAAGAAAGTAGATGGAAACTGGAAAATCGCCCACTATGTTCTATCTATCGCCGTACCCAATGAAAATGTAGCCCAACTCATTGAAATGAAAAGGGAAAAGGATAGCCTGTTGACCATTAAACTACAGAAGAACTAATTTCGTGAACTATTCTTTTTTCTCAGTTGCAGTTGGAGGGTTTTTCCTAGAAGTAAGTGCCTGCTTGCTCAAACTCGCCAAATTAAAATTAGGGGCTATCTTCAAAGCCTCTTCGATCAACACTAAAGCAGCATCGATATTATTTTTGTCTTTATTGTACTGCATAAGTCCTTTTAAGTGAAGAAAAGCCGCTTTTAAAGGCACTTCATAGGGCTGTTGCCTTTCATAAAAAGCATATTTCATATCATCTTTGGCATTTGTAATACCATATTCAATATTGATCGAGGCCCCTGTATTGTCACCTGTTTGTATTTTTAAGTCAGACAGTTCATAGGCCAGATATGCATTAGGCGTTCTTTTGAACAAAACCTCAAATTGTTCTAAAGATCGTTTGGGCTGGTTCAATGCTTTTAATGAAATCGCCTTTACCCGAACCGAAAGATCGGAATCGGAATCGTTTTTATCAACGCCTATCGTGTTCAATGCCTGCATAAACTGTTTATTATCAGCATAGATGTAAGCCAAGGTGTCTCTACGTCCTTTTGAAGGTGACAGCACGTTTAAATGAGTCATTGCATTGATTATTCCACTTACATCGCCCTGCAACCGCATTTCATTATAAAAAGCCTCATAGTGCTTTTGTAACTCGGTTTTGGTTTGTGCCATACCTGAAAATCCTAAAGTAAATACGAGCGCAAAAATTAATCTTTTCATTTTTTTCTGTTTATCGATTTTTGGTGCGCTAAACTATAAAATTTATTCTTATCAAGCTGTTAAGAAAAACCTTAAAAAGTGAAATAAACCCGCATTATGCAATAGAATTTCGTGATGAGGTTTGAAAGACCAATAAAA
>UOEL01000049.1_pt1 | contig 22686 bp, 26 predicted proteins | sample 1989351 | NCBI WGS metagenome assembly UOEL01 (sample SAMEA4712195, study PRJEB27164) | hydrothermal vent metagenome | biome: marine basaltic hydrothermal vent biome; feature: marine hydrothermal vent; material: mineral | place: Pacific Ocean | collected 2011-06-14/2011-07-23 | depth 1719 m
GCTGGCGATAAAGCTTTTCAAGAGCTATCCCAATTTAAAGAAGAAGCCATATTGGGGCAACCATTTTTGGGCACGGGGCTATTTTGTGAGTACTGTTGGATTGGATGAAGAAATGATTCGCAAATATGTCAAATATCAAGAAAAGGAGGAACTTAGGGTTGAAGACCAACAACAGCGGTTTGACTTCTAACATTGCCGCCCCCTATGGGGGTATCTTAAAAGCCGCCTTCTCAGAAGGTGTGATTTTTACTGTTATGCGTTTTTTTATTTTGAGACCTAACAGTTCCGAGGTTTCGAGATGAAAACCTGTTAGGTCTTGATGGGCAACGACTTTATAAATCAAATTAGGCAAGAGTGATTTTTGTCATGTACTGAAATGAAACCCTTTAAAATCGATGGGGTCGAAACTTTTTAAATCGCCGTTGAGCTTTATGATTCGTTTGGTCCTACCCACCTCTTGCAAGACAGAAATGGTGATCGGTGAATGATTCTTTATAAATAACAAGCGTTCACTTTCTTTGGGCAGCTGTAGTGATTCATTAACGACCATTGGAGGCATGTATATAGAAAATGGTTGGATGATATGATGTTTGAATATTATACTAATTTAGATACCCAAAGCCCAAGAACGACTGCTGCCACACCAACGACAATACTTGAAATTGTATATATTGAAAAATGAAACAATTCTCCGCCTTTCAATAGATGCTGGTTTTCAAAGGCAAATGTAGAAAAGGTGGTAAAGCCCCCGCAAAAACCAGCAGATAATAATAAGGTTTGATTTTGTGATAGAAAATCGCTCTTAAGCGAAAGGCCCAATATTAGCCCAATGAGCAAGCAGCCAATGATATTTGCCAAAAAAGTACCTAAAAAAAAGTGTTGAAAATAAGGGTTGAGATTTTTAGAGATGACATATCTTAGAATACTTCCAACGCCTCCTCCTAAAAAAACAAGTAACAATTGCCGCATACCCAAAGGTATAAAACTATATGACTTTCTTGTACTTGGATGTTATCAAATCTATAGGATAGATTTTTGTAGTAGATGTACCAACTTCGTTGCCTGACGTTTTCTTTACCTTTTGGTTTGTAGTACCAAGACTTAAAAACATCAACACCGCATTGATTCCTAAAATGATAAACAGGATACCGAAAAAAGTTGTCATTATATTATTGCCTCTTATAACGCAAAAATACGTTGTTTGGTATAGTATACGGTCAAAACGCAGAAATTGTTGTCGTAAAGACGTTTTTTATGATAATTTCAAGAATACGGTCAATTTTTGAGCAAATACTTAATGCAGAACAAAATTGCCAAGAATATTATGAATAAAACGACCACCCACTTCACACCTTTATAATTGTGCGAATGTATTTTTTTGTCTTTTTTGTACATAAATACAATTACCGTAACAAAAACTACGGCAAAAAGGCCTGCGAAGATTATTTGTCCGTTGCTGAACATATTTCCTATTTTTACGCAAAACTAAGGTAAAAATCAATAGTAGATGAAAAATAAACTTAAGGCCGTTGCACTTTTTCACAAAACATTTGGCATGGGAATTTCAGAAATATTGCAAGCCGATATAGGAAGTAGTAAAAATATGCTGCGTTTCAATCTTATGGACGAGGAGAACAAAGAATATTTAGAAGCGGCAGAAAACAATAATCTCATTGAGGTGGCCGATGCTTTGGGCGATATGCTCTATATTTTGTGTGGCACTATTTTAGAGCACGGTATGCAGCATAAGATCGAAGAGGTCTTTGATGAAATACAACGTAGCAATATGAGCAAGTTGGGTGCTGACGGAAAACCCATTTATAGAGAAGATGGCAAGGTGTTGAAAGGCCCTAATTATTTCAAGCCCAATATTCAAGCGGTTTTGAAGGGATGATTACACCCCAAACCGCCATCCAAATTTATCTTCGATTCTGTTGTACTGAATATCGGTAATACGTTTTTTGAACTTTTCGGCGTAGCTGTCTTTTAATTCAGGTAGGTCGTAGTCAATGCCTCTATGTCCAAAGGTTGAAATAGGTGAAATAACCGCTGCGGTACCCGCACCGAACATTTCTTTTAAAGTCCCGTTTTTTGCGGCCTCTACAACCTCTGTCACCGTAATTTTCCGAACTTCTGTAGGTATGCCCTCGTCTTTGGCGATTTCAAGAACACTTTTACGGGTAATGCCATCAAGAATACGGTCGCTTGTCGGCCCTGTGATCAAGGTGTCGCCAATGCGAACAAAGATGTTCATGGCCCCGGCCTCTTCTATGTTTTCGTGGGTAGTGCCATCCGTCCATATAACCTGATGGTATCCCTTTTTCTTCGCCAATTGGGTAGGGTAGAATTGACCAGCGTAATTTCCGCCGGTCTTGGCAAAGCCCACACCGCCGTTGGCCGATCTTGTATACTGTTCTTCTATCAGTACTTTTACCTTTCCTGAAAAATAAGAGCCCGAGGGGGCAAGAAGGATCATAAACTTATATTCATCAGCAGGTGAAGCGTGCAAGCCCGTTCCTGAAGCGAAAATAAAGGGACGTATGTACATCGAGCTTCCTGCCGTTGTGGGAATCCAATCTCTGTCTAATTCTAAAAGGGTTTTTAATCCTTCCATAAAGAATTTTTCTGGAAATTCGGGAATGGCCATTCGTTTGGCCGATACGTTCAATCGCTTATAATTGTCTAAAGGACGAAATAACCATGCAGCGCCATCAGCATCTTTATAGGCTTTCATGCCTTCGAAAATCGATTGGCCGTAATGAAATATTTTTGCGGTAGGCTCTAATTCTATGGGTCCGTAGGGTACTATTTTTGGGGTCTGCCAAGCACCGTTCTTATAATCACAAACGAGCATATGATCTGCAAAAATGCTTCCGAAAGCCAAATTGTCAAAATCGACCTGGTCTATTTTTGAGGTTTTCACTCTTTCAATTTCGATGAGGTTCTTTACGGTACTTTCCATTTAAATTACTTTTAAGAAATAAAATTAGTGAAATATCCGAATTTGTCCTTCTTTTTTCTTTTAAAATGATCAATTTTGTAAAAGTTGTGTAAATCTAGGATTTATTATGAATAGTGATTCGCAAAAAATTAACAAATTCAGTTTAAAAAATAAATACCAATGAAAAAAATCAATCTTTTACTCGTCTTTTTAATGATTTCTTTTGCCTGTATGGGGCAAGAAGAATCAATTGAAACCATTTCAGAACCTATGCCAACATCTGGTTACACCTCTTTTGGAGAACAGATCAATGCGAATGAAGCGATGAACGTTCAAGAAATGTCGGCGGCGTACCTTAAAATGGCAATTGCCGATACGGTTCAAACTAAGTTCAATGCGATTGTGACCGATGTATGCCAATCAAAAGGATGTTGGATGAAACTTCAATTGGAAAGTGGTGAAGAAACCATGGTGCGTTTTAAAGATTACGGTTTTTTCGTGCCAAAGAATATTGCCGGAAAAGAAGTTGTTGTGAACGGAGTTGCTTTTGTAGAGGAAATGAGTGTTGAAGACCAAAAGCATTATGCCAAAGATGCGGGAAAATCAGAAGAGGAGATCGCTAAAATAACCGAAACCAAAAAGGCGTATGGTTTTGAGGCAGATGGCGTGCTCTTAAAAGATTAGTTTGCAAAGAAAGATCATTACTACGTCTGACGGTTCTAAGACCATTCATATTGTTGAATGGGATGAGCAGTACCATTCTAAGCACGGTGCGATCCAAGAGGCTTATCATGTATTTATAGAATCAGGACTTTCCCTTTTCAAAAACGGCCCCGTTGCTATTTTAGAAATAGGTTTTGGTACAGGTCTGAATGCCTTTATCACCCTATTGGAGGCCAAGAAACGCAGGTTGAACATATTTTACAATGGGGTTGAAGCCTATCCCGTTACATCCGAAGAACTTGAACAACTCAACTATATATCAGAACTGAGGGCGGAGGATTCTCAAGCTGAATTTGAATTGATGCACCATTGCCCTTGGGAGAAAGACGTAAGAATAACACCTGATTTTACCTTACACAAGCAACAGAAAGATTTTTGCGAACTTAATATCGAAAACACTTTTGACCTTATTTATTTTGATGCCTTTGGCGCACGGGTGCAACCAGAATTATGGACGGAAGATACTTTTGCGATTATGTTCAGGGCTTTAAAGAACAAGGGTGTTTTGGCGACCTATTCGGCTAAAGGTAGTGCTCGTAGGGCCATGCAAGCTGTAGGTTTTGTCGTGGAACGTTTACCAGGCCCGCCGGGAAAGCGAGAAATGCTACGTGCCACAAAACCTAACTGAGTGTAATTTCTTAACAAGCGTTAAATGTGTTAAATGAAGATTAAACGCTCTTTAAAGGAGGGCGGGATCATATACCTTTGATGTATGAAGATTTTGATTACGGGGGCAACGGGATTGATAGGTAATGAGATTGTAAGCTTGTGCCATAAGAAAGATATTTCTGTAAACTATTTGACCACCAGCAAAAACAAGATAGTTTCAAAAAAGGGTTTCCAAGGCTTTCATTGGGATCCCCTTACGAACGAAATCGACTTGAAATGTTTTGAACCCGCATTATGCAATAGAACTTCGTGATGAGGTTTGAAAGACCAATAAAATCAAGTGAAACGTCTTATTTTGAAGGTATTTCAAACTGTAATAGATTTTCTATTGCATAATGCGGGTTGAAGGTGTTTCGGCCATCATAAATTTAGCTGCGGCCAGTATTTCTAAAAGATGGACGTCAACATGTAAAAAACAAGCCCTTTCAAGTAGGGTAAATACACTGAGAACTTTATACAGTGCTTTGGAAAAAGTGGACAGAAGCAACATCACTTTATTTGTTTCGGCATCTGCCATTGGTCTGTATCCAACATCGCTCTCGAATTTCTATACCGAAGAAGAAAAAAATGTTGATGATAGTTTCTTGGGAAGAATTGTAAAGGTTTGGGAGAAAGAAACGGATGCTCTCGAAAAACTGAACCTCAAAGTGGCCAAAATTAGAATAGGGTTGGTCATGTCGGCCAAGGGCGGGGCATTGTCAGAAATGGCAAAACCTATTAAAAATTATGTTGGTGCGGCCTTTGGCAGTGGCAAGCAATGGCAGTCATGGATCCATATATTTGATTTAGTGCGAATGTTCTTGTTTGTCATAGAAAATGACCTACAAGGTGCATACAATGGGGTTGGCCCAAACCCCGTGACCAATGCCAAATTGGTAAAAGAAATCGCGATGGTACTCGAAAAGCCCTTGTTATTGCCCAATATTCCAAAGTTTGTGATGAAAGCCATTTTGGGCGAGATGTCTTATTTGTTATTTGCAAGCCAAAGGGTAAGCGGTAAAAAAATAGAAGAAAAAGGTTTTGTTTTTGAATATCCGAGCATTCGTGGATCCCTTGAAAGTTTATATGGTAAGGGAGTTTATGACGATTCATCAGTACTACACAGATAAGAATACGTGTTTTTATCCCAATTTCAAGAAAAAACAGTTTTATATTCGATTTTTACCTTTGCAAGTAAAATGTAAAATCGCTTCGCTATACGTGTAATCGGCCACTTTTCTTCTCGTTTTGGGCTGTAACGCCCAGCTTCCATTTTTTTAATGACATTTTGACATTTTTAAAGAAATGGCAGTACTTTTGCCATCTGAAAAACGACGAATAAATATTAGTGATATCAAATGAGCGAAAAAGATAAAGCAGAGGAGTTGAATGATATACTTTCTGATGCAGAAGTAAATACCGGAGATCAAAACCCTATAGATGAAAATGTGGAGGAGTTTGAAGAATTGAGTGTTGAAGAAAAGCTTCAAGAAGATCTGGCCAAGGAAAAGGACAAATTTTTACGCCTTTTTGCAGAGTTCGAGAATTACAAAAAACGAACTTCGAAAGAACGTATAGAACTTTTCAAAACTGCAGGTCAAGAAGTTATCGTTTCCCTATTGCCCGTAATTGACGATTTTGACAGGGCTCTGAAAGAGCTTGCGAGATCAGATGACAAAGAAATGCTCAAGGGTGTAGAACTTGTCAGTAATAAATTCAATGAGGCGCTTAAGAACAAAGGGCTTCAAGAGATAGGTGCAAAGCAGGGCGATGTCTTTGATGCAGAGGTTCATGATGCGATTACCCAAATACCGGCACCTAGCAAAAAACTTAAAGGCAAAATTTTGGATGTTGTAGAGAAGGGCTTCACTTTAGGTGATAAAATCATTCGCCACCCGAAAGTGGTGGTAGGCAACTAAGAAAAAAAACATGAAGGAAGATTATTACGAAATATTAGGTGTTACCAAGAATGCTTCGGCGACTGAAATAAAGAAGGCCTATCGCAAGAAAGCGGTTCAGTACCACCCTGATAAAAACCCTGGTGACGCTAAAGCCGAAGAAAAGTTCAAAAAAGCGGCCGAGGCGTATGAGGTATTAAGTGATGCCAATAAAAAGGCGAAGTACGATCAATATGGCCATGCAGCCTTTGATGGTGCAGGCGGATTCGGCGGCGGCGGTATGAACATGGATGATATTTTCAGTCAGTTCGGTGATATCTTTGGCAGTGCTTTCGGAGGAGGAGGAGGTTTTAGTGGTTTTGGCGGTGGAGGCCAACGTAGGGTGAAAGGGAGCAATTTGAGGATTCATGTAAAGCTTACCCTAAGTGAAGTTGCCAATGGTGTTGAGAAAAAGGTAAAGGTTCGTAGAAAAAAGCAGGCAGAAGGTGTTACCTACAAAACCTGTACCACCTGTGGAGGGCGTGGTCAGGTTACCAAGATCACCAATACTATTTTAGGCAGAATGCAAACGGCGGCTACTTGTAATGTTTGTGGTGGTAGTGGCCAGATGATAGACAAACGCCCCAGTGATGCCGATGCACAAGGTCTAAAAGTGGTCGAAGAAACGGTATCGATCAATATACCGGCAGGTGTTGAAGATGATATGCAGTTGAAAGTGCCCGGTAAAGGCAATGAGGCATCGGGTAATGGGGTTGCAGGAGATTTGTTGGTGGTTATCGAAACCGTAGATCACAAGACCTTGAAACGAGAAGGTGATAATTTGCACCATGACCTTTATATTAGTGTGTCAGAAGCGGTTATGGGCACCTCTAAAGAAATCGACGCCGTAGACGGGCAGGTGCGCATAAAATTGGAGGCAGGAATTCAATCGGGAAAGATATTGCGATTGAGGGGTAAAGGTATCTCAAGTCTTAATGGTTATGGTAGTGGTGATCTTTTGGTACATGTCAATGTTTGGACACCAAGAGAGCTAAATAAGGAGCAAAAAGAATTTTTTGAAAGAATGTTGAACCATGAGAATTTCGAACCCAGACCTGAGAAATCAGACAAATCTTTCTTCGAAAAGGTCAAGGATATGTTCTCTTAAAATTTATTATTGGGGTTTAAATAAAAAACGTATATTTGACTTAGTGTTGGGTAACCAATACTAATTTTATTTTTCATAGCAATTTTTTTCCCATCCTTGATTCGTCAAGGGTGGGTTTTGTTTTTATGGTGAAACTCCATTTCCAAAAACTTCGTAGAAGTGCATTGGCAATGGTCGGTTGAACTAACCCCGCCGTTGGGCGGGGTTGCGAACAATCATGATGTGGGTTTTGTTTTTATGGTGAAAGTGCACTAATTCATATAGGGTTTTCAGTACTGAATATAGTTTTGAAATCGGACTCGGGTTTGAAAATATAACATGATTTCAGTACAAATAATCTGATTTCATTATCTGCTGCAAACTCTTTTCTTTATCTTTGATAAAATTGTTTACATGAATAACATTTTGGTCACTAGAGAGGTAACCAAACGATTTGGCGAGCATACAGCCCTCAATAAAATTTCACTTGAAATTCCCAAAAACAGTATTTACGGGTTATTAGGCCCCAATGGTGCCGGAAAAACCACCCTCATTCGTATTATCAATCAAATCATGCACCCTGATGAAGGTGAGGTTTTTTTTGATGGCGAACTTTTAAAGCAACATCATATATCAATGATCGGTTATTTGCCCGAAGAAAGAGGTTTGTACAAGAGCATGAAAGTGGGCGAACAGGTTTTATATCTGGCACAGTTAAAAGGTTTAAGTAAGGCCGAAGCAAAAAAAAGACTAAAGTATTGGTTTGAAAAATTTGATATCGGTGATTGGTGGAACAAAAAAGTTCAAGAGCTTTCAAAGGGCATGGCCCAAAAAATACAGTTTATCGTAACCGTTCTACATGAGCCCAAACTTTTGATTTTTGATGAGCCGTTTAGTGGTTTCGACCCCATAAATGCAAATATTATCAAGGAGGAAATTCTTCACCTACAGGAAAAGGGAGCATCCATAATCTTTTCTACCCATAGAATGGAATCAGTTGAAGAGCTGTGTGAGTATATAGCCTTGATACACCAGTCTGAAAAAATATTGGATGGTAAGTTATCAGATATAAAAAAGGCCTATAAAAATAATATTTTCGAGGTGGGTCTAGAGATTGATAGGGGAGATGAGTTATTAAAAGAACTTGCCGATAAGTTTCATATTCTATCCTCAGAATACAATCCTCATGAAAAACAACTTGATTTTAAAGTACAATTGCCATCGAGCGACTCAGGTGAGGTGTTGGCTTATTTATCGAGCAAGGCCAATATCAATCAATTTTCAGAGACCGTACCTTCGGCAAATGAGATATTCATACGTACTGTACAAAATAAAGATGCCCATGAATAAATTGCCATTGATCATAAAGCGTGAATATTTGGCCAAGGTGCGTAATAAATCGTTTATTATCATGACCTTTTTGAGTCCGTTTTTAATGGTGGGCATGGTTGTTCTTATCGCATACCTGACCAAATTGAACGATAATGAAAAGCGCATTATCAGTGTTTTGAACGAAAGTGATTACCTTGGTCAAGATTTTTTATCTACCGAAAGTACCGGTTACGTAAATTTCAAGGATATTGATTTAGAGGCCGCCAAAGATTCAACAACGAATTTGGGGTATTACGGCTTGCTTCATATACCTGCTGAAACTACTTTGGAAAAAGTTGCAGAACGTTCTTATTTTTATACAAAAGAAGCACCAAGTACGTCGGTTCTAGATAATCTTGAATCTATTTTTCAAGAAAGGCTTAGGCAGAGAAGGCTGCAAGATATGGGAGTTACGGCCAGAGATTTCGCAGCAATGGAAAATCTTTATGAAATCAATACCGCTACTTTTGCAGGGCAGCAGAATTTAAAGGGCATCAATGAGCTAAAGGCTGGTATCGGCGGCGCTTTTGGTTATTTGATAATGATGTTCATTATTATTTATGGGGGTTTTGTTATGCGCAGTGTCATTGAAGAAAAGACCAGTCGTATTATAGAGGTTATCATATCATCGGTAAAACCTTTTCAGCTTATGATGGGTAAGATTATCGGCACCTCTTTGGCGGGCATTACCCAGTTTGTTATATGGGTCGTGTCGGCCGGCCTTTTGTTATTGGTCGCTTTTATGATTTTTGATATCGATCCTGCCAGTTTGAGTACGGGTCCTGATCTAGCATCTGAAATGGGCGTTAACGTCGCAACCCCTGTTCCTTCTACCGGTCAGGCCATGAAATATGCGCAAGAGCTCTATAAGATCCCATGGGTTATGTTGATTGTCTTTTTTCTGGTATATTTTATTTTGGGCTATCTCATCTACAGTTCAATTTATGCGGCTATTGGTGCTGCGGTAGATAATGAGACCGATACACAACAATTTATATTTCCTATAATTATGCCTTTGATGTTGGCCATATACGTTGGGTTCTTTTCGGTTTTTAGTAATCCGCACGGGCCAATTGCAGTGGGGTTTTCATTATTTCCCTTGACATCGCCAATTGTTATGTTAATGAGATTGCCAGGAGGTATTGGCGAGGGCGGTGTACCTATTTGGCAATTAACGACTTCAATAGTCTTATTGATGGGCACATTTATTGGAATCGTTTGGTTGGCCGCCAAAATATACCGTATAGGGATCTTGATGTATGGTAAAAAACCGAGTTATAAAGAACTTTTTAAATGGTTGAGATACTAAGATGAAGAAATTTGAAAATTTTCTTGTCCTGATACGAGACTTTCTATCATATAGAATATTTGATAGTGATACGGTTCGTATTACTATTGGCACATTCTTGACGATTATATTTGCGATTATTGTTGTCACGTATTTGTTAAGACTTGTTCATAAATTGGTTACGGCCAAACTACCTAAGGAAGACAAAAATAAATTCGTCAGTATTTTCGGTTTTTTGAAGTACCTGTTCTATATATTGACGGTCGTTACTATTTTACATACATCAGGGGTTAACTTAACAGTTTTGCTTACAGCCTCTGCCGCCTTGTTTGTGGGTCTTGGTTTTGCCCTGCAATACTTGTTTCAAGACATTATCTCGGGTATTCTGATTATTTTGGATCAGTCTTTGCACGTAGGCGATATCATAGAAGTTGAAAACAAGGTGGGCCGGGTTTTTGAAATTCGTTTGCGAACCACTAGGGCTTTGACACGTGATGATAAGGTTTTGGTAATACCCAATCACAAGTTTTTGACAGATAGTATATATAATTATACGCAAAATCATAAAACCACCCGTGAATCGGTAAAGATAGGCGTTGCTTATGGCAGTGATGTTGTTTTGGTCACAAGGCTTCTAATGGAGGCGGCAGACGAACAGAGCCGGGTACTGAAAAGCCCAAAACCTTTTGTTCTTTTCGATGATTTTGGTGATTCGGCCCTAATGTTTTCATTGAATTATTACACTACCGATAGTTTTAGCGACCCGAAAATAAAAAGTGCTATGCGCTATGCCATTGATGCGAAATTCAGAACGAACAATATTCAAATTCCCTTTCCGCAGCGAGATGTTCATTTGTTTGGGGCCGATGCACTACAACAACGTTCAAGAGATACTGAAAATAATGCCTCAAAAGAATAATATGGGGCGGATGTTAATTGTTTTACTGCTTTTTCTTACCACGACTATTTTTTATGCGCAAACCCCTGATCTATTTAGGTTAGAGTATATGCTGATGCCAAAGAACAATGCAGATGTGCAATTATCTCGAATAAAATTGGTCGCCAACATGCACATTCAAACTAAAGACAGCAATAATATCATTGTAGGGGCTGAATACAATCGTATCGCATACGAGCAAGATTTAAATTTGGGCTTTGACAATGTAGGGCTGAGTCTGTTGCATATTTTAGACTTGAATTTGGCCTATGTGTACAAGTATAACGAAGACTGGCGGTTTATAGGTGTGCTCACGCCGCGCCTATCTTCAACTTTGGTCAATAAGCTCGAGAATGGCGATTTTAGCATAAATACGACCATAGGCGCCTATAGAAGTAGACAGAATATAGATAAACCTACACGTTTGGTTTTGGGCATAGCCTATAATTCGGCAGTTTCTTATAGAATTCCATTGCCCATAGTGTATTTTTAAAAACGGTTTCACCCAAAATGGACTTATGTTGTGGGCGTGCCAAAAACAGGCATAAAATACCATTTAAAAGAAAAGCACATGCTTCAGACAGAATTTATACTTGGTGGCTATTTTGTAAACCTTCAAAATAGCATACTTGTTTCAGATACGGGCCTGGCTTCTTCCATTTCTTCTTCGGCAGTTTTGATTACCTTTGGCTATCAGTATAATATCTCAAAAGTAATGGCCTTTTATGGTTATGTGGGGCACACCTTGTTCAATAACGGTGTGTTGCGTGATAATGACAGAAATGATGTTTTAACATTGAACGATTAATCTAGTTTATATTTTAGGGTAGGTTTTAGAATAGGACTTTAAAAAAAATATACTATGTCAAAAATTTTGGTAATTGAAGATGAATCGGCAATACGTAGGGTATTGGTCAAGATTTTATCCGAAGAGAACGACACCTATCAATTGGAAGAAGCAGAAGATGGGTTAAAAGGACTGGAGGCCATTAAAAAAAACGATTATGATTTGGTGCTCTGTGATATAAAAATGCCCAAGATGGATGGTGTTGAGGTGCTTGAAGCAGCCAGAAAGATCAAACCTGAAATTCCCTTCGTAATGATATCAGGTCACGGCGATTTAGAAACGGCCGTAAACACAATGCGAGCAGGAGCTTTTGATTATATATCAAAGCCACCAGATCTGAACAGGCTTTTGACTACGGTACGAAATGCCCTTGACCGAAAACAACTGATAGTAGCGAACAAGATCTTAAAGAAAAAGGTCAGTAAGAACTATGAGATGGTAGGTGAGAGCAAAGAAATCGGTGCTATCAAAGATATAATAGAAAAGGTCGCTCCTACAGATGCCAGGGTATTGATTACAGGTTCAAACGGAACCGGAAAAGAATTGGTGGCCCATTGGATCCATGAAAAAAGTCCGCGTAGCGCTTCCCCTTTTATAGAGGTCAACTGTGCGGCCATTCCTTCTGAACTGATAGAGAGTGAACTCTTTGGCCATGTCAAGGGCGCATTTACATCTGCGATAAAAGATAGGGCGGGAAAATTCGAAGCGGCCAATAAAGGGACCATTTTTCTAGATGAGATCGGTGATATGAGCCTTTCTGCTCAGGCAAAGGTTTTAAGGGCCCTACAAGAGAACAAAATTTCTAGGGTGGGCACCGATAAAGATATTAAAGTAGATGTTAGGGTAGTGGCCGCCACTAATAAAAATCTAAAAAAAGAGATCGAAGAAGGCAGGTTTCGTGAAGATCTGTATCACAGACTAGCGGTGATCTTGATCAAAGTACCGGCATTGAACGATAGGCGTGATGATATACCTCTTCTTATCGATTTTTTTACTGAAAAAATCACAAAAGAGCAGGGCGTCACGAACAAGACTTTTTCAAATAAGGCCATTAAACTTTTAAAAGGCTATGATTGGACCGGTAATATAAGAGAGCTGAGAAACGTAGTTGAGCGTTTGATAATACTCGGTGGTAACGAAGTAAGTGAGGAAGATGTAAAATTGTTTGCAAGCAAGTAGAAAAGATTTGACGATCGTCGTCAAAGCGTGTAACCGCCAACCGAATGTTCATTATTTTGAATAGGCAACTCGGCAGCCGCGTAATCGCTCGATCGCCTCGGCCGTAATTTCCTTGGTTTTTAGGTTGTAGTATTTCTTGCCCTCTGACAGGCTGGGCTTTAATAACTGTTGTTCACATTGTTTGTATACCTTTTCTGCGTAGGCGCGGGCATCTTTGCAATTTACCGAGTTTACTATTATGTTAAGTGATTTTCTGTAGTTTGATAAAGAAGCATCTATTTTTTTGTGCAATAGTTTTTCACTGGGCCTTTTTGCCATTGGTTTTAATTCCTCTTTGTTACCAACGACTTTGACCATTGCCAACTCGGTACTCGAATACGAGCTACTGTGCAGTTCGTGATCATTAATAGCTTCCAAGGCACTGATGGTGTTTTTTAACGCTTCCCGTAGTAGAATTTTGGTTCCGTTCAAAGAAGTTGCCTTTGTGGCCAATTTTAGGTTTTGTAAACTTTCTTCAATATCGGCATCTGCTCTTTCGCAACCACATTCGTTAAATTGTTCTAGTGATTCATGTATGGCCTTAATGGCCTTGTAGGTAAAAAAGCTAGATTTGTTAATGTCATTTTCGGCAACGGCTTTTTCAGTCTGGGTTTTTACATAACCGAGATTAGAACCTGCATAATTACAGGCCTCGCTAGGAGGTTTGAAGGAGGAAAACAAACAAACAACTACTATACAAAGTGTAAAGTAAAGTGTTTTCATAACATAGGCTTTGGTCGTAAAATTTGGAGCCTTTACGTGTGGTAAAATTAGGTATATTATAGCTTTGAAGCCTAATTTTTTCGATAGATAGCAGCCTATCTTCCACATTATTGGCTGAACTGGATTCAATGGACGTTGAACGGTCATTTTTTTTAACATTATCTGCGTTTCAACGATAAAAAATTCTATCTTATACCCATGAACAAGGTAGATTTGAAGGATTATAGGGCAGACAAACCCGTAAAGTTGTCAGATTGCGCATCTTTAGAAGATTTAAACGGATCAGATAAGGAATTAAAAAAGCAATTGAAGGTGGTTCGCAAAGATCTTGGAGCCTTTCAAGACACGTTCTACGCCCATGGCAAATACAGTGTACTGATATGCATACAGGGTACTGATACGGCAGGTAAAGACAGCCTTATTCGTGAAGTTTTTAAAGATTTCAATGTGCGAGGGGTTGTCGTACATAGTTTTAAAGTGCCCACGGCGCTTGAACTAAAACACGATTTTATATGGCGGCACTATATTGCATTACCGGCCAAAGGCAAATTCGGTATTTTCAACCGTACACATTATGAAAATGTATTGGTGACACGGGTGCATCCTGAATATATATTGGGTGAACACCTTCCCGGTATACACGAGGTTTCTGATATTGATAAGGCTTTTTGGGATAAACGTTTTCAACAGATCAATGATTTTGAGCGCCATATCGTTGAAAACGGTACGATCGTTTTCAAGTTTTTTTTACATCTATCCAAAGAAGAACAACGACAACGCTTATTGCGTAGATTGGCCTTGCAGCACAAAAATTGGAAATTCTCTCCTGGAGATTTAAAAGAACGTGAATTGTGGAACGAGTACCAGCAATGCTATGAAGAGGCCATTAATAGAACCTCTAAGCCCCATGCGCCGTGGTATGTAGTTCCGGCAGATAATAAAAACGCTGCAAGGGTTATTGTAGCATCTATCTTGTTAAAAGAGTTAAAAAAATACAAAGATGTAAAAGAGCCAGCGCTTAACGATAAAATTAAAGCTAATTTGGTCGCATATAAAAATCAATTGGAAAACGAATAAAAATGAAGAAAATATACATTCTATTGCTGTTGGCGGTATCACAAAGTTTTGCCCAAACTGACGATAAAAAACAGCTAAAAGCGATTTACGATGCTGCCTTGACCGAAGGAAAAGCCTATGAATGGCTCGATTATTTATCAAATCAAATAGGAGGCAGGTTATCAGGTTCGGTACAGGCCCAGCAGGCAGTTGACTATACAAAGTCGCAAATGGATTCGTTGGGCTTGGATCGTGTCTGGCTTCAACCCGTCATGGTGCCCAAATGGGTGAGGGGAACCCCTGAATTTGCCTATATCGAGACCTCTCCGGGGGTGACCACCAATGTTCCTATTTGCGCTTTGGGCGGCTCTATCGCAACTTCGGGTAGGGGTGTGAAAGCTAATATCATTGAGGTAAAGGGAATAGAGGAACTAAAAGCCTTGGGCAAAGAAAAAATATCAGGTAAAATAGTATTCTTCAATAGACCTATGGACGCTACCGAAATTGGCACCTTCAATGCATATTCCGGTTGTGTCGACCAGCGGTATTCAGGTGCTGCAGAAGCTGGTAAATACGAGGCCTTGGGCGTAATTGTCCGTTCAATGAATCTTCGGCACGACGATTATCCGCATACGGGGGCGATGAATTATGGTGATACGTCAGTTCAAGAACGTGTTCCCGCCGCTGCGATTAGTACCAATGGCGCCGATTTTTTGAGTGCTACCTTAAAATTAGACCCTGATATCAAGTTTTTTTTCAAACTGAATTGTAGACAAATGAACGATGTGAAATCGTTCAATGTAATTGGCGAGATAAAGGGAAGCACCCATCCCGAAAAAATCATGGTCGTTGGCGGACATCTTGATTCTTGGGATTTGGGTGATGGCTCGCACGATGATGGTGCTGGCTGTGTACAGAGTATGGAGGTATTGCGCCTTCTAAAGATTACAGGATATAAACCCAAACATACCTTACGAGTGGTTCTTTTTATGAACGAGGAAAACGGCTTGCGTGGTGGAAAAAAATATGCCGAAATGGCCAAAAATGAAAACCACGTCTTCGCTTTGGAAAGTGATTCAGGGGGTTTTACACCCCGTGGTTTTTCCTTTGATTGCTCAGAAGCGAACCTTGCCCAAGCCCAAAGTTGGAAAGGATTATTTGAACCCTATTTGATACATCTTTTCGTAAAAGGCGGGTCGGGAGCGGATATCGGCCCTCTGAAGGGCAATGCGACAGTTTTGGTAGGCCTACGACCTGATTCTCAACGCTATTTTGACCACCATCATGCCGAGAACGATACGTTTGAGCATGTGAACAGACGTGAACTCGAATTGGGTGCGGCCACGATGACAAGTTTGGTGTATCTTTTTGATAAGTACGGTATTATATCTGATTGATATAAAATTTTTGGCAACTGGCTAAAACATCAATTTTAATAATAGCTGCAATGGATTTCCAACCAGTTTTAGAAAGTGATTATGTTCTACTCCGAGCTCTTCAAAACGTAGATTTAGAGCCGCTCTATCAAGTAGCAAAAGATCCTATGATTTGGGAGCAACATCACTTGTCAGAGGAATTTAAGACCAGAATTCGAAAAATTCTTTTTAGAATCAATTGAATCGAAGGAGGCATTAATAGTTATCGAAAAAAAAACCAACACTATTATCGGATGTTCAAGATATAAACCAATTTTAGGATTCGAAAACGGAGTTGAAATCGGATGGACGTTTCTTTCTCGAAATTATTGGGGCGGAAAGTATAATAGGAAAATCAAGAACTTAATGATCGGGCATGCGTTCAAATCTGTAGAAAACATATTATTTTACATTGATATAAACAATATTCGTTCTCAAAGAGCGGTTAAATGGAAGAAAACTAGAGGAGGCTGATGACAGAAAATTAGCAAGCACCAATTCTTATGTAGTAACCTATATGCTTAGAAAGAATAAAGGCTCAACCGAAACCGAAAAAGCAGGGGTTAACATTGTATGTTTTTAAGGATTAGCCTTTCTTTTTTTAAATTTTGTTATCTTCGCCGTTCATAAAAACAAGCATAATGCAAGAAGGAATCTACGCAAAATTCAATACTTCAAAAGGAGAGATATTAGTCAAATTAACGCACGACAAAACCCCGGGTACGGTGGGTAATTTTGTTGCCTTGGCGGAAGGAAAACAAGAAAATAACGCTAAGGGCCAAGGAGAACCTTATTATGACGGACTAAAATTTCACAGGGTAATTCCTGATTTTATGATCCAAGGGGGATGCCCTCAAGGAACGGGAACAGGAGATGCTGGGTACAAATTCGATGATGAATTTCATTCAGAACTCACCCACGAAGGGCCAGGAGTTCTCTCTATGGCGAATTCAGGGCCAGGCACTAACGGAAGCCAATTTTTCATCACCCATATCGCAACACCTTGGTTAGATAACAAGCATACCGTTTTTGGCCTTGTTGAAAAAGGACAGGATATTGTTGATAGTATCGCCCAAGGTGATGTTATTGAAAGTCTTGAAATTGTTAGGGTAGGGGAAGATGCAGAAAAATGGAATGCCACTGAAGCCTTTGAAACCTTTAAAGGTTCAGAAGCCGCACGTTTGGCCGAAGAGAAAGCAAAACAGGCCGTTGAATTAGACAAAGTGGCTGAGGGTTTTGAAGAGACCGAAACAGGTTTGCGCTATAAGATCATTCAAAAAGGAGATGGTGCCAAGGCCGAGGCAGGTAGAAAGGTATCGGTACATTATGAAGGTTCATTATTGAACGGACAGGTTTTTGATTCTTCATATAAACGCAACCAGCCTATTGATTTTCAATTAGGCGTTGGGCAGGTAATCAAAGGATGGGATGAAGGCATCTTACTTTTACAAGTAGGTGATAAGGCTCGTTTTGTTATTCCATCAAATTTGGGGTATGGTAGTGCAGGTGCTGGCGGTGCGATTCCACCAGATGCCACCCTTATTTTTGATGTTGAATTGATGGGAATCGATTAAATCGCTATTCTGATAAATTGGCATAAGCTCCTTTCCAGCAATAATGGAAAGGAGTTTTTGTATTTAAGCATTTTGGTTATGTTCTAAATTACAACTGATTCAGTATAGTATTAATTTTCAATCTATTACGTGTAACTATTTGTAAATCTGAGACTAAAGATAATCCGTATTTGAATAAATAATGCTTAAAACAGTCATTTATTAGAACATAGCCAACATTTTTTGGTTATTGAGACCTACTCATTTATCCCGAATTATTCATGGATTTTCGTTATGAAAAATCAAAATACCAACCCGCCTGCCTCGGGCACGGTAGAATTGGGGAGCGCAGAGTTTTTTTACCGAAAGAATTGTAACCCAATTTTGAGGGAACAAAAAATTGAGCATTCTCAATTATAGCAGAGAGCTTGGCTTTGGAATAGAATATTTGTGAATAATTCGGGTTATATACAATATAGAGGTCTAAGATTCATCAGTACTTATTATGAGTACAAATAAGTTCAGGCCGATCAGTACAATTAAAATAGTAAAAAAAGTGGCCACCGGATTATTCGTTTTCGAGACATAGTAGTTATGTTCTGAAAACAACCGAAGTTATAAAAACCCTACTTCAAATAAAGCTTATTTTGGGTTTTCGATTTCCATTGCGCTGAACTTTAAGAACGCAAGGTTAATGACCAATAAAACAAATAGAACACTAAAAAAAGTAACCATAATATAGGATTAAGATTTGCAGGGGGGGGGAAATCGTTTAATATCAACGTCCGATATTATAGAATCGTATACTAAACAGTACTAAAATGGTAATAAATCCGACAATTATGTCTTTTTGTTGACAAGAACATGGCAATTGGTCACAAAAAAAAGTCCTAACGAATCATCGTTAGGACTTTAATATTTTAAAAAGGTTTAAAACCTACCTAGTCAACTACCTTCACATTAACGGCGTTCAATCCTTTTTTACCTTGTTGTAGTTCAAATTCTACAATATCACCTTCACGAATTTCATCGATCAAGCCAGAAATGTGTACAAAATGATCTTCGTTCGAACCATCTTCAGTGATAAAACCATATCCTTTTGAATCATTGAAGAATTTTACTGTTCCTTTACTCATAATACTAAAAATTAAAAATTATTAAAGAACAAATATAAGGTATAATCTTTAAATGTCTGAATTTTCGGATGTTATTTCCAAGAGCACGGTTCCAAGTTATTTTTTCGCCAATTTTCGCATCATTACCCATTGCTTTAACATATCTCTAGAATCTTGCGCCGGGTAGCCCAAAACGGTCTTACCGGCTTCGATATCGCCCATTACCCCTGAACCGGCTCCTACAATGGCACCTGAATGAATGGTCGTGTGGTCTTTGATCGAGGCACTTCCTCCAATAATCACCCCGTCACCAAGTGTCACCGAGCCCGCCAGGCCGCTATGACCCGCCATGATACATGATCGCCCCATAATACAATTGTGGGCTATTTGTACTTGATTATCTATTTTACAGTTGTCACCAACGATGGTGGCGCTGAATTTACCACGATCCACACATGAGTTAGCTCCAATTTCAACCTCGTTGCCAATGATTACCGTACCTATTTGCGGTATTTTCACCAGTCCCCTGCCATCATCACTTGGGCGGTAACCAAAACCATCTGCCCCAATGCTCACATTATTGTGAAAAATGCAGTAATCACCTATTTGGCATCGCTCGCGTATAACGGTACCGGGCCAAATAATCGTTCCTTTACCGATTTTGGTCTCGTCCATAATGGTCACATTGGGGTAGATAGTGACCTTATCGCCCAGAACAACATTTTTACCTAAATAGCAATTCGCACCGATCTTGCAACTTTTGCCCAGTGTTGCGGTTTCGTGAACAACCGCCGTAGGGTGAATATCGATTTCAAAAATAGGTGATTCGAGTTCAAAGACTTCCAGCACCTTCGCCATGGCGAGATCGGCATTTTTCACTTTGATGAGCGCACGGTTTTCACCCGGCTCCACTTCTAAATTTGCATTGACAATGGCAACACCTGCCTTAGAATTTTTCCATTGAGAAATGTATTTCACACTACCAATAAAGGTGATATGGTGCGGCTCGGCTTTTTGCAGTTCTTCAGGGCCGGTGATTACTAGGCTGGTATTTCCGACTAGTTCACCTTTTAGAAGTTCATTGATCTCTACAGTTGTAAACGATTTCATAGTTATGGTATGGTATGTTGGGTTCGGAAGATAAGCAAGATTACGGATTTGTTAAAATCTATTTTTGTTTTCCTCCTAAATAAAAGATTAACTTGTTCTATTTCAGTTACTATGGTTCAATCATATGTCAAAAAAACCAAATTTACCTCTTATTCATTTATCCGTTTTTAACGGTTAAAAACAATAATCATTAAATTTGTATATGATAGGGTATGCAGTTACCGGCAACTATATACCACCGTTGGCAACAATTAAAAGCATATAAACTAAAAATTCGACAAATGGAAAATTTTTGGGTAATAACAATATCGCTTTTTTTAATAATCACTTTTCTTTTTTGGAGGCTTACTAGTGGTCATTTCAAAAAAGAATATGGTAAAAAGTTGTGGAAACAATGGGGAACGAGACTTTTTTATTGGCAAGGTGCAATATACACCAGTACCGGAATTACAATTCTAATAATGTTTCTTTTAAAATGGGCAAAAGTTTTGACTTTTTAGAAGTCTAAAAAAGAAGAACAAAAGCTACAATATTGTCAATGGTTATGTGCAGAACAGACAACAACCAAGACTGGAAGTATTGATGGCTATTGCTGAAATACTTGATGTTGACGTAAAAGACTTAATAATATCAAACAAGAAAAAATAATGGCGAAAAAGAAAGAAATAAAAGATCTACCTGTGAATCGGCAGACAGGCGAGCCATTAGAAAAACAGCTTTGGAAATCGGCTGACAAACTAAGGAAAAATATAGATGCTGCTGAATACAAACACGTAATGTTGGGTTTGATTTTCTTAAAATACATCTCTGATGCTTTTGAGGAACTATATACAAAACTCAAAAACGGTGACCTGTCTGCGTCCTACGGACAGGCAGGAGGAGAATATGCAGGTGCTGACCCAGAGGACAAAGACGAATACAAAGCCGAAAACGTATTTTTTGTACCACAAGATGCTCGTTGGAATTTTCTTCAAAGCAAAGCCAAGCAACCAACAATTGGTAAAACAGTTGATGAGGCAATGGATGCCATTGAAAAAGAAAATCCATCTTTAAAAGGTGTTTTACCAAAAGTATATGCTCGTCAAAATCTTGACCCAACAAGTTTGGGTAAAATTATTGATTTGATTGGAAATATTGCTTTTCTGCCTGTACGTGGAATCCGCACGCAGACAGGAAGTGCTGATGTACTCGGACACGTATTTGAATATTTCTTAGGAGAATTTGCCCTTGCAGAAGGAAAAAAAGGCGGACAGTTCTATACACCAAGAAGCGTAGTAGAGTTATTGGTAGAAATGCTCGAACCTTACAAAGGAAGAGTGCTTGACCCTTGTTGTGGCTCTGGAGGAATGTTTGTGCAATCTGAAAAATTTGTAGCAGACCACCAAGGAAAAATAAATGACCTTTCTATCTATGGGCAAGAAAGCAATCAAACTACTTGGCGATTGGCAAAAATGAATCTTGCAATTAGAGGATTGGACAGTTCGCAAGTAAAATGGAACAATGAAGGCTCATTTTTAAATGATGCCCATAAAGATGTAAAAGTAGATTACATTATTGCCAATCCACCATTTAACGTAAGCGATTGGAGTGGCGATTTACTCCGTAAAGATGGACGTTGGAAATACGGAACACCACCAACAGGAAATGCCAATTATGCTTGGATACAACATTTTATGTATCATTTAGCACCAAGTGGACAAGCAGGTTTTGTATTAGCTAAGGGTTCTTTAACAAGTAAAACTTCTAGAGAAGGAGAAATACGAAAAAACTTGATTGAAGCTGGTTTGGTAGATTGTATTGTAAATCTACCTGCCAAGTTGTTTTTAAATACTCAAATACCCGCTTCTTTATGGTTTATGAGTCGTAACAGAACTAACGGAAAGTATCGTGACCGTAGCAAAGAAATACTTTTTATTGATGCTCGTAATATGGGACATTTAATAAACCGTAGAACTCGTGAACTCTCTAAAGAAGATATAAAAACCATTTCTGAAACCTACCATAATTGGCGTAGTAAGGACGAATTGCATTCGTCTTACGAAGACATAAAAGGCTTTTGCAATGCCACACCTGTTGAAAAAGTAAAAGAATTGGATTATGTTTTAACGCCTGGACTTTAGTACATGACAAAAATCAGTTGAATTTATTAAATGTCCGGTCGAGCGCAGTCGAAACCTCTTTCTTTAAGCCTTTTAGCAAAACAAGTTCTCGACTGCGCTCGAAATGACATTTTTGTAAAAGATTAAAATTCAGACGTTTATGAAATAGTAATATTTTTTGTCATGTACTATGCGCCTGGACGCTATGTTGGTTTGGCAGACACAGAAGATGATTTTGATTTTGCAGAACGCTTTACATCATTAAAAGCAGAATTTGAGACCCAATTAAAAGAAGAAACAACTTTAAATAAACGTATTGCTGCTAACCTTGAAAAGATAAAAATTGATGGGTAAAGCAAACAAGTCGAATTCGACCTGTTTAAAATGGACGTAACTAGCTAATATGCATTATTGGGGTTCAATTTAGCAATAAGCTTCATTGTTTCCAATACGTTCATTCCATTTTTGATAGTAGAATCGATAACAGAACGTATTTTGGCAAAATTTTGGGCAGTTCGCACTGTCTTGAATTGTCCAGATATTTTTTGTTTCACTTTTACATTTCTAATAGCACGTTCCGAGGCGTTATTATCGGGTGGAACCTCCAAGATGAAGAGA
>UOEL01000071.1_pt1 | contig 22418 bp, 26 predicted proteins | sample 1989351 | NCBI WGS metagenome assembly UOEL01 (sample SAMEA4712195, study PRJEB27164) | hydrothermal vent metagenome | biome: marine basaltic hydrothermal vent biome; feature: marine hydrothermal vent; material: mineral | place: Pacific Ocean | collected 2011-06-14/2011-07-23 | depth 1719 m
GACGATCGCCAAGAAGAAACATGCCTTTTCTAATTTCGTGGAGAAAATACGGATTTGCCTGTCTTTTTACCTCACCCTCGACTATGTCTGCAATCAGGTAGGAGAAGGGGCAAAGAAAATAAGAGGAAAACCACAAGCTGAGTTTAACCTTCAACCAGACTTATTTTCGAGCTAAATCGAAAAACAATCCCTGTTATACAGCCATGACATGTGAAATACACCTCTTTTTAAAAACTTTCGGATGGGTGTGATATAAAAACAATGAATATTGGTTTTTTCATAACTTTTTATTTTTTGTCTTAAGCTAACCAACCTTAATACCCCCCCCCACCATGTTTCCCTTTTTCCCAACCGTGTTTTCCTAAATACTGATCGCCACTTTCAACAGCGCCATCTTCAATTGCAGTTCCCATAGAATCATTCCAACGGTTAAGATATCCGAAGAGTGAGATGACACCTAACATTTCTACGATCTTCCCTTCGTTCCATTATGTGTATAAACGTTCTTTGATCTCTGCATTTACCGCATTGGGTACTTGAGAGGCGACCAAAGAAAAATCAAGGGCAGCACGTTCCGCTTCTGAAAAAGCAGGGTGGGTGCGGTACCCAAATATTGTCTAATTGCTCTTGTTCGGCCCCGTAGCGTTCTGCTGCACGAATAGCATGGGCTTGGCAATACCGACATCCTGTAGCATTGCTACTGACCCAAGCAATCATTCGTTTTAGCGCTGAGGTTACCCGACCTTCATTGACCATAACGGCTTTGTTAAGGTTGATAAAGGCTTCTGAAATCGCAGGTCGGTGTTGCATGGTCAAGACCGAATTGGGGCAAAAACCCAAGGTCTCGTTAAAGAATTCGGCCAATTTTTCGGTCTCTGGGCTATGGTCTGGGTCAAGGGGCTGTACAAGTGGCATGTTTATTATTTTTAGGATGTCACCCTGAGCGCAGTCGAAGAGACAAGTCGAAGTGCTTCAGAAAGATTTAGTGTTACAATAAATTGTATTTTTAACGCTTACAAGAAACGAAAAAATATGGGCACAACAAATCATATCACGACCAAATGGCTGGGTAATATGTCGTTTGAGAGCAATAACCCGTCAGGGCATTCAATAAAAATAGACATTGCCAAAGAAGATGGTGGCGATAGTAACGGATTGCGGCCAAAGGCGTTGATGCTCTCCTCATTGGCAGGGTGTTCAGGGCTGGATGTGGTTTCCCTAATGAAAAAAATGAAATTGGAGGTCGATGAATTTCATATTGAGACTATTGCCAACTTGACCGATGAGCATCCTAAATTTTATGATAAAGTCATTATTGAATACCATTTTCACGGGAGCGATTTGAACGAGAAAAAATTGCAAAAAGCGGTTGACCTATCTGTAGAAAAGTATTGCGGTGTGATGGAGATGTTTCGGCAGTTTGCCGAGTTGGAGATTAAGACCGTTTTTCATTGATAAGGTTATAAAGCTCAAGTACAAAATTCAAACTCAAATTCAAATTCAAACTCAAATTCAAATTCAAATTCAAATTCAAACTCAAACTCAAATTCAAATTCAAACTCAAACTCAAACTCAAACTCAAACTCAAACTCAAACTCAAACTCAAACTCAAACTTGAAAAATGATTGTTATGTCAGATAAAAAATTTGATTTAGAAGATAGGTTGATAGAATTTGCTGCGATGGTTGTTTTGTTTTGTAAAAATTTACCAAATGAGTATGACCGTCCAGTATTATGGAAACCAATTGTTACGGTCTGCAGGTAGTTCGGCCTTAAATTTTGGTGAAGCGCAAGGAACAAATACCGATAGGAACTGCATCAATAAAGCAGGTATTAGTTTAAAAGAACTAAAAGAATCTCGTGTCAATTTGAAAATACTGAGAAAAGTTAAATATGGCGATGGTGTAAAAATAGCCAACTTATTGGATGAAGTTGAACAGTTAATCAAAATAATCGCAACTATTATTAAGAACAAAAAGTAATTATCATCAAATTTACAATTGTACTTGAACTTTAAAAATGCGCTGGACCCTAAAACCAAAACCCGAACAACGGCAGATCGATACTTTATCAACAGCACTGAATGTTGATGGTTTGATAGCTCAATTATTGTTACAAAGAGGAATTTCAACTTACGAAGAAGCCAAAAAATTCTTTCGCCCTCAACTTTCAGATCTGCACGATCCTTTTTTGATGAAGGATATGAACATTGCTGTTGAACGTATAGAAAAGGCCATCACTAATAATGAGAATATTTTGGTATTTGGCGATTATGATGTAGACGGAACAACTTCGGTCGCTTTGGTATCTTCCTATTTATTGAGTTATTACCCGAATGTGGCGACCTATATTCCCGATAGATATAAAGAAGGCTACGGTGTTTCGTATTTGGGAATCGATTTTGCCAAGGACAATGATTTTTCATTGATCATCGCTTTGGATTGTGGTGTTAAGGCGATTGACAAAGTCGCTTATGCCAAAGAAAAAAATGTTGATTTCATCATCTGTGACCATCACCGGCCCGGAGATAATCTACCCGATGCCGTTGCGATTTTGGATCCAAAACGTGAAGATTGCACTTATCCGTATGACGAGTTATGTGGTTGTGGGGTGGGGTTTAAACTGATCCAGGCATTGGGGGCCAACCGAGGTGAGACCATTGAAGATCTGGTTTCGTATTTAGACCTAGTGGCAACCGCTATCGGAGCTGATATTGTACCCATGACAGGTGAGAATCGGGTATTAGCTTATTTTGGGCTACAGGTGATCAATACCGATCCCCGAATTGGGTTTAAGGCCATTATCAACCAAATTAAAAAAAAGGCACTTACCATAACTGATGTGGTTTTTATCATCGCACCAAGAATCAACGCTGCGGGGCGTATGGAACATGGGCAACATGCTGTAAATCTTTTGATCGAGACCGATATGGGTCAGGCCACAAAATTTGCGGCCGAAATCGAAAAATTCAATATCGATAGAAAGAACCTCGACAAAGAAATTACCCAAGAAGCGCTTTTACAGATTCAAGAAAATAAAGAAGAAGAACGTTTTACATCGGTGGTCTATAAAGAGACATGGCATAAAGGTGTTATTGGCATTGTAGCATCGCGATTAACAGAGACTTATTACCGCCCCACTTTAGTCTTTACCAAAAGCGGTGATAAATTGGCCGCTTCGGCACGCTCAGTAAAAGGCTTTGATGTATATAATGCTTTAGAAGGATGTACTGATTGTATTGAACAGTTTGGCGGGCACAAATATGCGGCCGGATTGACCTTATTGGAAGATCAATACGAAGCCTTTAAAGCGCAGTTCGAAAAAGTGGTCGCCGAGACTATTGACCCGAGTTTGCTCACTCCAGAGATTTCGGTCAATATAAAAATAGACCTGAAAGACATCACCCCAAAATTGATGCGGATCATAAATCAATTCGCCCCTTTTGGGCCAGGTAATATGACCCCTGTTTTTATGGCAGAAAACATAAAAGATACAGGTTACGCCAAGGGCGTTGGGGAGAACGGCGCACACTTAAAACTTTCGGTCAGCCAAAATGGCTCTACACCCATTGGTGGAATAGGGTTTAATTTAGGCGATAAACTACCGGTCATTAATAATGGAAAACCATTCAATGCGGTTTTCTCTATTGATGAAAATGAGTGGCAGGGTAGGGTGAGCTTGCAATTAAAGGTTAAAGATTTGCGGTAATTTCAGGCTCTTGAAGAATATTATCCTTCAAATTTCTCCAAAGACAATTTATTCCCATCAAAAACACCGTAAGTATAATAGCCGATCCAATCGCCGAGATTGATATAGCTCGATTTTCCGTTTAGGTCTATTTCAAGGGGTAAGTGTCTATGCCCAAAAATAAAATAATCGTAATGTTCTTTCTCTAATTTTCGTTTGGCGTATTGTACCAGCCATTCGTTTTCATCGCCCAAGAACTTAATATCTTCATCGCCAGAAATAATCTTGTTCTTGACCGATAGGTATTGCCCTAAACGAACGCCCAGATCAGGGTGCAGCCATCTAAAGAGCCATTTGGCCAAAGGGTTGGTAAATACCTTTTTCATTCGTTTGTAGCCTTTGTCATGCGGCCCAAGACCATCACCATGACCGATAAAAAAGGAAACGCCATTAAAAGTATATTGTTGGGGTTTATGATATACCGGTATGTTGAGCTCCTCTTCAAAATATCCGTTCATCCAAAGATCGTGGTTGCCCACAAAATAGTAAATGGGGATGCCCGAATCAGATAGTTCGGCCAGTTTGCCCAAGGTTCTGGTGAACCCTTTTGGAACGACGGTCTTATATTCAATCCAAAAATCGAAAAGATCGCCCATAAGAAAAATAGCCGCCGCATCGTTTTTTATAGTATCGAGCCATGACACGAATTTCTTTTCACGGGGCAGACTTTCTTTCATGGTAGGGGCACCCAAGTGGTTGTCACTTGCGAAGTATATTTTTTTACCTTCGGGTATATTGATGCTCGTCATTTTAGTTGTCTGATGCGTACCACTCTGCAAAAGAGGTATCGGTCTCTTGAAGTTTTAAGGAAAACAGTTTTATGTTTTCAGGCAATCTGACTTTTATCTTTTCGGCAAAATCAATGACCATGTTTTCGCTTGTGGGCTGATAGTTGGCCAAGATGACATTGTGGTCTCTGCTAATCAGTTCTTTGGCAAGTTCTATATGGGGCGTATTCTTATTGAAAACAGTAGCATGATCGAACAGGTCCACGATTTCTTCTTTTACGATTTTTTTAAGATCTCCAAAGTCAATGACCATACCCAGTTTTACGTGAGAGGTATCTGTATTGGGAGAGCCGATAACGGTTACCGATAGCTTATAACTGTGCCCATGTACGTTTCTGCACTTGCCATCATAACCATAAAGGGCATGACCGGTTTCAAAATTAAACTGTTTAGTGATTCTAATATTGGCCATAAGAGTGGTTTGCCCTGCAAAGGTAGGGATTCTTTGAAATGAAATCACCAGTAGATTTTGTGCCGGAACCTAATCAATGGTAATATCGGAATCTCCCGATACCAAGCTTACATGGCAACAGTCCGTTCCCACCGTATATTCGGCATTGACTACTTCTTTGTTATTTATGAAGCCTTTGAAAACAATGTTTCTGGTCGTATTCTGATTTTCCGCAACAAACAGATCGTCATACAGCGGATATATTCCATTTTGTCTAAATGTTTCCAATTCCCCTTCGGTCACCTCTTTTGTCAGATCTTCCCCTGTGGTTAGATCGGTCACTTCAAAGCGGCCCAAGGATATAACCGACCCAGAAGAGTCCTTTACGGTAACGCTAATAGAAAGAAAAATTTCAGTACAGGCCATATTGGAACAGTCGGTTTTATCATCATTGTCGTTATCCGAGCAATTTAACGGCAGAATAAAAACCATGCTTAAAAAAAAGATCTTTCTCATCTTGTCACAATTTAGGTTGAACGCTATAGAATAGGTGTTGTTTATACCATGATAGTTGCGCAAACAGTTTTTCGATCATCGCTTAAACCTCTTCCTTGTTGCAATTCGATTTACAAAATACACCACGATCACAAAAAGCGCCAACAACGGAAAAATGAGGTCACCGTTTAAAAATGATAAAATACCCATATAATCGATTTATAAAAGCACAACGGTAATTTTTCGTGGTTATTATTTCTTGAATTTTGACAAGGCATTTTTTGTAAATTCGGACAATACCAATTTTCCTGTAATTGCAGCTCGATCAACGAGTAACTCGTTCCAATGTGATGTTCCATCCCAAAGCGTTTTTTTCCATTCGAGAAGGGCATCGGGGTTATAAGATGATAGTTTTTGGGTGAAGAATTCCAATTCATCATCCATTTCTTTTGTGCTTTCGAAAACTTTCGAAAACAGCCCTTTTTCACAGGCCCAATAGGCATTTTTCCATTCTGAGGGAGAAAGTGATAGTTCAGAAAGTGCGGCTTTTCCGATTTTACGCTCTACGGCTGGGGCAATGACCAATGGGGCGATACCGATTGTTAACTCAGATAGCTTTATTGAAGCATTCACTGAGGCGAAAACATAATCACAAGCTGCCGCTAAACCAACACCACCACCTACGGCCTTACCTTGTACACGGCCTACAATGACTTTTTTACATGTTCGCATGGCGTTGATGACATTTGCAAAGCCACTAAAGAAAACAGCACCCTCCTCTGGGTTGGAAACGGCCATCAATTCATCAAAGGAAGCACCTGCGCAGAAAGCCCGATCACCTTCTGATTTCAAGACAACAACCGAAATGGTTTCGTTTTCAGAAAGTTTATTGAGTTCTGTGGTCAGGCGACCCAAGAGTTCGGCTACAAATGAATTACTAGCGGGGTGGCCGAATTCAACGATGGCCACTTTGTCATCTATCTTGGTATAAAGGCTTCCGTTTTCCCTACTTGTTCCCATAAAATATTTTTTTCAAAATTAAGTGTTTTCAAGCAGGGGTCGAAACTTTCTTCTAAACTTCCAGATTAAGGTGCATCCGCGAATGACCATCCAAACGGTAAAGGCGATCCAAATACCGTAGAGTCCCCAATCAAAATATTTTCCGAGGTACAGCATGGGTACAAAACCTAGAAATGTTGCCGCAAGAAGTACGTTTCTTAAAAATTTCATTTCTCCCAATCCCTTGAAAAGCCCATCAAAAACAAAGGCCATTGTGTTCATAGGAAGACCTATAATAAGAATAAAGAAAAAGCTGTAGAAGGTTTCTAGAATAATTGATTCATTTGTGAACAAACGACCTATAGGTTTATAGAACAGCAACCCAAAAATGACCAGAACGAGGCTTACCAAAAAACCGTAAAGCATTATTCTTTTTGCCAATTTCCAAAGTCCGTTATAATCTTTTGCCCCTAAAAGCTTTCCACCCAAGATATTACCGGCGGCACCATAGCCATCTATAAAAAAGGCGGAGAACAGCCATAGATTTATGGCAATGGTATGTGCCCCTATGAATTTGTCGCCCAAACCCGTGGCCTCTCTAACCGCCAAAATCAGTGCGGTGTTCAAGGCCAAGGCCCTGACAAAAAGGTTAAGGCTCATGATAACCAGTCTTTTTAGTTCAGGGTGTATCTTAAATTTTAATCTGAGACTGATATCCGTTTTTTTGACCAATAGCACAAAGGCCATTAAGGCCATAACGCCTTGAGAGATAAGACTGGCCCATGCCGCACCTTCTAAATACATTGGTTCGATAATTCCTTCGATCCCATATACCATGGCAAAATCAAGGATAACATTTAAAATGGCACCGACAATAGCAATAAGCATGGGCCAATAAGTATTCTGAAGCCCTCTGAAAATACCCATGACGGCAAATACGAAAAGTGTCAGGGGAAAACCCCAAACGCGAATCGAATAATAAGAAACGCAGTATTCCAATATTTTTCCAGAGGCGTTAAGCAGGCGAAAAATATCTTCTATAACGAATATAGTAGATAAGAGAATAACAATGCTAAGGGCGATGTTCAGTACAATCGCCTGAGCGGGCAAAGATTTGACCTCTTCTACTCTACCAGCACCCAAATATTGTGAAATAATGGCGGAAATAGAGCTTCGGGTCTGACCCAATATCCATACGAGCATTGACAAAAACGAACCTACAATGCCCGCTGCCGCCAAAGACTCTAACCCATCGACGGGAATATTGCCCACAATGGCCGTATCGGTTATTGACAACAGAGGTTCTGCTATACCGGTGATGGTCGCAGGTATGGCCAGGTTGTTTATGGATTTAAAATTGACGGTGGTTTTCAAAAATAGGCTTCTTATAAAACTAGTTCATAACAATGAAAGGTATACTCGCTTTGTTTTGGAAAATAGATATCGCCCAATTTTCGATAACCCTGCGTTTCATAAAATCTTTGAGTACGAAGATTTTGGCTAAAAGTATCTAACCGTATCGAAGCAAAACCGTTTTTTTCAGCATAGGTTTCGGCAAATCGCATCATTTTTTGGGCATACCCTTTTTGTTGATGGTCAGGGTGTATGGCCAAACGATGAATATAAATGGCATTGTCGTTGGGCGTTGACCATGCAATGGGCACGTATTCCTGATCCATGAAAGTAGAAATAACAATGGTGCCTACTATTTGTTTTTCTATTTCAAGAACATAGAGATCTTTGCGCTCCAGGTCGTTTTCAAATTTCTTTTTCGAAGGATAGTCTTCGTTCCATTGATAAATACCATTTGCGATCATAAAGGCCGAACAAGCTCTTATCATTGTAATAATATCGGAAATTTCCGATAACTTTGCGTGTCGAATCATTCTTGAAATTCAATTTAGTTGTAAATTTAGAGTATTAATCAATAATTACAGAGATGAAAAACATTCTTGTTCCGTTAGGTACCAGTTCAAATGCACCTGAGACCTTGCAATATACTGTAGATTTTGCAGCTGAGTTTTCTGCTGAAATCTATGTGATGGAGGTTTTTACATTACGTACAAAGACAGGCAGTTTGGCAAATATTTCTGGTAAGGTTGCTGAGAGCAGTAAAAAGCGTTTAAAAGAAATCATCGGTAAGGTGAATGCAAAAAAGGTGACTATTAAAATCGCCACTTATAATGGAAATATTGCTGACGGACTAAAAGAAATTGATGCCGACCTGGGTATTGATTTGATCGTTCTTGCATCAAAAAGCAATGATATCAAAGAGGAACTGTATTTGGGTAATACCTCGGGCAGAATTATAAAAAAGACCGATATACCAGTTCTTATAGTTCCCAGAGGAATGGTTTTCGAGCCATTTGGAACGGTATTGACGGCCTTTAAATCGGGCAGATTAAAGCGCAAGGGAATTCTTGACCCCTTGGTACTCATCAAGAACAGATTCAAGGCAGAAGTGAACCTTCTACTGGTAAAAACCCCGGGATATTCAGACGAGGATCTGAAAGTAGATACGGCTCTGATGGATATTAGCACTCAGTTGACCATATCGGATAATGCAACCACCTATCAAGGTGTTTTAGAGCATTTTCAGTCGCAACGCCCGGATCTTTTATGTGTATTTAGAAGAAAAAGAGGTTTTTTCAAAAAGCTTTGGGAAAAAAACACCATTCCCAAATCAGAGTTTTTTGTTCGTATTCCCGTTTTGATGATGAGTTCCTAAACTTAATCGGATCATTAACCCCTATTCGATTTTGATACCTTCTCAAAAAGTATTTTCTTTGCCCCGATCAAAAAGGGGGGATTAGCTCAGCTGGCTAGAGCGCTTGCCTGGCAGGCAAGAGGTCACCGGTTCGACTCCGGTATTCTCCACTCAGTAAACAAAGGCCTTCGAGAAATCGAGGGCTTTTTTGTTTTGAAAAATCGCACACTTTTGAAGATTTCTTAATCCGTATCAATAATTGGACGTTGGCAAGATAAAGGCATGAAACGCTTTTTCTGCGGTTTATGTGCGGTTTCGAGGTGGTTGAAAAACCCAGCGGGTTTTCAACTTCCGCAGAAACATCGGGTTTACTAGCCAATGTTTAAATCAATTTTTTTAGTAAGATAGCGAGTAAGTTACCTAAATTAGGTGCCTTTCTCGTAAAATTGCTAAGAGTGAACTTGACAGGGTTTGTTAAAGAGCGATTATCTTTTGAAGAATACTCATTCTCGAAAGACGAATTGATAAAAACTATTGGCAAAAAGGGTACAGCACTAAAGAGAGAATTATCTTTTTCAGTAGCAAAAGGGAATATTATACCCCTCAGAAAAGGGTTCTATTTAATCATCCCTCCCAGATATTCAAAACAGGCCAAGTTACCTATCCAAGCTATACAGCAAAAAATTATTTAAAAGTTTAAGCAGACCCTATTATATTGGCTTGTATTCTGCGGCTAAATTTCATGGCGCAAGCCATCAACAAATTCAACGTGATTATATCATTACATCAAAACCAACCCTATTAAATATCACGAAAGGCACTATTGACATACGTTTTTTACAACTGCTCATTGGCCTAAAAAAAACAATCTCACTTAAAAGGCTGATGCTGGAACATTTAAAATTTCAGATCCTGTTTTAACAGCGGTAGACCTCATACATTATCAAAACAAATCAGGAGGGCTAAATAGAATGCTACCCGTTATAGAAGAACTAATGGAGGAAATGACTCCTTCAGATTTAGAAAATTTACTCTCGTGGCATTCGCATAAAAGCACTTTACAAAGGCTGGGTTATTTATTAGAAGAACTGCAAGCCGATAGTCAATTAATAGAGCAATTATTCGAATACTTCAAATCGATAAAATATCACCCTATATTGTTAAGCCCTAAATCAAAACAAAAACCTGGTGCTGTAGACAACAGATGGAGTAAGGCATAAGGTTATTCTCAAGAACCTTCTTCCTCCCCCATTTCGGCAATATGTGCAACTGCCTTTACCAATCTATGATGGTTCTTTACAAATGGGTTGGTCTTATCCCAAACATAACCGGCCAAAACCGCACAGATCTGCCTCTTGATCTCAGGATTTTCATGTTTGTGAAAAAATATCGTTTGCAAATTACCGTCATACCACCCCTTCACATAGGTAGTAAATACGCTCACACCTTCTTTTAGGTAGTTGGTATATTCGTTCTCCCAATCCACCATTTCATTGTTCAATTCTTTTTCGATGAGCTTCGCCGCCAACAATGAAGATTCGGTCGCAAAAGTTACTCCCGAAGAAAAAACAGGATCCAAAAACTCGGCACTGTTACCAGTCAACGCATATCCTTTGCCATAGAGCTGTTTTACCGATTTTGAAAAATTTTTGATTATTTTCGGTTCAAACGAATACGCTACACCATCAAAGCGATCAAAGTAATAATCAGATAGCTTCATTATCTCTTTTAACTTCTGGGTTGTGTCTCCCTCAAAGGACTCTAAATAGTCCGTTGGGCCTACATAACCAATACTGGTAGTTCCGTTTGAAAAGGGAATCACCCACAACCATGTATCTTGACTGACCACATCAAAGGTAATGAGGGTGCCTTCTCTTCCCTCAGGTCTTTTGGTTTCTTTCACATGGGTGAAAATAGAGGAGTGTTTCGGTAATTCAGAAGGCTTTTCCAAATTCAACAAGCGTGGCAAAACCCTACCGTAACCGCTAGAGTCAATGATATACTTTGCCGTGACTGTATTCAATTGCCCACGTACATTCTTAATAGTCGTGGTTGAACCATGTTGGTCAAAGGCGACATCTACCACCTCTTGTTCAAAAGCGATATCGACCCCTCTTTTCTCTAGGGCGTCGGTCAACACTTTGTCAAAATCGGCCCTTGGCACCTGCCAAGTCCAATCCCAACCTTTGGTGTGTTTTTTACTGAAATCGAAATCGCAAACTATATCACCCCTTAAAAATCGTGCGCCGGCTTTAACCTCAAAGCCTTGTTTCTTGAGGTCATCTAAAAGACCCGCCTCATCAAAATGATCCATACAGCGTGGTAAAAGGCTTTCCCCGATCACAAATCGAGGAAAAGTGTTTTTTTCAACAACTTTTACCGAGTATCCTTTATTATGAAGATAAGCGGCAGCAACACTGCCAGATGGCCCAGCTCCGATTATCAAAATATCAACATTTTCGTTATTCATGCCCTAAAAAAACCAATGATCCACTAATTATTTTAAATTTGCATACTAAATTAACTATTTTTATTCAATATTACCACTCGTTTCTATTTTAGAACCAACCGTAAATGCCGAAAATCAAAGGAAAGTTAGGAATAGAAGAATTCTACCGCGTCATTTTTAACAATGAATCGGTAACTCTAGATGAAACCGTTTTGAACACTGTTCAAAAAAGCTTTGATTTTCTAAAAGAATTTTCGAAAAACAAGGTTATTTACGGGGTAAACACGGGTTTTGGCCCTATGGCCCAATACAAGATCAAAGATTCAGAGCGAATTCAATTGCAATACAACCTAATACGTAGCCATGCCTCTGGTACGGGCAAGCCTATTGCAGGTAAATATGTGAAAGCGGCCATGTTGGCACGATTGAATACCTTGAGTTTGGGTAATTCAGGTGTTCATATATCGGTTATAGAAGTTATGACCTCTCTGATCAATAAAGATATAACTCCCCTTATATACGAGCACGGCGGGGTAGGCGCAAGTGGCGATCTGGTTCAACTGGCACATTTGGCACTTGTTCTGATCGGTGAAGGCGAAGTTTTTTACAAAGGAGAGCGAAGACCCACAGCAGAGGTTTTTAAAATAGAGGAAATAAACCCTATTTCAATCGAAATTCGTGAAGGGCTCGCCTTGATCAACGGCACTTCGGTAATGACCGGTATTGGTTTTGTAAATATTATATATACACGTCGCCTCTTAGAATGGATGATCGCCTGCTCATCGGCCATTAATGAAATCGTGGAGGCTTATGACGACCATTTGTCTTTCGATCTCAACCAAACCAAAAAACACAAGGGACAGCGAGAAATTGCGCGTTCTATGCGCAGTCACTTAGAAGATAGCACCCTCACAAGAAAACGCGAGCATCATTTGTACACCAACAATAATGGTGTTAAGGTTTTTGAGGAAAAAGTTCAAGAGTATTATTCCATTCGTTGCGTACCGCAGATTTTAGGCCCGGTTTTAGATACCTTGAACAATGTAGAACGTATACTTATTGAAGAAGTGAACTCTGCTAACGACAACCCTATTGTGAATGTAGAAAAGAAGCATGTTTACCACGGCGGTAATTTTCACGGTGACTATGTATCCCTTGAAATGGACAAGCTAAAAATCGTTGTCACTAAAATGAGTATGCTGGCCGAACGGCAGTTGAACTATTTGATGAATTCAAAACTCAATGACATTCTGCCACCTTTCGTGAATTTAGGGCAGTTGGGTCTGAATTTCGGAATGCAGGGCGTGCAGTTCACGGCAACTTCCACAACGGCCGAAAACCAAATGCTGTCAAACCCCATGTACGTGCATAGCATCCCTAACAACAATGACAATCAAGATATTGTCAGTATGGGCACCAATGCGGCCTTGATCACAAAAAAGGTTATTGAAAACGCATTTGAGGTAATAGCCATTGAGATGATTACCATTGTACAGGCCATAGAATACCTTAAAGTTCAGGACAAGATATCCTCAAAAACAAAAAAAATGTACGATGCAATTCGTAATATCGTTCCCCCTTTCAAAGAAGATCTAATCATGTATCCCTTTGTAAATGAAGTAAAGAATTTTATTATTAACCATGAAAACAATTAATGTCATGAAAACGTTACATCTTTTAATTCTCACCTTATTATTCACAGGCTTTAACCTGATCGGCCAAGAGTTGGCCTTGGCCATGGAAGACGGCAAATTCGGTTATATAGATACATCGGGTGCATTTGTCATACAACCCCAATTTACTAAAGCAGCCAGCTTTTCAGGAAAATTGGCCGCTGCTGAAAAAGACAAAAAATGGGGCTATATCAACGCCTCAGGCGAATGGGCCATTGAACCCATATACGATCATGTCAAAAAATTCAATTCAAATATCGCCTTAGTGCAAAAAGATAAAAAATGGGGCTATATTGATACTTCTGGCAAAACCTTGGAAGTACCCACATCAGACAAATACTATGATTTTAAAAATGGCGTGGCAATTTTCAGGGAAGGGGATAAAATCGGACTTATAGGCACCAATGGTACCATAGTACTGAAACCAAAATACGATGTCATCAAAAAATTCTGGGGAGGGCATGCAAAAGTAAAGAACAATGATTTATGGGGAATGATCAATAGTAAAGGGGAAGAAACCATACCCGTTGAATATACCGGACTCAGTTCATACAGTTCAAGTGGTATTTGGGCAAGAAAGGGAACCCAAATGGGCTTGGTCGTAAACGGAAGCTTCAAAGCAGTATCAAATGCTGAAAAAATCTATGAATTTAAAGATGGCTCTAACCTTACCTATGCCAGTGATGGTGATAAGGTTGGGTATATCAATAATCAAGGCGAGTGGGTAATCAAACCTGCCTTTGACAAGGCAAGATCCTTCAGTAACGGATTGGCCCCGGTTATGAAAAATAAAAAATGGGGCTACATCAATGAAAAAGGAGAAGCGGTTATAGACTTTCAATTTAGAGATGCCGAGCTATTTTCAGATGAAGGCCTGGCTCCTGTAAAAGACAAAAAATGGGGGTTCATAGATAAATCGGGCAAACTAGTGATACCAATGGATTACGACATAAGTGCCGGCTTCTCTTTTCTTAAAAAGAATGCCCAAAAAGGGTTTAACCAGGGTCTTGCAAGAGTAAAATCTAAAAAAGGGTGGACATTCCTCAAAACAGATGGCACAGTCTTAGGGGGCAAATGGTATAAAAATGCCGAAAATTTTGTGAACACAAATAAATAGTGCCGTTATAAATGGAGGAAAAAGAGGAGAAAAAAAAGTATGCGTTAATAACCGGGGGTTCTCGGGGCATTGGTAGGGCAGTGTGTGTTCAATTGGCAAAAGACACTGAGTACCACATTCTCATCAATTATAATAGTAATACCGAAGCCGCGAACGAAACACTCAAACAGGTAAACGAGGCCGGCGGAACAGGAGAATTGATTCTCTTTAACGTGGTAGATGCCGAGGCCGTGAAGAATGCATTGGATGCGTGGCAAGAAAAGCACAAAAACGATATCATTGAGGTAATCATCAATAATGCGGGTATTACCAAAGATGGGCTATTCATGTGGATGAAGCCCCAAGATTGGTCTTCGGTCATCAATACAAGCCTCAATGGCTTCTTCAATGTCACCAATCACCTCATTCAAAAATTATTGGTAAACAGATATGGACGGATCGTAAATATGGTCTCCGTATCCGGACTTAAAGGCACCCCCGGTCAGACCAATTATTCTGCTGCCAAAGCGGGCATTATCGGTGCCACCAAAGCCCTTGCGCAAGAAGTTGCGAAAAGAAACATTACGGTAAATGCCATAGCCCCAGGGTTTATAAGTACTGATATGACTAGTGAATTGAATGAAAAAGAACTGAAAAAGATGATTCCGGCAAATAGATTCGGCAAAGCTGAAGAAGTGGCACATTTGGCATCATTTTTGGTTTCTAAAAAGGCGTCATATATTACAGGCGAAGTCGTGAACATCAATGGGGGTATTTATTCATAATTGATTCGTGGTAATGGGTAGAGTAGTAATTACGGGAATGGGCATTTACTCGTGTATAGGCAAAAATCTTGACGAGGTAAAAGCATCACTCTACCAAGGAAAATCAGGAATCGTCTTTGATCCTGAAAGAAACGAATTGGGATACCGATCGCCCTTGACCGGCATGGTCGAAGCACCCAACCTCAAAAGTCTGCTAACAAGAAGGCAGCGCATAAGCATGGGTCAAGAAAGCACCTACGCCTATGTATCGACTTTAGAAGCCCTGAAAAATGCCAAATTAACCCAAGAGCTCATTGATACGAACGAAGTGGGCATAATCTTCGGAAACGACAGTACGGCAAAATCGGTCATTGAATCGATAGATACCGTACGAGAGAAGAAAGACACCACTTTAGTCGGTTCAGGGGCCATATTCAAGGCCATGAACTCTACCGTTACCATGAATTTGGCGACTATATTCAAGCTCACTGGCGTAAATTTCACCATAAGTGCCGCTTGCGCAAGTGGATCACATGCCATTGGTATGGCCTATCACTTGGTAAAAAGTGGAATGCAGAATATTATTGTTTGCGGAGGTGCACAAGAAATCAACCCTTTGGCAATGGCCAGTTTTGATGGTTTAGGTGTTTTTGCCACGACTACTGAAAGCCCAAAAAAAGCATCACGCCCTTTTGACAAGGACAGAAACGGACTGATACCCAGTGGTGGTGGTGCCACCGTGGTGGTAGAAAGCTACGAATCAGCGATAAAAAGAGGAGCACCTATATTGGGTGAGATTATCGGCTATGGCTTCTCTTCAAACGGAGACCATATCTCAACACCGAATGTGACCGGCCCGTCAAGAGCCATGAAAAAAGCATTGCAAGATGCCGGTTTAGATGCTTCGGCAATCGACTATATCAATGCACATGCAACTTCAACACCTGTAGGCGATACTAATGAGGCCAAAGCTATCTTTGAGGTATTTGGTAACAACCCCTATGTAAGCTCTACAAAATCTATGACCGGCCACGAATGTTGGATGGCAGGTGCCAGCGAGGTTATTTATGCCATGCTAATGATGCGACACTCTTTTATCGCACCCAACATTAATTTAGAGAATCCTGATGAGGATGCGGCCAAATTAAATTTGGTAGACCAAACCATAGATAGAAAAATTGACGTATTTTTGTCCAATTCTTTCGGATTTGGTGGTACCAATTCTGCATTAATCATAAAAAATGTTCTTTAGTGATGAATAAAGAAGTTATTATTGATAAAATAAACGACTTTCTTATAGATGAGTTTGAAGTTGAGCAAGAAGATATTTCTCCTGAAGCGAACTTAAAGGAAACCCTTGAACTAGACAGTCTTGATTTCGTCGACCTTGTTGTCGCAGTAGAGTCCAATTTTGGTGTAAAATTGGTTGGTGATGATTTTATCGATATAGCGACCCTCCAAAATTTTTATGACCTTATCGAAAAAAAAATAAGTTGAAAACTCCTGTATAAGCAATGGCTACTGAATGGGAAGGGAAATCACGAGGCACGGTTTTTGGCTATAAGATTTTTATTTTCCTAATCAAAAAATTCGGTATTCGAGCTGCTTATTTCACCCTCTATTTCGTAGCGTTTTATTTCTGTATTTTTTCGGGCAAGAGCACAAGTGCCATCTACTATTATTTTCGTGAAAGAAGGCAATATTCCAAGTTCAAGAGTATTATCAATATTTACAAGAACTATTATGTTTTTGGGCAGACTATTTTAGATAAGGTCGCCATTTCTTCAGGACTACGCAATAAATTCACCTATGAATTCGACGGTGTTGAAAAAATAACGGAGTTGATGAAAAACAAAAAAGGGGGTATTTTGATTAGCGCCCATGTCGGTAATTTTGAAATTGCCGAGTTCTTTTTTGACGAGTTGGATACCGATGTCCAAATACACCTTGTAACAACCGATGCCGAACATGCCGAAATAAAAAATTATCTTGAGAGCGTAACTTCAAAATCGAATATTAGATTTATCATAGTCAGAGAAGACCTAGAACATGTTTTTAAAATCAAAACCGCTTTAGATAATGGCCAATTGGTATGTTTTACAGGAGATCGGTATTTTGAGGAACAAAAAAAATTAAGCGAATCGCTACTTGGCAAGGAAACAAAATTCCCTGCTGGGCCATTTTTGTTGAGCTCTCGCTTAAACGTACCCGTACTTTTCGTTTACGTAATGAAAGAAACCCTCACACACTATCACCTATATGCAAGAACGGCAAAAGTCGCCCATAAAGACGCCCAAGCATTGCTTCAAAGTTATGTTCAAAGTGTATCTTGGATCTTAGAAAAATACCCCCTACAGTGGTTCAATTATTTCGATTTTTGGAATACAAAAGAGGCTAAATGAAAAAAGAAGTACTCATACTCTACTACTCTCAAACAGGACAATTATCTGACATTCTAAAAAACATAGCTTCCGTTATGGGCGATGCCGACATCAATATTTCCTATTCTGAAATTACCCTAGAGGAGTCCTATGAATTTCCTTGGAAACAAGAGAAATTCTATGATGCCTTTCCCGAGTCCTTTCTTCAAATCCCTTCCAAAATCCATCCACTCAAATCAGAGATCTTGGACAAAAAATACGACCTGATAATTTTAGGGTATCAGGTATGGTACCTTACGCCATCCATCCCCATCAACTCCTTTTTAAAATCAGATAGTGCGAAAAGACTATTGAAAGACACGCCGGTAATCACCGTTGTGGCCTGTAGAAATATGTGGATCCAAGCACAGGAAAAAATGAAACGACTATTGCTTTCGGTGGATGCAAAACTTGTTGGTCATATTGCGCTTATCGACAGGCATATTAACCACATCAGTGTCATCACCATTTCTCATTGGATGTTCTCTGGAAAAAAAGACCGTTTCTTGGGTATATTCCCCAAACCGGGCGTATCTGACAATGATATCAAAGAGGCCACAAGATTCGGAGAACCCATTAGGGAAGCATTATTGAACAACGATCTTAACGGTCTACAAGAAAATTTACTACATATTGACGCCGTAAAAGTCAATCCCTTTTTAGTAATGACCGATAAAAGGGGGAACATTTTATTTTCAAAATGGGCTAATTTGATTATTAAAAAAGGAGGGCCTGGAAATGCAAAACGCCTTAAATGGATCAGGTTGTTCAAGTATTACCTGCTATTTGCGATATGGGTCATAGCACCAATAGTTTTTATTGTATTTTTGCTGACTTATTTGCCCAGACACCAACTGAGAAAAAGAAATAAAAAATACTACTCCTCCGTTGCAATAAATTAGTTAGTAGATGAATGACGTATATATTACAAGAATATCCAAATTTTTACCTAATGAGCCTGTGGGCAACGACCAAATGGAGGAAAAACTGGGTATTATCAACGGCAAGGCATCAAAGGCCCGGCGAGTTGTATTGCGCAATAACAAAATAGAAAATAGATATTACGCCATTGACGACAACGGTGAAGTGACCCATAATAATGCTCAACTAACAGCTGCGGCAATTGAAAATTTATGTGACTACGATTTTACCAAAAACGACATTGAACTCTTATCATGCGGCACCTCAAGCCCCGATCAAATACTGCCCTCTCACGCATCAATGGTGCACGGTTTTTTAAAGAACGGCAATATAGAGATCAACTCTCCATCTGGTGCTTGTTGCTCTGGCATGAACGCTATGAAATATGGCTATCTTTCAGTAAAGACAGATCAGGTTGCCAATGCGGCCTGTGCCGGATCTGAGAGAACATCTTCTTGGATGAGATCTACTATTTTCGAAAATGAAGTGGCACATTTAAAAGAATTGGAAGAAAAACCCATCTTGGCCTTCAACAAAGAATTTTTACGATGGATGCTTTCCGATGGTGCCGGAGCCGTTTTATTGGAAAGCGAACCAAAAGGCAAAACACCCTTGAAAATCGAATGGATGGAAGGCTATTCATACGCCTTCGAAATGGAAACCTGTATGTTCGCCGGCGGTGACAAATTAGAAAACGGACATTTAAAACCTTGGAGCGAATTTCCTTCAGAGGAATGGGGCAAAAAATCTTTGTTCGCCATGAATCAAGATACACGATTACTCGGAGAGAATATATTGGTTAAAGGCGTGAACAGCTTGAAAGACACCTATGAAAAGCACCATATCGGCCCTGATGATGTTGATTACTATCTCGCCCATATCTCATCATATTATTTTAAACAAGGGCTTTACGATGAAATGAAAAAACAAGGTGTTGAAATGCCTTGGCAAAAGTGGTTTTTGAACCTAAAAGACGTAGGCAATGTAGGTGCAGCCTCTATTTATCTGATGTTAGAAGAACTGGCAGGTTCTGGCGTTCTCAAAAAAGGCGATAGAATATTATTGCATGTACCTGAGAGTGCTCGCTTCTCTTATTCGTTTGCCTATTTAACCGTATGCTAGATGAATTTGTTGGAAAACGATATAACGGATCCAAATTTCATCAATGACCTAATTCCCCAAAAACGGCCTTTTGTAATGGTGGACAAACTGTTTTGTTTTTCACAAAATAAAATAGTTTCGGGCCTTACGATATCCGAAGATAACCTGTTTACCGAAAATACCGTTTTCGAAGCAGCGGGTCTTATAGAAAATATGGCACAGACCATTGCCTTGCATACGGGTTATAGCTACTATCTAAAAAAAGAGCCAGCACCAACAGGGTATATCGGTGCGATAAAAAAGGTAGTGATCGACAAATTGCCCAGTGTAGGCCAAGAATTGGTTACCACCGTGAATATATTACATGATATAATGGGCGTGACCATGGTAAGCGCCAGCGTCGAATGTGAAGAAATCGTTATCGCAACTAGCGAAATGAAAACCGTATTAGCAAATTAATGAACTCGTTCAATTGAAAGAAGCGCGCACCAATATCGATATCAAAAAATTTCTTCCACATAGGGCGCCCATGCTTATGGTGAACAACACCCTGTACTGCGATACCGATTTGGTAATATCAGAATTCAAGATCACCCCTGATTGTATCTTCGTTCAAAATGGCGAATTATCAGAAACCGGACTCATAGAAAACACCGCCCAAGCCTGCTCGGCGGTTGTAGGGCAGAACTATTTTGATTTTGATGACCTAGAGGGCAAAGGAAACAAATTAGTAGGCTATATCAGTGCCATCAAAAAAGTGCGGATATTTCAGTTACCAAAAATCAACGAAACGCTTATCACAAAGGCCAAGCTCGTTTCAAGGTACGATACCGCGGGAATGACCATTTGTACCATATCAGGCAACACTTTTAGAAATGATGAATTAGTTGTAGATTGTATCTTGAATTTCTTAATTCACGAAGCCCGATGAAGCAGGAAGAGGTACCTCAGGACAAAAGCAATCTAGAATCGGCCAATTTTAGAGAACTGTGCTATGCCGTTGACGAAAACGGAGCGTATATAACAGAAAACAGTACTGGTTGGGATCCGAAGACCATTGCCCTTGATAATACCATCAAAGATATTGAAGAGCGTGTTGAAGATGCGAAACAACGGGTCTTCATTAATAAAACAAGCCCCATAGAATATTATATGGAGCTTCACAAAATGGATCTAGGTATTCTAGCAAGTTATATTGGCCTGTGGCAATGGCGTGTAAAACGCCATTTTAAACCTTCTGTGTTTAAAAAATTGAGTGTTACTACCTTACAAAAATATGCCGAAGTGTTCAATGTTTCAATTGAACAACTAAAACATATAGAACCTAGCCCATGAGAATAGATTTTACGCATAAACAATCGGCACATTGTGAAAATGGGGTGGTATCGAACCTTATGAGACATAATGGGTTTGAGGTAAGCGAACCCATGGTTTTTGGTATCGGCTCAGGACTTTTGTTCAGTTATCTTCCTTTTTTAAAGGTCAATCATGCTCCCGTTTTTACCTATAGAGTTATGCCAGGTCTTATTTTTAAACGCTTTGCCAAAAGGGTTGGGGTGAAAATGAAACGTGAAAAGTTCAAAAATCCGAAAACGGCCAAGGCTCGCCTAGATGAAAATTTAGAAAAGAACAACCCCGTCGGGCTACAAGTAGGTGTTTATAGTCTACCGTATTTTCCTGAAGAATACCGCTTTCATTTTAATGCACATAATCTAGTGGTCTATGGCAAAGAAGATAGTACCTATCTGATCAGCGACCCCGTTATGGAAGAAGTAACCACAATTTCAACTAAAGAATTAGATAAGGTACGTTTTGCGAAAGGAGCCATGGCGCCTAAAGGGCATATGTATTACCCTGTAACATTTCCTGAACAACTGAATCTTGAAAAAGCCATCGTAAAAGGTATTAAAAAAACCTGTAGAGATATGACCGCACCCATACCCTTAGTTGGTGTAAAAGCCATAAAGTTGGTCGCTAAAAACATCAGGAAATGGCCCAAGAAAATAGGGGCTAAAAAAACCAACCACTACCTTGGGCAAATAGTGCGTATGCAAGAAGAGATCGGTACAGGTGGAGGAGGGTTTCGATATATTTATGCGGCTTTTTTACAGGAATCGAGTAAACTATTGAACAACGATACCTTATTAGAATTGTCAAAAGAAATGACGGAAATAGGTGATCAATGGCGTAATTTTGCCTTGGAAGCTTCACGTATTTATAAAAATAGAAGTGCCCAGACGGATGCCTATAACAAAGTGGCCGATCAATTGGAAGCCATTGCTCAAAGAGAGGCTGTTTTTTTTAAAAAACTGAAAAAGGCGATATAAAAATACCCTTAAAAATAAGAGGGCGCTCATTTTATAGATGAATAAAGCACAATCGATGAATTACAATCCCAAGATACATCACAGACGTAGCATACGGCTTAAGGGATACGATTATGCACAAGCAGGAATCTATTTTTTAACATTGTGCGCACAAAACCAAGTGCATTTATTTGGCAAAATACACAAGGGGAAAATGGAATTGAACATTTTTGGGAAAATAGCCCAGCAAGAATGGATAAAAACGATTGAAATAAGAAAAAACATAACCTTAGCAGAATTTATCATAATGCCAAACCATATTCACGGCATCATTGAAATCAAATACTCAAAAGGGAATACCGAAAACATAGGCAAATTCAAATCGCCTACCCAAACCATAGGGGCAATAATAAGAGGCTATAAAGGATCAACGACAAAAAGGATCAAAATATTAATAGGGGAAATAAAAAAAGCGGAAGAATTATTTCAAAGATCTGGCGAATCAGCCCCAACCTCAAGTACGGGCGGATTGCAATCCGCCCCAACTTCATCGGAATCCGC
>UOEL01000133.1_pt1 | contig 22239 bp, 22 predicted proteins | sample 1989351 | NCBI WGS metagenome assembly UOEL01 (sample SAMEA4712195, study PRJEB27164) | hydrothermal vent metagenome | biome: marine basaltic hydrothermal vent biome; feature: marine hydrothermal vent; material: mineral | place: Pacific Ocean | collected 2011-06-14/2011-07-23 | depth 1719 m
CTGATATTCAGGTACTTATGATTTAAAAGATTGTTTTTTCGCTTTTTTATGAATCAACTTCGATTTTTTAATAACGCGAAAATCACTGATTATCAATAACTTAAACAGACTGATTAGTTACCTTAAAACAAAATATACAAATATTTTTAAGTTTCAAAATTTGGATTAATTTTCAGAGTTTTTTTGAGAAATCACACCTAACGATTTGAATATGGTGCGTTTGGCATTTCAACGCTCCAATTTTTCAATTTACTACTATGTTTATTAGTTTCTATCATCTTCATATTCAGCACTATCTGCCAAATGCACTATATTTTTTGTTGTAGCCAGTTCTCATTCCGATGCTAAATTAAATAATTCAAATGCATCTGCTATTGGATCGTACCCTACTTTCTCTCTTGTTTCGCTAATATCAAGTCTTTTATATCTATTATTAGAAATTACATTTAGCACTTCGTGTTTAATGTTTTTAGTCTCAATACATCCAATCAACAACTGATCAAAATCGTTAGGATGTAAAAATGCACTTAAATCTCGGGCGTTCATTTCTGTAAAGTCTTTCGGAAATTCATATGCTCCAATTCGTAAGCAAATTGTAGAAATTCCATTTTTATATGAATAATAAGCGGCAAGTGCTTCTCCGAAACATTTGGATACGCCATAAAGGTTTTTCGGCTTCACTAACATATTCTTATTAACTTGAATTTCTTCAGGATAATTTTCAATTGTTTGGGCACTACTCGCAAATATTATTCTTTTACAATTTGATTTTACCGCTGCCTTAAAAATATTCCGGGTTGTCCTAATATTAATATCCAAAATTTCATCTGATTCCGATATAGGGTCAACCATTCCCGCTAAATGTATAACCGTATCCATTTCTTTACACAATTTTAAACAAGTCTCAAAATCCATTAAGTTTGCTTTTTCAACTTTTACATTGTTGGTAAAAGTCTTATCATCCGTTACAATGTCCGCAATAGTTATTTCATATTTATGATTGAAGTTTTGGATGAAATGTCTCCCTATTTTTCCAAATCCACCAGTTATTAAAATTTTTTTCATTGATTTTTAATTTTTTCAATGTCTTGTCCTGAAATACGGCTACAGGTTAAAATTAATTTACGCTGATAATTTATATACCATATTGGGTGTTTTAAAGTCTAAAGATAGGTGTAATCTTATTTCATTATACAATTTGATTGCACTTTTCACTGCTCTTTTAGCGTGTGCTGTGTTCGTAAAGTGCAAAAAACGGTCATAGTATATCACCCTCGCCGGATTAAAGTGAACCACCCAAAACGGATGAAAGTGAGCCACCCTCGCCAGACGAAAGTGAACCACTGAAAAAGTCGATTTTATTTGTAAAAAGCCAAAGATCTTTTTTGTTAAAAAGACAATGGCCAACAAACCTGCCTGTCTGGCAGGTAAATAGACATGCGAAAAGTAAAACAGATTTTCAAGTTGTATTGTCAGGGTGTAAGCGAGCGCCAGATAAGTTCAAGGTTAGGACTATCGCGCAACACCATCACCAAGTACATAGACTTTTTCAAGCGTTACCAGCTTACCGGTTATGAGGTCAGAACATTACGAATCGGCAAATATACAGTACTCTATATACAGAATATTAAAATAATCGGTGATCGATCAGTGCCCAAACAGAATTTTAATGTTGGCGTACGAATTTTCCAAGGCTTTCTTTATTTTTTTCGGCCCTTTCCATTTCACCTTTTCAATACCTTCGTTTTTTTGTCCCTTTAACTCCCCCTTATAAGAGGTTTTCATGGCGTACCAATGCACCTCCTTTAGTTTATATTCCCCATTTCTTTTAAAGATATGATATGTAGTCTGTAAGAAATTCTCGATTTTTAATCCCTTGGCCCCAGTTTCCTCCCCCACCTCGCGAAGGGCACAGGCCTCATTGGTCTCGCCTTTGTCGAGCTTGCCTTTGGGTAGGTCCCATTTGTCATTTCTATAAATAAAGAGCACCTTCCCTTCTTTATTGGTTACGACCCCACCAGCTGCAACCACTAACGGAATTTTACTAGTGAACTTTCTTAGAATTTCTTCATGGTTTGGATGATAGATATAGGCCTCTTTCAACTTCTTTTTAGACAAGGCCTCAATGGCCTCGTTTATAGCAACACCGTTCATTAAGAAATATTTTCCTTTTTCGGTATCTGAAAGTTTATTTGTTAGGATCAGGGGCGACCCATTCACAAAAACTTTATACATTTGCGTTATGGTTTTAAACAAAGGTACGGCAAAAAAAACAGCAGAGCTCCTATTGAAAATCAACGCCATTAAGTTGGCGCCTGAAAAACCTTTTACCTGGGCTTCGGGCTGGAAATCTCCTATTTATTGTGACAATCGTATTATTCTCTCGTATCCGACCATAAGAAACTATGTTAGGGAAGAAATCGCAAAGCAGGTAGAATCTATTTATGGCAAACCCGATGTAATTGCAGGAGTCGCAACAGGTGCCATAGGAATTGGTGTTTTGGTCGCTGAACATTTGGGGCTTCCCTTTATTTATGTAAGACCAGAGGTGAAATCACATGGCAGACAAAATCAGATAGAAGGCCATTTACAACCTAATCAAACCGTTGTGGTCATTGAAGATTTGATCAGTACCGGAAAAAGTAGTCTAAACGCTGTTGAAGCGCTTGAAAGCAATGGCGCAAACGTAAAAGGCATGATCGCTATTTTCACCTACGGTTTTGATGTAGCTACCACAAATTTCGAAAAGAAGAACATTGAGTTGCATACACTAAGCGACTATAGCCATTTGGCAGAACTGGCATTGGAAACCGGCTATATTAAGGAAGAACAAATCACCACCTTGATGGAATGGAAAAAAGACCCATCTGTCTGGAAAAAATAATATCATATGTACATAGAGACCAATAAGAAGACCCTTTTTAAAAGCGATAAAGAAGTTTTTGAATTTTTGACCGATCTTAAAAACTTCGAAAAGTTAATGCCCGAGAATATTGATAAATTTGAACTTATCAATGAAGACCGATTTATTTTTGCCTTAAAAGGCATGCCTGAAATAGTTTTAGAACGAAAAGAACAAGAGGCTAACAACAAATTGGTTCTTGGGGCCGCCAGTGACAAACTGCCTTTTACCCTAACCGCTGATATTGTAGCAAAAGGTGATGGTGAAACCGAAATAAGTTTGAGTTTTGACGGCGAGTTCAATGCTATGATGGCAATGATGATCAAATCACCGATCACTAATTTTATGCAAACACTCTCTGATAATCTAGAAAAAATATAAGTATCAAAAACTTGTTAGTTTAAGGGCCTTGCCTAATTTTAAACTTCGATAAACCAATAAAACAAAGGTCAATACAAAAGTTTTATTTCCTTCAAATCAAATTCTTTCATAACGGCACCTTCTAGTTCGACAACCAATCTGCCTTGAGGTGAAACCCTTCGAATGAAGCCCATGAAAAACTTGCCTTTCCCATCTTTAAACGTTGAGGGCTTATCTTTTCTGAATAGAACATTTTCATAGGCTCTCCATAAAAAAGAGTCATTTTTATTCTCAATACTTAAAAAGACCATTTCTAAATTCTTAATGATATCATGAAGTAATTCATCTAAGGCGAAGGTTTTTCCCAACAACAATTTCAACGAAGATACGTTTGTAAGGTTATTGAACGACAATTGGTTTACATTGAGACCGATGCCAATTACAGATTCTTGAATTTGGTTACCCAATAGTACATTTTCAATAAGAATACCACAAATTTTACTAGACCCTGACAGAATGTCGTTTGGCCATTTTACGCTCAAATTAGGTACGCTCATATTTTTAAGGCTATTGAAAACAGCCATAGAAACGCAAATATTCAATAAAAATTGATTGTCGACAGCTATGTTCTTGATTTTTTTTAAAATGCTGAAAGTGAGGTTTTTGCCCATTTCAGATTGCCATTTGGCACCCATTTGACCTTTCCCTTTTAGTTGCTTGTCAGTTACGACCACGGTAAAATCATCCAATGTTTTTGAAAGCATTAGTTCTTTTAAATACATATTGGTCGAGTCAATGGCATTAAGTTTGAGTATGTGCATAGGCAACCCTAAAATCATTATAGAATCTATTCTTGAAAACTAGGGTTAAAAGAACAAAAAAAGAATAACTTTGTAGAAACTAATATTTTTGAATGCAGAAAAAAAAAGCTAGTGCAGATGAGTTGATTGCATTAATTTTACAGGGAATTGAAGATGTAAAAGGAAATGATATAATTTTGCTTGATTTAAGAAAAATCGAAAATACCGTTTGTGACTACTTTATAATATGTAGTGGTACTTCAAATACACAAGTTAACGCCATAGTCGGATCTATACAAAAAACAGTAAGCAAAGCCATCAAAGACAAACCATGGCATATCGAAGGTTTTGATAATGCTGAATGGGTATTGATGGATTATGTAAATGTGGTGGTTCATGTCTTTCAAAAACATATCAGGGAATTCTATGATATTGAAGGTCTTTGGGGAGATGCAAAGTTTACTAAAATTGAAAGTAGCATAAATCAGTAAAAAAAAAGAATGGCCAAAGATAATAATTCAAATAATTCAAACAAACCGAAGTTCAGCTCATGGTGGATCTATGGGTTGATCGCAGTACTGTTAATCGGTTTTCAGTTCATAGGAAACGAAAATCTATCGAATACTAAAAAGACAACAACTTCTGACCTTCAAGAATATCTCAGAAACGGTGATGTCAAAGAAATTTTGATTATCACCAATACAAGACAGGCAAAAGTATTTCTTACTAGTGAAGCCCTGGCTAAAGATGTTCATAAAGAAGTTTCTGGCAAATCAATGTTTCCTTCAACAGGCTCGGTGCCACAGTATGTATTAGATTACGGAGATCTTCAAAATTTCGAGAACGAAATCAAGAAAAGCAAGGTCGACAATAATCTAGATACCATAGTCGACTATGATACTGACAATAACTATCTCATGGATCTGTTGTTGGGCATATTACCTTTTATCCTCATCATTGGAATTTGGATCTATTTGATGCGAAGAATGTCGGGCGGTGCAGGTGGTGGTGCCGGGGGACAAATATTCAATATAGGAAAATCAAAGGCAAAGCTGTTTGACGAAAAGACCGACACACGAACCTCGTTCAAAGATGTAGCCGGTTTAGAAGGCGCAAAAGAAGAGGTCGAAGAAATTGTCGAGTTTTTGAGAAACCCGGACAAATATACTTCCTTGGGCGGAAAAATTCCTAAAGGCGCGCTACTTGTAGGCCCTCCAGGTACAGGAAAAACATTATTGGCCAAAGCCGTTGCAGGTGAGGCCAAAGTGCCATTTTTCTCATTGTCGGGTTCTGATTTCGTAGAAATGTTCGTAGGGGTAGGTGCCTCAAGGGTGCGCGATTTGTTCAAACAAGCGAAAGACAAATCTCCGGCGATTATTTTTATCGATGAAATCGATGCCATTGGTAGGGCAAGGGGCAAGAACAATTTTACGGGATCCAATGATGAACGCGAAAATACCCTAAACCAGTTATTGACCGAAATGGATGGCTTTGAATCAAACACCAACGTAATCGTACTTGCGGCCACCAACCGTGCCGATGTACTTGATAAGGCCTTGATGCGTGCCGGCCGATTCGATCGGCAGATCTACGTTGACCTACCCGACATTAGAGAACGTAAAGAAATTTTTGAGGTACACCTACGGCCAATCAAAACCGCTGAAACCTTGGATCTTGATTTCTTGGCAAGACAAACACCTGGCTTCTCAGGGGCCGATATTGCAAACGTGTGTAACGAAGCTGCTCTTATTGCTGCCCGTAAAGAGAAAAAAGCAGTAACCAAACAAGACTTTTTAGACGCTGTTGACAGGATCGTTGGTGGACTTGAAAAAAAGAACAAGATCATTACCCCAGGTGAGAAAAAGACAATTGCCTATCATGAAGCAGGCCACGCCACTACAAGTTGGATGCTGGAACATGCCGCACCCTTGGTGAAAGTCACTATCGTGCCTAGAGGGCAATCATTGGGTGCCGCATGGTATTTACCTGAAGAACGGTTGATCGTTCGCCCAGAACAGATGTTAGATGAAATGTGCGCCACCCTTGGGGGCAGAGCTGCAGAAAAGGTTATATTCAATGCAATCTCGACCGGTGCTTTAAGCGATCTTGAAAAAGTGACCAAACAGGCTCGGGCGATGGTAACCGTATATGGCCTAAATGATAAAATAGGAAATATCACCTATTATGATTCATCGGGCCAAAACGAATATAACTTCTCAAAACCGTATAGCGAAGAGACCGCTCGAACCATTGATCAAGAAATATCAAAAATAATCGAAAAACAATATTTACGGGCAATACAGGTGCTGACAGAGAATAAAGACAAGCTAATCACCTTGGCCGAAAGATTGCTTGAAAAAGAAGTTATCTTTAAAGAAGATCTTGAAAAAATATTCGGAAAAAGGCCATTCGATAAACAGCAATTTGATGAAACAGATCAAGATGTAACCGAAAAAAACACAAAAGATCAGAAAGAGAATACATCTGTAGAAGAACAGGAAACAAAAAATAAATAATATTTTTTAACGTTTTTTACTTATACTGCTCACACTGATTAAAGTTATATAAGTGTAAATGGGGATATTTGATAAATTATTTAGAGGTGGCAAAAAAAAGGATTCCAAAGAGACTGCGGAAACGAGAGGTCTTCATATGCCCGATTTAAATATTCCCCCAGATGAAAAATTTACAATCCACTTTAGAAAAAATGGGGGTAAATTTCTGTATTGCGATTCCTTTTCAGAGGTTTCTCAAGCGTTAAAAAACATAATCAAAGAAAATGATTGGCAAGACCAGCCGTTCTTTGTAATGAACCCTGCCTTAGAAGAAAAATTTGGCAAAGAAGGGGTCTCATTTACCAACAAAGCAAAAAAAAGTGACGTATTCTTTACTACCTGTGAACACCTGATTGCGCAAAATGGTTCTATACTCGTTTGTTCGAATCAATTAAAAGAGAAAAAACTCAATGAGCTGCCTGACAATATTATCGTTTTTGCAACGACCAGTCAATTGGTAGAGTCGATAGGGGAAGGTTTGAAGAAAATAAAGAAAAAGTACGGCCATAGTATTCCTGCCAATATCACCACGCTCAAGCATTTTCAATCGAACGAAGAAAATTCTGATGACTTCCTCACTTACGGAAGTAGTTCAAAAAACCTTTATCTATTATTTTTGGAAGACTTATAGCATGAAAGAGGTTTTAAGGCGAGCACTTACCGGAGCTGTTTACATCATTCTATTATTATCTGCCGTTTTCCTTAATTCAGATGCCTTTGATTTTTTGTTCATGGCCTTTGGTCTTGCCTGCCTCTACGAATACAAAAAACTCGTAAAGCTTAAAGGGTACCATATTTTTATAGCATATCTAACCCTATGGTGGGTATATATTTATATGGTAAACGATCAAATGCCCATTTTCATTTTGATGTTTGTCACCATAATCGTTGACTTTGCGTTGCTGTTCTACCTATTCTCTAAAAAAGAAAAATTGTTCAACACTTTTCAAAAATTTGTCATAGGTCTATTTTATGTAGGTGGCGGATGTATTTTTTTGACCATGATACCCTATAAGGAAAATGATTTTGCAAAACTGCTTATTATGGGTGTTTTTATACTTATATGGGTCAACGACACCTTTGCTTATATCGTTGGTAAAACACTGGGGCGCCACAAATTATATCCAGCCGTTTCCCCAAAAAAAACAATCGAAGGTACCCTGGGAGGGTTTATCTTTGCACTAGTGGCGGCTTATGTTATGGGTCTGTACGATTCCTTTCTCAACACACCACAATGGATGATTTTAGCAGCCGTCATTGTAATTGCCGGTAGTCTTGGGGATCTGGTCGAATCAAAATTGAAAAGGGCAGCGGGCGTAAAAGATAGTGGTGCCATCTTACCGGGCCACGGGGGTATGCTCGATCGTTTAGACAGTTTGGTATTTGCCGCGCCCTTTGCATATTTAACATTAAATATTTTTGCCCATGTTTCATAAAGAAGGCCAAAAAATAATATTGACCACTTTTTTTATCGTTTGTGCCGTTGTTCTTGTATCACAATATTATGTTGATATTATGTGGCTCCGAATCGGTCTTCAAACGGCAAGCATGGTTGTTTTAGTTCTTGTTCTTCAGTTTTTCAGAAACCCGAAACGTGTGGTCGACAAAAATTTTGATGAGATTTTAGCCCCTGTAGATGGTAAAGTTGTCGTCATCGAAGAAGTAGATGAAAATGAATATTTCAAAGACAAAAGAAAGCAGGTTTCCATTTTCATGTCACCCACAAATGTACATGTAACCCGTTACCCGGCCAGTGGAGATGTAAAATACTCCAAATACCATCCCGGTAAATACTTGGTGGCATGGCATCCGAAATCAAGTACTGCTAACGAACGTACGACCGTAGTCATTAACACACCAAAGTTCGGGAAGATCTTATATCGCCAAGTAGCCGGTGCCATGGCAAGACGAATCGTAAATTATGCGCAAGAAGGTGAAAACGTGCAACAAGGTGAAGACTCTGGGTTTATAAAATTTGGCTCAAGGGTAGACTTATTCTTACCTTTGAATTGTTCCATTGCGGTTAAATTGAACCAAAAGGTCATTGGTGCAAAAACCTGTATTGCAGTCTCACCAGTAAAAAAAGACCATGAAGAATGAAAAATTAAATACCGATTTCATAGCAGCGGTCGAATACGTCAATAAGTACACAAAGCCAATGCCCCCTGATTTTCTGCTAAAACTATATGCCTACTACAAAATAGCCTCTAAAAACTATAATAACCCTGGAAGCACTACACCGCTTATAAATGCCTTCAAGGCCAATGCCCTTTTTCAGGCAAAAGATATAAGTCGTGAAAAGGCCATGAAAGAATATATAAAATTGGTGAAAAAAGAATTGAAAAAGCAATGATCACAGCTTCTTAAAAAGCTCATTGTTCATACAAATCATCAGCATCGGCTATGCATAGGTCATAAAACAAATTACTCATTTTATCAGTTACATCTTTAAAAAAAACGTGTTCCTATTTCTTTAGTCGCCTTATGTGGGTTTCCGACTCCAGTGTCTTCACTTATTTGAGACCCACTTGCGCTCGCCCATACCCAACCTTCGGTAAACGCTTTTATTTTATACTTTTTATATTTTCGTCGCCCCATTTTTTTTGGCAGTACAAGCTCAGGTTTTAAACATAACATCAAGCTGGTTTCCATTTCACCGGCATGATCGCCTTTTTCATCAAAATAGAAGGACTTGTCGAACATTTGTGGAAAAAATGATAAGCTGATAAACATCTTCGGAAACTTCAATCCCAATTCGCGTATTATGGGCTTGAAATTATTCCCGCCATGGCCATTGAAAATCAGTAATTTAAAAATACCCTGCCTGTTCAAGCTACGGTGCACCCACAAATATAAATAAAAATTTTCTTGAAACCGACCTGCCTGCCGTAGGAAGGCTATCCCCAAGGCAAGCCATAGGGGTACCAGCCGGCAGGCAGGCTGGTTTCGCCGGTTTCATCCCGATTATCATCGGGAACCGAAATTTTATATTTTGCCCCGCCCGGTCCCGACGCTTCGGGAGCGAAAAGGCAATTCCGACCTCCCCCAAGGGGAGGTGTAATCGGAAACCCTGCCTTCGGCAGGCAGGCCTGCCTGCCGAAGGCAGGCTCGAGGCAAAGCCGTCGAGGAATTATTTAGAATGAACCCTCAATAAGAGATTAATCGATTTCAACAACCCTTGTTTTAGAAAATATGTCGTGCCAACCTACTTCTTCCGAGCTCAAAAAAGAAATAGTATTGAAAGGAATGTACCTGCACATAGATCGTACCAAAATCAGGTTTTTCGCCATCTTCGGTCACTACTTTGGTCTTTGTAAAGAACTTGCCCATTGATCGCTGCGTAAAACCTTCAAAAAAGCTATAGTAGATTATCCCGAATATAAAGCCCAATAAATATTCAAAAAAGATATTATCTTCTTCTAAAACATCAAGGTACTCCGGAAAAAAAATAGACTAGAACAAGGCCCAGCACTACTCCAAAAACGGTGGCAAAGCCATACAAAAATAATCTGTCGATGAAGAAATTGGCAAAACGTTTACTTTGACTAGCCGTGTTCAACTCAACATGAGTAGACCAATTGCTGCTATAGGCTGGTTTTTTTTCGTTCAACGTCTTCTTCGAAGGAACCGCACTCCGTTTCGAAGTCGGCAATTTCACCTGTCAGGCCACAAAGAATACCAACATTAAGATCTTTCTTATGCTTGTGCAGATTTTACAAAGCTTTAAATGTTCGGATCTGATCATGATATGTAGATTATGCAAGGGCTTGGTACATTTCATCAACGCTTATCTATACATTTTTCATATAAATTATCGATGAACGGAGCGTCAAAACCTATATGTGTACATCCTACATGGGTAAAAGGTTTAAAAAATACACTTGATGAATATGAAGAAAATTTATTGAAGACAATCTATACCACCACATTCGGGGTAAATGATTCTTTCTCAAAGTAGGTGAAATAGATACCGCCTATTAACGTAATTAAAAAATAAACAGCGACCAGAATGCTTCCGAAGAAAATATAGGCATCAAGGCCAAACCAATCTTTTGTAATGGTAATAAACGAGATTCCAATAACAGCGCGAACAACTTCAATATAGACCGCATATTTGGTTCGATCCATCAAAGTTGTGTATCCGTAGATACCGATAAAAATAAAAGCCCCATATAACAACATATCACTAAATGCCAATTCAGAAAAATTGTAGAACAGAAAAAGCAAAAAACCCAAAGTAACTAATAATTGAAAGATAGCATACCCGTTCAACGCCTTTGATGATGGTGTTTTGTAACGTTCGAAAGCATACACATCTTCAATGATCGCTATTGGGTATTTCTCTTTCACATCGGCAGGTCGCCAACCCGTGGGCATAAACCAAATTCTCAGTTTGTCAAAATAATTATTGGTTCGCCATGCGTCTTTGATCAACCGCCAAAGGTGTTGAAAATTTATAAGAACGGGGTTCCATGTGGCAACGGGCTTTAAGACACCATATTGCGGTGGCACATCGTTCAACTCCTCTTGAAAAGTACCGAACAACCGATCCCAAATACATAAAACCTGCCCAAGGTTCTTATCAATGTACTGCGGATTTATGGCATGGTGCACACGATGTTGCGATGGCGTAATAATGATGTACTCTAACCAGCCCATTTTCCCGATATGTTGGGTATGGTACCAAAATTGGGCGAACAAGTGAATAGGGGCCAAAATGGCTATAACCTTATAAGGGACTCCCAACAATGCCGCAGGAATCAGTAAAATAGGAAAATACCCAATCAAATTCGAGACAGATTGCCGCAACGCACAGGCGAGGTTGAACTCTTCGCTACTATGGTGAATGACGTGCTCGTTCCAAAAATAATTGACCTGATGGTTTAATCTGTGGTTCCAATAGCCCGCAAAATCAATTGCGATAAAGGCAGCTAACCAAACTGCCCAGGTAGTTTGAATCTCTGTCAAAGCGATATGTTTCAACAAATAAGGGTAGGTAACCAAGATAACCCCAAGACCTAAAGAATCTTTTAGAATATTAGTAAAGCCCGAACTGATACTTGAAACCGTATCCATGACCTTGTGCTTTTGATCTTTTACGAAATACCCGTAACCAATCTCTACTACCAATAGCAGCATAAAAAAGGGAATGGCATATAAAAGTGCAGTAGCGTATGTCTCCATAAAGATTGTCTCTTAGAGACTGTTTTGAACAAATATAGCGAAATTATACCATTTTAGTGTTCATGGCTTTTGCCGAAATCTTACTGTATATCAGCTACTTACATCTTTATACGGAATGGTCTTTAGTATATGCTCAATTGCGGCCAACCGCGCCTCAGTTTTTTTGTTGGCAGAAAGTATTGTCCAAGGAGCGTGATCTGTATGGGTATCTATATGCATTATTTCCTTGTATTTTGTATAATCGTTCCAAAGTTCTTGGGCGCGTGCATCTACTGCAGACATCTTCCAACGTTTTAGATCACTTTTCTTGATATCTTCAAAACGCTTTTTTTGTTCTTCTTTTGTAATCGAAAAATAAAACTTGATCAAATACGTATTTGATTGAATGAGCATTTTTTCAAAATTATTCACCTGTGACATGAAAATCGCATACTCTTCATTGGTACAAAAACCATTTACGGGCTCTACTACGGCCCTGTTGTACCAACTACGATCAAAGAAAACGATTTTGCCGGGTTCTGGCAATTGATTGACATATCGTTGAAAATACCATTGGCCCTGTTCGTCTTCCGTTGGTTTGTCCAACGCTATAATTCGATAGTACCGTGGGTTGATATGTGCGGCAATTCTACGAATGGCCCCACCTTTGCCCGCAGCATCACGCCCTTCAAACAGAATGACTATTTTTTTTCCGTTCTCAATGACCCAAGTCTGTAGTTTTACCAATTCAACTTGTAGGCTTTTCAATTGCGCTTCATAGGCTACATCGCGCAAGGTTTTTTTAACATCAAATTTTTTATTTGCGAACAAACTGCGTAAGCCCTGTTTTGAGTTCAACAACTCAAGCTCTTTGATAGATAAATCGATGTTTTTTTTAGCTTCCATATTAAATATCGATTTGTTTCGCGTTTCTATAGTACCGTACGATCACATTTGGATCAGGTTGGATCAGTTCTTTTGCTCTGTTTTCCCCATTGTAATCAAACTGCGATAAAACATATCGCATACTTTCTAAACGAGCGGTTTTCTTATCATTGGTCTTGACAATGATCCAGGGACAGAAATTTGTATGGGTCTTTGTAAACATGTTTTCTTTATAGTAGGTATAGGTATCCCAAAGTGCTTGGCCTTTCTTATCAACAGGGCTGAACTTCCATTGTTTAAGTGGGTCTTTTAAGCGTGCATTAAAACGCTTATTTTGCACTTCTTTAGAAATTGAAAACCAAAATTTGATTATAATCACCCCATCTTCATAGAGCAAATGTTCAAATTCAGGTACTTGCACCATGAATTGATCGTACTGCTCTTTACTACAAAAGCCCATTACAGGCTCGACCACGGCGCGGTTGTACCAACTTCTGTCAAAAAAAACGATTTCTCCAGAGTTGGGCAGTTCTTTGATATACCTTCTAAAATACCATTGGCCCCTTTCAGTATCCGTAGGCTTTGAAAGTGCTGCCACCCTTGAGGAACGGGGGTTTAAATGTTCGACAAATCGCTTAATGGACCCTCCTTTTCCGGCGGCATCCCTACCTTCGAAAAGAACCGCTACACGTAAATTGTTCTTCGTGATCCATCGTTGCAGGTTGACCAGCTCACTTTGCAGCTTATTTAACTCAATCTCATACTTTAGGTTTTTTACAACATTATCGATATTGATGCTCTTTTTCTCAGCAATCGCAATTAAATCTTTTCTGGTGTTTGCTTCCAAAAAATCTTCAGGGGTATACTTCATGGGCATTATTTAGTTTGTTGGAATAAAAATACAAGAATTAGGTAGTTCAAAAACCAACCTTTTTAGAGTAAAAGAATTGTGTATTAGAAAGGTCCTACCATAATATGGGCACGGTGGGTTCCTGGATCCATCAACCAAGGCATTCCCTTGGCATGGGGCTTTGCTGGTAAACCTGTGGATTCTAGCGTAGAGAATGGTGTATAGATTACATATCTGAACTGGCCATCGCCCAGTTCTGCAGTGGTTTTATCATAGGTAGCCTCACTACCAAAATAAATGTACGTCATACTGGGCTCCTTGGGCATTTTTAATTTTCCCGATGCCACTTCGGCACCTCGTATCTCTCTTTTTTCTTTGGTGCTTTTTCCTTTTACGTTCAATTCACGGCCCCGTTTCATAAAGGGTTCCAGCTCAATAAAATAACAAGCAACGCTTATACCTTCGTTATTGGGGTTATCGGCAACACAAACAAGGTCATTGGTTCCTTCTTGCAAGACGACCATTTCACCAGCTTCGTTATAACCATAAACCATAGCGCCTTCTTTTTTATCTTCAGGTGCCGGTAAAACCGCTGTTTTAATCTGAATTTCTTTGGGTAGAATTTCAGGTTTTTCCTCTTGGGCGGTCAGTGGAAGAAAAGCGAAGGCCAATACTGTAAGTATAACATATTTCATGATGTAAATGTTTTTATGAAAGATAGTACAAACCAATAACTATTCAAACACCCATCTCAATTTGTTTGCATCTGGATCTGAGTTTCTTTTGTTCTAAGGTATTGTATTTTGTCTTACAAAATTATAGTACTAAAAGGTTTAATTTTCAGCTAACCTTTTAGGAAGGTGCATCTATTCAGCTTGCGCGCAACGCTGAGTATATGATAGCAAACGCATACTTTTCCATTTAATTTAACGTTTTAGAATTGCGCTTAACCTAGATTTGGCACGGAAATAGCTATTTTATATATACATCTTTGTTGTAGTGCGTTTTATATCAGTCAACTATTTCAATATATGTAATCTATGTTTAATGTTAAATATATGTATATAAGTTGTATATTATATCACTATTGATGTATTTGTATGAAACCAAGATTAAGAAATAATGATAACTCAAGAAGCTAATATCAATATTTTAAGGAACGACGGTGTCCTTAAAACTGTTTCTGTCGCTCTACCTGTTTGGACTAAAGATGGAGAAGATGGTTTTCTTTCGGTGGACATTCCAATTCTCGGAATTAAAACCTTCGCAAAAGATGATTCAGATGTAGATTCTGCAATACGTGAAGCTATTCACTTGTTTTGTTTGAATGCTGAAGAATTTGGCAATGGCTTGGAAAATGAATTGAAATTAACGGGCTGGAATTTTTCTAATAGAAGCTTCTCAGAAGCTTCTCTCTATTGGGGTACAAACGATGATATAATTGATATGATTCTTGAGACTGGAAATTCTTATACAGAAATACTAGAACTTACCGCTTAATGTCAAAAAATGATTATCCATCTGTCAACGAAGAATTTTTGTTAGATAAAATACGGAATAGTTCAAAAATTGATTCTTCAACCTATAAAAAAATCGGAACATCATATTCCTTTTTAATAATTGGGGATAAACCGATATATATAACGTCAAGTAACAATTCGTTCCTCAAATGGTGAATTTAGCTTTATTCAAGCTACTTCTAAAGCCATCTTACTTGGTTTTATGTCCGAACTACTTGAGTACTTCGAAAATGAGAAAAACTATAAAGATGGTGGTTATATAATCTGATGATTTTATACTTCTCAAATGCTCTATAACTTGTTATATCAACACAAATATAGCAATTCGCCCTTTTTAGTTTCTGGACAAAAGCATGTTTGATGCCTCTTTATCCCCTACCTCAAACCACCCAAACTCTTCTCTAAAGTCTCGATCTTCGCCTCGGCATCGGCCTGTTTTTTACGTTCTATATCAATCACTTGCGCAGGGGCATTGCTGACAAAACGTTCGTTAGAGAGTTTCTTTTGAACCGATAGTAAAAAGCCTTTGGTGTATTTCAACTCTTCTTGGATCTTTTGAATTTCGGCCTCAACATCAATAGTTCCCTTTATGGGAATAAAATACTCGTTGCTCTTCACCCGAAACGACAAAGCCCCATCAACTGTGGCGTCTACATAAAAAATACCAGATACATTGGTGAGCTTACAGATAACGGCATCCCAAGCTGTAGAAACCTTTTCTTCGTTTAACAAAGAGAGTTCCAACACCTCTTTCATGGGAATGTTCTTTTTCTTACGGATGGTTCGAATACCCGAAATCACCTCGGCGGCAAATTCATATCCTTCAATCAAATCTTTATCTACGGTTGCCATTTTGGGCCATTCGGCGATTATCAAGGCCTGTTCAGGTGTGCGTTGCTCTATATGCTGCCACACCGCTTCGGTCAAAAACGGCATAAAAGGATGCAACAGTTTTAGATTCTGCTCAAAAAGATGAATCACCGCATCATAGGAAGTTTTATCAATGGGCTGCTGATAGGCAGGTTTTATAATCTCTAAAAGCGAAGAACTGTAATCGTCCCAAACCAATTTATAGATGGCCATTAGGGCATCTGAAATACGGTATTTCTCAAAGTGGTCTTCGATTTCGGCCAAGGTCTGGTTGAATTTGGCGGTGTACCAAGCAAGCCCTTTTTTAGAAGCTTCGGGTTGGGGCAGATCGGCTACCTCCCACCCTTTTACCAAACGAAAGCCGTTCCATATCTTATTTGCAAAATTCTTGCCCTGCTTGCATAGATCCTCATCGAACATCAAATCATTACCTGCCGCTGAACTCAGCAGTAGGCCTACACGAACACCGTCAGCACCATATTTCTCGATCAACTTTAGGGCATCGGGCGAATTACCCAATGATTTTGACATTTTTCGCCGTTGCTTATCGCGTACCAATCCTGTAAAATATACATTTTGGAAAGGACGTTCTTGGCGATATTCGTAGCCTGAAATAATCATTCGTGCTACCCAAAAAAAGATGATATCAGGCCCCGTGACCAAATCATTGGTAGGGTAATAGTAATTGATTTCTTTATTGTCAGGCTCTAAAATACCATTAAAAACACTCATCGGCCAAAGCCATGAAGAGAACCAGGTGTCAAGGGCATCTTCGTCTTGTTCGAGGTCTTCTAGTGTGAGTTTATCTACCGCGCTCCCTTCGGCTTCGCTCAGGGTGCGACGGCGAGACTTGATTTTTTCATTTGCCAGTTTCAATGCTTCTTCCTTACTTTCAGCCACCACAAAATCATCTTGGGCATCACCAAAATAATAGGCAGGTATTTGTTGTCCCCACCATAATTGGCGCGAAATATTCCAATCGCGAATATTCTCCATCCAGTGACGGTAGGTATTCTCGAATTTTTTTGGAAAAAACTTGACCTCACCATCTTCCAAAACCGCTTTGATGGCAGGTTTTATCAAATTTTCCATTTGCAAGAACCATTGATCTGACAAACGGGGTTCTATAACGGCTTTTGTACGTTCAGATGTACCCACCTTGTTCATGTACTGTTCCGTTTTCACCAAAAAGCCCTTTTCTTCGAGTTCTTTCGAAATCTCTTTTCGTACCACAAAACGATCTTTACCTTCATAGTGCATACCAAATGAATTCAGGCTTGCATCCGCATTAAAGATATCAATGGTCTCTAGGCCATGTTTTTCACCCAAAGCCTTATCGTTCATATCATGGGCAGGGGTTACTTTTAAGCAACCGGTACCGAATTCGATATCAACATAATCATCTTCAATAATAGGAATTACCCGATTGCAAATAGGTACAATCGCCTTTTTTCCTTTTAGATGCTGAAAACGTTCGTCATTGGGGTTGATACAAATGGCGGTATCGCCCAAAATAGTCTCGGGTCTTGTTGTGGCAATAGTCAATTTCTCATCTGAGTCCTCAATTTGATAGCTGATATAGTATAATAGGCTCTGTTTTTCTTCATAGATCACTTCTTCATCAGACAAGGTGGTTTGAGCTTCGGGGTCCCAATTGACCATTCGATACCCTCTGTAAATCAGCCCTTTATTGAACAAGTCGACAAAAACCTTGATGACGCCTGCCGACATATTGCCATCCATAGTGAAGGCCGTGCGATCCCAATCACAAGAACAGCCTAATTTCTTTAATTGTTCTAAAATGACGCCGCCGTACTCGTTGGTCCAGTCCCAAGCATGTTTTAGAAACTCTTCTCTAGTCAAATCGTTTTTTTCAATGCCCGCTGACTTTAATTTAGCGACCACTTTTGCCTCGGTAGCAATTGATGCATGATCCAAACCAGGTACCCAACAGGCATTTTTGCCCATGAGGCGCGCCCTTCGTGTCAAAACATCTTGTATGGTATTGTTCAGCATATGGCCCATATGCAATACGCCGGTAACGTTGGGCGGTGGTATTACAATGGTATACGGCTCGCGGTCGTCAGGAGTTGAATGAAAGTAGTTATGCTGCATCCAGTAGTCATACCAGTGGCTTTCTACCTTTTGAGGCTCATATTTTGATGCGATTTCCATTTTTTGGAACGGTTTTTGGTTTAGCTATGTCGGTGCTAAAAAACACTCCTGAAAATATATGTTAAAATATCCGAAGGAATCGTTTTTTGCCCAATTATAAATACGAAACAAAAATAAGTAACGTTAGTATATAACAAAAGAATTTTGGAGGTTCATTAAAAACATTTACTTTTGAAATTCACCCTAAATTTAAAATGATGAAAAAAATAGTACTCGTATTATTTGTTGGCCTATTAGGTTTTAGTATGACTGCCCAAGATACTGCGGCAAAAATCGAATTTAAGACAGAAACCGTAGATTACGGCGAAATTGAAAAAGGTAGCGATGGTGTTCGCGTATTTGAATTTACAAATACCGGCGACGCACCTTTGATTATCAGCAAGGTAAGTTCTAGCTGCGGCTGTACGATCCCCAAGAAGCCAGAAGATCCGATCCTACCCGGTAAAACAGGTGAGATTCAGGTAAAATATGATACCGACAGGGTTGGCCCGATCAGAAAGGCCATTACGGTAATCTCAAATGCCGATACACCTACCAAGGTGTTGAAGATCAAAGGAGAGATCAAAGCCCCTGAAGGAAAATAATATAAGAACAACTTATAGTTTATAAAGTCCCAACAGTGATGTTGGGGCTTTTTTTTGGTATAGTCCCAACTTCTCATGAACAACTATTAAAGACGAAGACTGTACGCTTCCTCAAATCAAAATTACTTGATTTTTGTTACCATCAACCTTAATGCAATACTCTTTCAAACAGGCCCGATCAAGTGATGACTTTCAGCTTTCACGGTTTGCAGCGGTGTAATGGATCTCTTGATTATTTCTTGCAGCTTTTTGAGTATCTGATGCTTTACAAAATGCTTATGAACCAATAAGCCTACGGAACGAGCTGGAATTGGACCACCAATTTTCAATAAACATTGCTGTTCCTTTTTTGGTAAATTCAAGGTAGCGAAATAGGGGAGCAAGGTGACCCCGTTTTGTGCTTTTGTAAATCGAATAAGACTATCTAACGATCCGGCCTTAAACTCTAAATTATGCAAATCATTAGGCCTGTTTTGAGACAGGTTACAAATTTGCTCAACCTGATGCCTAAGGCAATGCCCCTCTTGCAAGAGCCACAAACGCGAAAAATCTATCTCACTTACATCTATGGCATCTACTTTCTGCTTTTTCGCCTTACAATCGTAAATGACAAAGGGCTCTTCATAAAGTGCCAATTCAGTTAAATCTTCATCAAGTATGGGCAAGGCCGCTATGCCAATATCCACAGTTCTTTGGTGTAGCGCTCTTTGTATTTCGGAGGTGGTCATTTCTTGAACCACCACCTGTACCTTCGGGAAAGTTTCGACAAATTCAGTCAAGAACATAGGGCATAAATAGGGCGAAACAGTCGGGATTATGCTAATCTTTATTTCACCTACCATCTCGCCTTTCAACTCTTGTGTGATATATTGCAAAGAATCGATTTCCCTTAATATGATTTGCAGCTGATTAATTACTTTCTCTCCCTCTTGGGTAATTGAAACGGGCTTCGTCTTTCTATTAAAAATCTTTATGCCCAGTTCGTCTTCCATTCTGCCGATCATGGTGCTCAAGGTAGATTGGGTGACAAAACATTTTTCTGCCGCCTTTTCAAAATGCTTTATTTGAGCTACGGCCAAAACGTATTGAAATTGTTGAATATTCATAGAATTCCAAAAATAGACAAATCATCTACAACATCAATGTTATGATTCAAAATATCGATGTTATATATGACTATTCTTCACTATATTTGAAGTAGTAAACACCTATAAAATTAGAGAAGATGAGTAATACAGAAGATTTGAGCAAATGCCCCTTTCACAACGGAGAAATGAATCATGCAGGCGGTACATCCAATACTGATTGGTGGCCCAACCGTTTAAACCTAAACATTCTGAGGCAACATGCCCCCATGTCAAACCCTATGGATGAGGGCTTTAATTACGCCGAAGCTTTTAAAAACCTGAATTTAGAAGCCGTGAAAAAAGACATAAAAGAATTGATGATCGATTCTCAAGATTGGTGGCCCGCTGATTATGGCCACTACGGACCTCTGTTTATTAGAATGGCGTGGCATAGCGCTGGTACTTATCGAAATACTGACGGTCGTGGAGGAGGCTCTACGGGCAACCAACGTTTTGCCCCGGTCAATAGCTGGCCAGACAACGGTAATCTAGACAAGTCGCGTTTTTTGCTTTGGCCGATTAAAAAGAAATATGGCAATGCGCTCTCATGGGCAGATCTGATTATTCTAGCCGGTAATTGCGCGCTAGAATCAATGGGTTTCAAAACCTTTGGTTTTGGTGGTGGCCGAGTCGATGTATGGCAACCAGAAGAAGATATCAATTGGGGTGCGGAAACCGAATGGTTAGGCGATAAACGATATACAGGCGAGAGAGATTTAGACAACCCATTGGCGGCAGTACAAATGGGGCTAATTTATGTGAACCCTGAAGGACCCAATGGAGAACCCAATGCATTGGCATCTGCCATAGACATTCGTGAGACTTTTGCCCGTATGTCAATGAACGATGAAGAGACCGTAGCACTTGTAGCAGGTGGTCATACTTTTGGAAAATGCCACGGTGCAGGTGATGCTGCATTGGTAGGTCGTGAACCCGAGGCGGCAAGCATTGAAGAAATGGGTATGGGATGGAAAAACAGTTTTGGGTCAGGAAAAGGCGTAGATACGATTACAAGTGGTATTGAAGGTGCTTGGACACCAACACCAACGAAATGGGACAATAGCTACTTCGAAACACTTTTTGGTTACGAATGGAATCTTGAAAAGAGCCCAGCAGGTGCTTGGCAATGGAAACCCACAGACCCCAAAGCTGCCACTACCGTAGCTGATGCCCATGACCCCAATGTAACGCATGCGCCTATGATGACCACAGCAGATTTAGCGTTAAGAATGGATCCCATCTATGAGCCGATATCAAGACGTTTTTATGAAAACCCTGATGAATTTGCCGATGAATTTGCCAGGGCGTGGTTTAAGCTGACCCATAGAGATATGGGTCCTATATCGTGTTATTTGGGATCAGAAGTTCCGAAAGAAGAACTCATCTGGCAGGATCCCGTACCCCAAACCAATGAACAGGTAAATGCAAATGATATTACTGATCTAAAGGATAAAATAATGACTTCTGGGCTTAGCGTATCAGAACTTGTAGCTACGGCATGGGCTTCTGCATCTACATTTCGTGGATCTGATAAACGTGGTGGTGCAAATGGTGCCCGAGTTCGATTATCTCCCCAAAACAATTGGGAAGTAAACAACCCTTCCCAATTGAAGAATGTCATGGCAACACTTGAAGGTATTCAAAATAATTTCAACAAAGTCAACAACAAAGTATCATTGGCAGATTTGATCGTTCTGGGTGGATGCGCAGCCATAGAAAAAGCGGCCAAAAGTGCTGGCCACACAATTTCCGTACCTTTCGAATCAGGTCGAGGAGATGCCACTATAGAACAAACAGATGTAGAATCGTTTGACGTTTTAGAGCCGAAGGCCGATGGTTTTCGTAATTACAAAAATGCCAATGCCTCTTCAATCACAGAAAAAATGTTAATAGATAAGGCACAGCTATTGACATTAACCTTACCTGAAATGACTGTTCTTATAGGCGGCATGCGTGTATTAAACACGAACTTTGATAGGTCTGAACATGGTGTTCTTACAGAAAATATTGAGTCATTGACCAATGATTTCTTTGTGAACTTACTTGATTTCGAAACTACTTGGAAACCTATTGACGACGCACAAGAAGTATTTGAAGGTCTTGATCGGGCATCTAATAAACGTAAATGGACTGCCACTCGTGCAGATTTGATCTTCGGTTCAAATTCGGAATTACGCGCATTGTCTGAAGTATACGGTTCATCTGGTGCAACTAAAAAGTTCGTGAACGATTTCGTGGCAGCTTGGAGCAAAGTGATGAATTTAGGTCGTTTTGATCTTAGATAAGAAAAAGAACAAATTTAACTTCAAACTAGAAATACATAATCCACTAAACCTTTTCTAGGTCTAGTGGGTTTTTAGTTTTATCATAGATAACAGAGAGTTGTTTAATTTAGGTTGCAACTTTTCTCTTTATAGAAAAGGTTTACATTCAACAAATACCCATTAA
>UOEL01000099.1_pt1 | contig 22165 bp, 24 predicted proteins | sample 1989351 | NCBI WGS metagenome assembly UOEL01 (sample SAMEA4712195, study PRJEB27164) | hydrothermal vent metagenome | biome: marine basaltic hydrothermal vent biome; feature: marine hydrothermal vent; material: mineral | place: Pacific Ocean | collected 2011-06-14/2011-07-23 | depth 1719 m
GATAATGCTGTTGCAGAATCTTTCTTTAAAACATTGAAAACAGAAATGATATATCATAATAAATTCAAAAATCAACAAGAAGCTAAAACAGCTATATTTGAATATATTGAAATTTGGTACAATCGAAGAAGACTACATTCATCCTTAAATTATAGAACACCATATCAGATAGAATTAGAATTTTATAACAATCTTAAAATAGCTGCTTGATAGGTCTTTGAAATAATGTCCGAGAAAAGATAGGTAGTCCATACCGTACCGCCTTAGCCACAACGGTCTTACCAACATTTTGGGCGCCTAAAACGGTCACTGCGAATATTAAAAAGTAAGTGGGTGATTTTTTTATTATCTATATTGTTTTATTTGTTATCACTTCCATAGGAAAAAAGGTGTAAAAACCAACTCGCTTAATTCCGCTTATTTTGTCTTATCTACCAATTCTTCTAGATTCAATTTGTCAATCAGCTCCCAGGTTTCTTCGGGCGACATATCAAGACCCTCTACAATCACCCCAAACCTTTTTTTGTATACAAACTGCACTTTGGTCTCGTTGCGCTTTTTGAGGTAGGTCTGTTGTGCTTTGATACCATTTACATCAACAGTTTGCAGATGTCTGTTTTCGTCTTCTTCTTCCATATTCATCTTACTGGCAAACCCTAGGCTTGCGATCATAACGCTGCCCATCTTACCGGCACCATCGATAATCTGAATCGCTATTTTTTTGTCATTTTCTTCTGATTTAAATGTACCCTCTATCGAGGCTACGTTCATATAGCCCGCAGCACCTACCTTAAAACCCGTGCGTTTTAAACCCTCTAAAGATTCGGGCAACCATTCTTTTAGATCGGTATTGGTCAATGAGACCGCATCTTTCAATTCAGACATTTCTTCTTCGGCCGCCTTGGCTTTTTCAACCACTGTAGTGGTATTTGAAATATGCTGTTTGGCCTGTTTTATCTTATCTCGTGTTTCCTTTTTACAGGCTGCCACGGCGCTTATCATCAGTAAGAGCATTAGTATTCTTTTACTTGTCTTCATTTGATTGTTTTTTAAATGGTTTTTATCTGAAATTCGCCGCTCTTGAAAAGTCCTCCCCTAGCCCCTCCTGATGGAGGGGGACAGGTTCTATATATTAAAGAAGCTGTAATAATATCTAAAGAAGGAAGATTATCTGGTTTATCATTACACGAATCATAAGCGACAGAAATAATCGGTAGCGTTTTTTTACTTGTCTTCATCTGTTCGTTCTTTTTAGGGTCTTGGTATTTGATTTTCGTGTATTAAAAACGCCATTGACCTACACTAGGGCACTTCAATGGCGTTTACTTACTTCAATACAAACAAGGTGTGCTCAAACTATTATTGAATGTTGTAATACGCCGCTACCTGTGCGAAGTTGTTGATGTCTACGCCTGCTGCTTGCAATTGATTGTAAATCGCTTGCTGCGGACTTGTTTTACCCGATGTTGATACCATTCCTGGGATAAGCACGTATCTTAATTCTCTATCGACTGCCGCTGAATATGGTGGTGTAGGATCATATCTAATGAAAGCTATTTTGTTAACCCTAATCGAAAATGTGTAGTTAATACCTCTATAAGAAGGAAGAGGCGAATATGCTCCTCCATCAGCCGCAGAATAACTATAAACCAGCACAACCCCTTTTTCAAAGATGTCTTGTGTCAGCTCAGGAACATCGATCTGGGCTGTCTGAAATTCACCCCCCAGAGTAACCCTCCAATCACTTTTCTTAATGGTAATCCTTGGCGAATAGATAACGTTAGCCGTTCCGGTAGCACCATCTGCACCATCTGCGCCTGCTGGCCCCGGCACCCCTTGTGCTTCACCATCAACACCAGGTATACCTTGCTGGCCTGTTGGCCCTGCTGGGCCAATGGCTCCTGCGGGGCCAGTATCGCCATCTTTACTACAAGAGGCCAAGCCCACTACTAAAAACGCCATTGCTAAATAGCCGAATTTTTTCATGCCTTTTTTCATGTTTTTAATTGTTTTGTTTTTCATAATTTTATTGTTTTTAATTATTTATGCTTATTTGTACCCTAAGGTTAAAAAGGTAAACATGTGCTTGTGTTTTTTTGCTTAAGGCAATTATTTAATAAAAAATTTCTTGAAACCGACCTGCCTGCCGTAGGAAGGCTATCCTCGAGACAGAGCCATAGAGGTACCAGCCTGCCAGCCGGCAGGCTGGTTTCGCCCCCCGACAGTTCGGGGTCATTTTGGCCTTAGGGCCAAAAACCGTCCCGAATGATCGAGATTGTATTTTACCTCACCCAGTCCCGGCGCTTCGGGAGCGAAAATGACAGTTCTGACCTCTCCAAAGGAGAGGTAAATCGGAAACCCTGCCTCGGGCCTGCCTGCCGGAGGCAGGCCCGAGGCAGAGCCGTTGGGGAATTTATTTATAAAAAAACCTTCGGTCTTTACAATAAGACCGAAGGTTTTAACCAACTCAAATAGGTTCTTGTGAACTATTCACAAATAACCTTGTAGTTCTAGTGCCGATATTTTGGCGTCTGTTACTGATTGTACGGTTGTTTCTAATCTCGTTAAAAAAATCTTGAAATTAACCCTGCCGGCAGGTAGGGTCATAGGAGGTATTACCTCACCCGGGAAACCCCTTTCTTTCAATAACTCTTTTTAGCTGCTTTATATTTACCATCGGTAATGGTCAATGCTTCTAATTCATTACCATATACCGGAGTGGCAACAAATGAAAAAGTACCCTCTAAAGTTGTGCTTGTTTCTTTGGTGATGGTAAAATCAAAACCACGTGGTATTTTCCAAGCATCACTCTTGCCCGCTGCATTTTTTAATCCTATACTACCTTCTCTCCATTTAACATCTGGGTCGTCATTTTTATAGACATCGTTTAAAAATATAAACTCATACTCTGGATCTCCAAGATTATCTGCAGTTGTAATATAAGCACCATATTTGTCGCCGATAATAGGTGCTTTAAAAGCTACTATTTCTGCAGTGCTTTTAAAATCTTTACCATTGATTTTGGCTGTTAAATACGTACTAGTGCCGCTATTGTTTGGAATTTTATCTTCCTTACCGCAACTCACGGCCAGTGTTGTTAAAAAAAACAGTACTATTTTAAAAAATGTCGTCATAATTTTTGTTTTTATATATACTCGTTAGTGCCCGATTTTTTAAAAGGTAAACATAATATCCTGTTTTTTTGTCCAACTGGCCATCAACCATTTCAATTGCTTTATGAAAGTTCTTTTTGAAGTCCCCAACCATGATCTCAGCGTTGATTCAAAATGGATGCGACTATCTCCAGGGCAAGCCCCTCCAAAGGCACGCAAGTAAGGGGTGTTTCTCTGCTTTCATTTTGGCCCCGGAACTAAAAACCGTCCCGAATGATCGAGATTGTATTTTACCTCACCCGCTCCCGACGTTTCGGGAGCGAAAATGACAGTTCTGACCTCTCCAAAGCCCGCCTGACGGCATGGGCAGGGAGAGGTAAATAGGAAGCCTTGCCTGTGGCAAGCCGTTAACTCAATCTCTGCCCAATAGCATTAAAAAACCCTTGATCTACAATAAAGACCAAGGGTACTATATGGGGACAAAACTGGTTTTCTAATCAATAGCTTGTTTTTTTCAAAAAAATCCCCCTCTATACCTTCCTTTCTTTAAAGAAATATTGCCTGTATTGTACTTTCCTTTAATTACTACAAAAAATCCTGGAGCCGAAGAATACCGTTTATGGCCCCAATGTTTTGCTATAACATAATAGCGTGCAACAGGTAATGAGATTTTATAAAATCCTGATTTATCAGAAACAACCTTTATTGTACTACTGCGATCTTCGCTTGTAAAATAAATGGTTGCATTTGGTATTTTTTTCCCCAGTTCCCCATTTTGTTTTTCTTCATAAACAAAGCCTTGAAAGCCACTTGTTCCTTTTGTTAAAAAGAAATTCCCGGTAGTATGCTTCCCTTTGGTTACAACAAAGAAACCAGGGGTAGAAGAGTATTGTATATACCCCCTCTGTTCTGTTAGAACATAATAGCGGGCAACAGGTAATGAAATTTTATAGTGCCCGTAACTATCTGTAGTGACTTTTCTTGTTGTTCTTTTGTCTTCACTTGTGAAGGTAATGGTCACATTTGCTATTTTATTTCCTATACCCCCATTTTGTTTTTTTTCATAAACAAAGCCTTGAAAACCACTTTGGGTTCTGTTCGATTGTTTATTGAACAAAAGGTTAGAAGAAGACGTTGGTTCAAATGTGGTTATTTCATCTTTATTGCAAGCCGTTATCAATACTAGTAGTAGTATCGTTATCAGTTTTCTGCCAGTGAAGGGCATGTTGTGGTCTTTTTTTGAATTTTTCATGATTCTTTGTTTTTTATTGTTATTGTTTTATTCGATTTGTCTTTGAAAAAGTCCTCCCCTAGCCCCTCTGGTGGGAGGGGAATGGCATTGTGCCTGCCCGACCCATGCAAGGCGAGGTTCTGTTTGTTCCCCGTGTGGTGCAGTTTGCTTCATGCATCGCAAAGACAGTTCATGTTAACTACCACATTCACTTTCATCAAGTTCTTTTTTTGCCTCTTTTACGGCTTCATTGAATTCATTTTTGTCAGCCCCTGGTACACAGCTTGCAAATGAACTTAAGACATCTATATAGTTCTTGCCCGCACTTTTATACTTTGCGCAATTAGCAGGTGTAGGGTCATTGGCATAGTCGGTTACAGCGGCGTTCCAATTAGTGAGGTCTGATTCTGCCTGTTGCACCCAATTGCCAGTGCCACAACCTCCTAAAACATTTAAGGGGCTATCTTTACTGCACCCACTAAAAAGTACTGTCAAAGCCACACAGCAGCTTACTACGAAAAATTTTGTATTCTTTGTTCTCATGATATTTTTTTTATGATTATTATTAAAGTAATTAGGTTGTTCTTCATTTATATTGATCCTTTTTTTCATGAACCTCGCATTTTGTTTTAAAAGCAAAGCTGTGTTTTTACGTAGTCGTTTTCGCTCTTTTGACAAAGGGTTTTTACTTGTTTTACGCCTATTTGTGCCTTGGATTACAAAAGGTTAACATGCTGCCCATAAAAAATTTATATTTATATGATGTTAACCTTTTCAATTATTTGTTATTAATGAACGATGAGCAATTAATTACCCAGTTAAAACAGCGAGACAGAAATGCGCTTAAAACCGTTTACTCGGAATACAAAACCGAATTTTTCAAATTTTCGTCTCGGTATACAACTGATACTATTGTTCGTGAAGATATTTTTCAAGATGCCTTGATTGTATTGTACGAGAATGCACTGGCCGGTAAGTTAGACCACCTGAAGAGTACTTTGAAAACATCCCTTTTCAGTACCGGAAAATTTATGCTCTTTAAGCATTTTAGAGATGGCAAAAAAGAGGTGCATACTGATGAAGATTATCTTTTTGACAACTATGAACAGACGGTAATAGAAGATATATATAACGATGATGGCCCTAGCGAATACCAAAAGGCACTGATTGCCAATTTCAAAAAACTCGGTGATAAGTGTAGAGAGATTTTAGAACTCTTTTATTTGAAGGGAATGAAATTAGATGAAATAATGAGCACTCAGGGCTACGAAAACAAGAATGTGGTAAAAAGCCAAAAATCACGATGTCTCAAATCATTAAAAGACCTAATACAGAATAACAATGGATAACGTAGAATTAATCAACGGCTATTTTGAAGGTTCCCTTTCTGAGAAAGAACTGGAAGAATTCAACAATCTTCTCAAAACAGATGAAGGTTTTTCTGCTGATTTCAAGTTTCAAAAAGAACTTCAGCTCTCCCTTAAAAAAGAGGAGCGGCGTGAAATCAAGCAAATGTTCAATGAAATTACCGAGACAGAAAAACCGAGTACTCCAAAAGTAATACGATTGCTACCGCTAATGGCAGCAGCCTCTATAGCCTTATTGATTGGGTTAGGCTCATGGTACTTCATGTTCAACAAACCCAGCTACGATACAGATCAGTTGTACAACACCCACTTTGTGCCCTACGATAATGTGGTGCACCCAATTGAACGTGGCGATCAGCTTGTCGACTTAAAGACCAGGGCATTTACCGCCTACGAAAATGAAGAATATGTAGTGGCTCTTGAACTTTTCAAAGAACTTCATACCGAACAAAGCGATACTTATATTGATTTCTACACGGCCATAGTTTTGATGCAATTACAAAACCATAAAGAAGCCATTCCTCTTTTAAAGGGCTATATTGAAAATGACGGAGCACTAAAAGGTCGTGCTTCTTGGTATCTGGCACTTTCTTATTTGAAAACAGATGCGTTGGCAAAAAGTAAGGAACACTTGAATAAAGTGGTGATCAACAATAGCTATAAGGCTGATGAAGCTCGTAAGTTGTTAGAAGCTTTAGAATAGTATTTAGAGGTCAATTAATTAGGTCTCTCGAGGCTTCGGGAGCGCTCGACCTGACATTGTCGCATGTACTATGCCTCTAAGGATTAGAAGGTATTCCTTTTTTTGATAAAATAGAGTCCGATTGCAATCAGAAGCAATACGCCAATACCTATAATCCACCAAGGATAGCTTGTTGTTATGGCGGTAGTATCGCCCGAAACAACAAAGGCCGACCAATAATACGGGTGCCTTAACAGATCATCATCAGTAGTTTTAAGGTAGTTGAGCTTTGCATCGCGTAACGCCTCTTTTTTGGTTTTGCCCTCACTCAGGCCTTCGTAGAAAAGGGTCATCAACCTGACACTGCTTTTGTCGTTTATTTTCCACAAGGTATTTACCAACGATCTTGCCCCGGCATAGTAAAAGCCTTTTGAAAGACTCAACATACCTTGTCCCTTTTTTAATTTTCCGATACCTGTTTCACAAGCACTCAACGTAACCATCTCGGCATTCAACGACGTATTGTACAAGTCTTTTATATATAGACTATTACTTGCTTCGCCATTTTTACTGAATGCCAAATACGAATAATCAGGAAATTCATCATTGGCAACGGCGTGAGTCGCCAGGTGAATAATACCGAAATCGGGCGCCTTTGATTTGAAATTTTCTAAACTGGCCCTTTTGTTCGCATATATTTCGGTTTTAAAAAAAGTGCTTATTTTATTTACCTCATCATCATTGTATGCTAATTTTCCGAATTGACGCTTGACGTTTTCCACTGCCTCGCCATCAAAGATCGGTGCAAAGGCTAAAATGGTTTGAGAATTTGTTCGTTCTTTTTCCTTCAGCACCAACAAAGAGGTAATCGAGTTTCCATAACTAATAATCTTGCTTTTCAACAAATACGCTTCATTGTGCCATAACATATCAAAAGGCAGGTAATGCAATACCCCATCTGCTATTATAGTAAGATCCTCATCTTTAAACCCTGATAGGGGTTCTTTCAATATCTTATCGAAAAGCTGTTTTCCCAAAGTTGTGATTTCACTACGGTCACCTACTATCGATGGGCTGGAAAGCAATCTGTAAAAAGCACGCACCTTTTCTTTGTCGTTCTCTGTAAAAGGCAGCTTTAAGAATTTTTCATCTGATCCGTTAAAAATGAGGGCATAGATAAATTCATTGGTAAGGGTATATGAAATCAAGGTGCCGCCATCGTTCAATAGGGTTTTTCGAACCTCCGCTACATCTAATTTTCTGTTTCCGTATTTTAGATCATGGTACTTCGGGTAGTTTTGTTTCAACGAATCTAAAAATCCGAAATAGTGTTGTTTTAAACTAAACAGGGTTTCAGAAAACCCGTTGGTTTTATCGGTTGTATCGAACAATTCTTTTTCTAAATGGTTGATTTCGGCCCTGTACCTAGCTTCTTTATCAAGCAATTTCTTCGAAATACCACCGTACTGGGTGGCATTGGTAGATCGTAGGGCTTCCATTAGCAAGAAATCTTTGTTTTTTTCTGCAATGCTCAATGCAAGATCAAAAAGTTCAGGGGTTTGGTTTTTTTGGTAAGCGGCATGTACAACCGCTAACATTCTATGAAAAATGGGGTATGCGGTCTCGGCCAAAAATTGTTTATCAAGTTTGCTATCGAATTCTTTTTTTAAGAGATCAAAAGTTCGTAAAATGTCTTTATTCGTCTGTAGGGCAGTATCCAAATAAGAAAAATCATCTGTAGCCTTATAACCCATGTATTGCAATTGCATCTTTGTGTCAAGTAAATTCAGTAATTGTCTTTTAGAAAACACCTGTTCGGGATCAGGATTGTTTTTGTTCGAATCTAATTTAAAGTCAGCGCCCGAAGCACGTAATGCTTTTTCAATATACTCCAGACCCGTTTTGTAATCGCTTCGTTCTAGATAAAACTTGGCGAATTTGCCTTGTATATCCGCTATCTCTTTATGAGGTTTAAAATTGTGGTATTTTTGGTAAAGCTCAAGGGCCTTATTATAATGTGCCAAAGCTTTTTCATCCTCCATCAAGCCTGAATAAACATCACCGTACAACAATACGGTTTGTTTGTAAAAAGGATCTTCTTTCAATAAGTAGCCCCCGTCTACAAACTCATTCAGAGTATTCAAAGCCTGTTGCAAACTGTCTTGAAGTATATAAGAGTCTGTGATTTTTTGATATACCGATATGAGGTTATTCTTGAATTTTTTTTCTTTTTGATACCTGTTCTTATAGTGCATTAATACCTTTTTAAACAACACACCTGCCTTTTTATACTGCCTGGTCAAAAGATACAATTGCGACAATAGTTGGTTCGTTCCATTTTTAGAGTCTTCATAACCCTCTATGACCATCTTGTTGTTTTCTATCAAAGAAATGGATAGCAAATAATACTGTTCAGACATTTCGTATTTACCGGTATGCTTGTAGATAGTGGCCAAATAGTTGTACACGCTGTTCTTCATCAATATGTCGTCTTCATTAAGTTCATGGGGAGGGATTTTGGAAAGTTTGAAGAGCAGTTCTTGAAAACTAGACTTGGCCGATTCATAATCCTTTGTTTCGAAATGGTAGATTCCCTTATCCGATAAAAACGAATTAAGGCAAGCCTCAAAATCCTCTATTTTAGATCGTAAAGAATCTGCTTCCAAAATAGCCTTTACCTTTTCTAAACTTTGATGGTAATTCTTTAAATCGTAATGATAATCACTGGTATAGATCGTATAGCTCAAGATACTGAGCTGGGCGTTGTAGTCCTTTAACTCTACTGCTAGATCTAAAGCAGAATGGAAATAATGGTACGTACTGTCTTTATTTATGAACAATTGCTCATAACCCTTATCGAAATACGCCTCTATCAATGCCGCCTTACCTATGGTATCTTGAGACCAAAGACCATAAGGAAGTAATAACCAAATACCGAATATGAAGAAAATTTTGTTCATAGAAAAAAGCCCCTATTCGAAATAGAGGCTTAAAATACTAAACTTTTAGGTTTTTAATTTTCGATTGGTAGGCTGTACGCAATCAACTCTCCGTAATGATTTTTTTTAGTCACCTTCACAAAACCTCCAAAGCCTTCTTCTCGTTCCACAATGGCCTCTTGAAACCCTTCTTCACCTGTTGGCTCCAGACCTACCATTTCACCATAAACTTCGCCTTCAGTGGTAAAAAATTCAATACTCTGCACTTCGTCCTGATTTTTATGTACCAATATTTTTACATTGTCAAGCATCCTTATTGGACAGTTGAAAAAATCAGGGCTACTATAGACACCTGAAGGGTTTGACAAGTACTCTTCTCGGTTTAAGGCGAATTCAGTCATAAAAGAAAATATTTCTGGGCCTTCATTTCCACAGGGGTTTCCTGGTGGTCTTCGTGGACGACGACCTATTCTACGGAACAATTCTTCATTTTCTAAAAAAGCATCTAAGTTTTCAAGAAGTCTATGTTCTGATTTCTTCAATTCTATCTCCTGTCCTTCATCTCCGTTCTTGAATTTTTCAAAAATTATTTGATACTCTCTGAACTCTCGCTTTTCTTCAGCTTCAAGAGCCAACTGGTGCAGGTCAAGTTCTAAATGAACAACTTGTTCCTCATCTGAACCATCTTCGGTATTGGAAGGCCACAGGTCTTCATACGAGCAAGAACTCGTAAAAACTAATAATGCAATAACTAATAAGTGATTGATCGTTTTCATCTGTTTAAATTATTTATGGTTTATTCATTGGTGCTGTTTTCATAAAAAAGTAAACACCGTGTATGAATTTTTATTTTGGGCATATACCAATGTTCGGCCACTCTGTTCAAAGACACAAAAATTGGGGTTTTGACCCTATAATCAAGGCGAATTTGTACGGTTGAAAGCAAATTTTGTGTAATCGGAACCAATATCGTGATGAATGGTAATTTATAAACCCGCATTATGCAATAGAACTTCGTGATGAGGTTTGAAAGACCAATAAAATCAGTGATTTTACTTCAGGCAGCATAGCACCGCTATGGTGATTGAAGTAAACCAAGTGAAACGTCATATTTTGAAGGTATTTCAAACTGTAATAGATTTTCTATTGCATAATGCGGGGTAAACCGATGATGTAAACGATAGGCGCAACCACTCTTTAACGATAATTGCCCAAAGGCATTTGAGAAAGATGTACTGAAGAAAATCAGGTGTGAAAAGAAAGTGGATAAAAAATAGTTTTTGCCTTGAAGCAGAAAACCGAATATCAATAAAAATACTGTCAAACCGTACGTTTCTTTTAATGTATTGAAATCAATACTTACTACTAGTGGTGCTGATTCAGGTAGTTCCCCCGAAACCTATAATCTAGCAAACACCAAAACCAACGAATTGATCTGGTGACCAATATGTAATAATTCATTAAACGGGCACTGCCACAAGAGCAGTTACATGTTTTTATTATTAACACGTACCCTAGAACCGTACCTTTTGGTTTGACAGTTTCATTAAATCATCAAGGGTTTCCCCTAAATATCAATATCTTATAAATAATATGCCTTAACCTTATTCAAAAAAGCCAAGTGCGATAGACAGCACGCATTAACTGGGGGAAGATTATGTAAAAATAGGTGATTTACAATAAAAATCCTAGACCAGAACCCTAAAAACAAAGAACCTGAAATATCATCGTTTTCAACCCTTTTGTTTGGCTATCTGTTTATATATCAAGTATATGTGCGTCATTTCGCTCTATTATGGCCAATTACTACAATGCTAGTGTTTTCAAGGTCAATACTTTCAGCTTGAATTTACTGATTTTCAGTTCTTTCAATATGAGCTTGAAATTCATCACTTAGCGTTAGAACCTCAGTATTGTTTTCTTCGGCAACAAGGCCATCGTCTGTAACGACCGTAGCTGATCTATCCGTCAAGACCGCCAACAACAACGTTAAAACTAAAAAAGCGAACATCACAGCGCATTTTTTCATAATTTTTAATTTAAGTCCCTACATTATCCTGTTTTATATAAGGGGAACCAAAATCACTTAATACATTAATTTTGAACCTAAAGTAGTTCTCGTTATCTCTCATCATACACCATAATGTACAAATGGTATGATATTCTGTATAAATGACATGCAATTGGCCTATCTGTTTTACAGAAGCTTTTAACCCGAATTATTCACAAATATTCTATTCCAAAGCCAAACTCCCTGCTATAATTGAGAATGCTCAATTTTTTGTTCCCTCAAAATTGAGTTACAATTCTTTCGGCAAAAAAACTCTGCGCTCCCCAATTCTACCGTGCCCAAGGCAGGCGGGTTGGTATTTTGACTTTTCATAACGAAAATCCATGAATAATTCGGGTTAAGTGTATTGATTATTTGAAGCTGCGTAAGAAAGGTCGTCGATGTGAGTAGTAAAATCTGTTTTTGGTCGATTTTTATACCAACCATACTCGAATTACGTCCATTGGCACATATTTTTTGAATATGGTACGGCATGCTGTTATTTTTGACTAACTTCCTCTACCAAGATATAAAAATATGATAGAAGCGATAATAGTCGATGATGAGATAAAGGCACTTCAAAGTCTTTCTTGGGAGTTAACGAACTTTAGTGATGAAATTCATGTGACCGCCTCTTTCACCGATCCATTTGAAGCACTTGATTATCTAGAAAAGAACACTCCTGATTGTCTTTTTCTAGATATAGAAATGCCCACTATGGATGGGTTTCAGTTTATTCAAAAACTAAAAAACAAAGATTTTCCGGTAGTCATCACCACGGCGTACAACCAATATGCCATCAAGGCCCTTAAGAACGAAGCCATCGACTATCTTTTAAAACCTATAGATACTGATGATCTTGAAGATACTATTGTCAAGATAAAAAAATACAATTCTAAAAACTATACTGCAGAACGTCTAGAGAAGATCTTGGTGAACTTCAATTCAAACCCAGTTCACAAAAAAATAACTTTCAATACCGATGGTAAATTGGTGTTCTTGGAAAGCGATGAAATTCTTTACGCCGAATCAGATGGGAATTATACCACTGTTTATCTTACTGATGGGCAGAAAATCGTACTCACAAAAAAACTGAAAGAAGTAAACGAGCTTTTACCAAGTGATTCTTTTTTTAGAATTCACAACTCGTATATAATAAACCTCACCAAAATAAAAGAATTTTTGAAGACCGATGGATATGTAATTTTAAAGCCCAATCATAAAATACCCGTTTCGAGACAAAAAAAATCTGATTTTTTAGACCTACTGTAGATTCATTTATGAAGTCTCGAACCAAACATAGGCAATACAATACCCCCATGCTCTTTTCTAAAAATGAAAGGCAGTACCTTTTTATTCTTCTTTTCTTTATTTTCTTTCAAGGATTCTCACAGGTAGTACCCGCTTCTTTCAAAAAAACCATCGATAGCCTGATCAAAGCTGCGCCCAAGACCTATGGCGAAATAGATGCCGTACTGCGTTCAAAAAGAAAAGACACCCTGTTTATGCGGTATTTTACCAATGCTGCAATCGACCGGAACTATTTAGACGGGCAAGCTTATGCCTTTAACCAATTGGGAAGAAAATACAGAAATACCACGCAATTTTCAAAAGCGCTAGCGCTGCACCAAAGAGCCTTAGAGGTAGCCGAAGAAGCCAATAACCTAGAATTCAAAGTATATGCCTTGAATATGTTGAGCGTGGTATACAGAAGAATAGATGCCATAAAATCGGCATTCGACTATAGTCAAGAAGCTTTGGAGCTGGCCGAAACGGTCAAAAACCCCAATAACGGACTCAAAAGAAGTATCAATGTATCATTGAACGGCATTGGTAATATATACCAGGCCCTAGAACAATACGATCTTGCCATTGAACAGTTTAAAAAATCAATGAAACTCGAAGAGGAACTTGGCAATAAATTAGGCCTCGCCATCAACAACCAAAACATAGGGGGATGCTACGAAGAACAAGGCAAACTTGAAGAGGCAATGCAAAGTTATTTGACTTCACTCTCCTTCAATGAAGAGATCGATAGCGACATCGGCCGTGTAATCTGTAAAAACAGCATTGCCCAAATTTTCATCAAACAGAATAAGATCAAAGAAGCCTTGAATATTCTCGAGCCCACTTTAATCGCTTCAAAAGCAGAGGGAGACAAATATATAACCTCAGCAGTACATATAAATCTAGGCTGGGCCTTGATGAAAATGAAACGCTATAACGAAGCTGAGAAAAATTTGCTCAATGGCCTTGATCTGGCACGAAAACACAATTCACCAAGTGGTATTTCACAGGCTCACGAGTTCTTGTCAGAACTCTTATCAAGTAAGGGCGATTTTAAAAAGTCGCTAGAACATTATAAAAAAGCCCAAGTATTCGATAAAAAAATATCTAATGACCGTAACCTTCGCTATGTGAACGATATGATCATGCGCTATGAAATGGAAAAGAGAAAAAGCCAATTTGAGGCATTGGCCCAAGAAAACGAGAATGTAAGGTTAGAGCTTCGTAAAAACCGGACTATCCTTCTGATCGCAGGCATTGCCTTGGCTTTGTTAGCGGGTATTCTATACATTCTCTATAGGCAGTTTCAATTGAAGAACGAAAAGAAATTATTGACCTTAGAGCAGAGCATGTTGCGCAGTCAAATGAATCCTCATTTTTTATTCAACTCACTGAATTCCATCAAGCTATATATTATCAACAACGAAAAAAAGAACGCCGTTCATTACCTGAACAAATTCTCGAAACTGATACGAAAAATACTGGAATCCTCTTCTTTAAAAGAAATACCTTTAGCGGAAGAATTAGAGACCGTAGAACTCTATATGAACATTGAGAACATTCGTTTTTCAAACGAAATCAACTTCAAGACCATTATAGATAACAATGTAGATACCCACACTGTAAAAATTCCCTCGTTGATTTTACAGCCTTTTCTAGAAAATGCCCTGTGGCACGGACTATCTTCAAAGAAAGGAGAAAAAAACATTACACTTCATATTAGCAAAAGCCAAGACGATGGGTTTATTCACATCGAAATATCCGACAATGGTATCGGAAGGGCCGCTGCCGAAAAAATAAAACAGGGCAAAGTGCTAAAACGAAATTCGGTGGGTATTGATATCACCAAAGAACGCTTGGCCAATTTTTCAAGAGATTACCAAAATTTCTTTGAGTTAGAGATTATCGATCTCTATGATGACAAAGGCAAAGCATCGGGCACCAAAATATTGTTGCACATTCCTACGGTTTAGTATGTTCTTTGGCGATTTTCTCAAGTTCGCCATACCATTTATCTCCGAACTTTCGAAGTAAAGCCTCTCTAACGAATTTATATACAGGCACTTGCAGCTCAATACCCAAAGAACATGCAGGGTCACATATTTCCCATTTATGATAATTTACGGTGGTAAGCTCGGTATATTCCTTAATCCTTATCGGGTACAGATGACATGAAACAGGTTTCTTCCATGTAGTGACACCTTGATTATATGCCTCCTCAAGACCACATTTTGCCGTTTGGTCTTCTGAAAAAATAACATAGGCACATTCACTGCCGTTTACCAAGGGGGTTTCCCATTCACCATCCTCACCTTTGACAAAAGCTCCTTGATCCTCAATGGCCGCGGTACCCTCAGGTTTTAAAAAAGGTTTTACATCCCTGTAGAGATCTACCAAGATTTCGGTTTCCTTATCCTCTAGGGGTGCACCGGCATCCCCATCTATGCAGCAAGCACCCTTGCAGGCATTCAGATTACAGACAAAGTCGTTCTCAATGATTTCTTCGGATACGATCGTTTTTCCCAACTGGAACATGGTGGCTATTTCAATGCACAAAGATAGTTCTTAAATGCGTATTTTTAAATGGGATCAATTATTAGGGTCAAGATCCAAAAGCTGTTTATTAAACGTAAATTTGTAAAAATTCTGGATTTTTAGTTTAACCAGAAACAAAAAACCAATACATCGTGTCTTTAAATATAAACTTAGATATTCGTGAGGTCGCTACCTCGAGTATGATACTTTTTGCGGTCATCGATATTGTGGGAAGCATTCCCATAATTATCGGATTGCGCAATAAAGTCGGGCATCTACAGTCTGGCAAAGCCTCTATTGTCGCCGCTTGTATAATGGTCGCCTTTCTATTTTTGGGAGAAGAGATCTTAAAATTGATAGGTATCGATGTAAATTCCTTCGCTGTAGCTGGTTCCTTTATTATTTTCTTTTTGGCTATAGAGATGATTTTGGGCATAACCCTCTACAAAGACGATGCACCCGAAAGTGCATCTATAGTACCCATTGCCTTTCCGCTGATTGCTGGTGCAGGCACTATGACCTCATTGTTATCGCTACGTGCAGAATATCATGTGGAAAATATCATTGTGGCTATTTTCATAAATATTATCTTTGTGTACTTGGTTCTAAAATCTTCAAAACGTATTGAAAGGGTATTGGGGAATAATGGAATTAGTATTATACGCAAGGTTTTTGGGGTAATTCTATTGGCCATAGCGGTCAAGTTGTTCGCCACAAATGTAAACGCCCTTTTTTAGACAAATAGAAATGAACAAAACATTTATTTTGATCTTGATCGTTCTGGCCGTAGTGTTAGTGGCCTACAACGTGACCTTGGTAGATTTTGAAAATCCCTTGGTAGGCAATAGTGTCATTGCCCTTATCGGTATCGCGGCCTCCTTATGTGCAATCGTTCTTATGCTCATATATGTGACCTCAAAAAAAATCGAAAAAAAAATCAACGAAGAAGATTAATCGTTTACCCCTATTTCTTCAGGTTTCTCTTTTACTAAGCCAGGGTCATCAAGTAGTAAAACCCGTTTCAGCATAGCGTCTGCACCGCTCTTAATTTTAGCGTGCACATTGGGGCCATAAAGTTGTTCGGCCAAAGCTGCTTTAAGGTATAGCTTTACACTCTCTTCAAAATCATAGAAACCCATTGAAAGGTTTTGGGCGATTGAATAATCTATAAACTGTTCGAAAAGAATATCATCTACCTTAAAATCGTTTATAAACCCTTCTTGAGAATACTCAGCGTAACGTTGCCTGTCTTCATCTAAATGCTCAAAAATGAAGAATGAAATAAAACCCATACTGTCCATACTTTCGATAACCTCTTCTTCATTGTCGCCAATGGGCACAAACACATCGGGTATAATTCCACCTCCACCATAAACCACCTTCCCCTTAGGGGTCTTGAATTTAAGCGAGTCATTTATTTTTATACTATCTCCCGAGGTCAATTCACCGTTGTGGTACCGATCAGTGAATTTTTTATAATAGTCTTTATTTCCATTTTTATAAGTCTTTTGAATACTGCGACCGGTAGGGGTATAGTACCTTGAAACTGTTAGGCGAACTGCAGAACCATCACCGAGTTCCATCTCACGCTGTACGAGGCCTTTGCCAAAAGAACGGCGCCCTACAATCGTGCCAACATCGTTGTCTTGTAATGCCCCAGCTATAATTTCACTGGCCGAGGCCGAGCGTTCATTGATCAAAACATATATGGGCCTGTCTTCAAAACTTCCCTTTTCGGTAGCATGGATCTTGTTTACCTTTCCCTTTTTGTTTTTGGTAAAGAGTATCAACTTACCAGCTTTTAGAAATTCGTCGGCCATTTGTTCTGCGATTCCCAAATACCCACCTGGGTTATCCCTTAAATCCAATACCAGCTTTTTAGCACCTTTCTTCTGAAGATTGTTAAGAGCCAATTTGAATTCTTTAAAAGTAGACTCGGCAAAACGGTTTACCTTCATATAACCCATATCGGCAGTGAGCATATAATAGGCTTGTACACTCTTGATCGGTACAAGATTACGCTTTACGTTTACCGTAAATATTCTGCCTTCTTCTTTACGGTATACCTTCAGTTTTACCAAGCTGCCTCTTTTACCTTTCAACTTTTTCACGATGGCCTCACTCGACAGGTTTTTTCCGAAAAGGGTGTCATTGTCAGCCATTAAAATACGATCCCCTGCTTTGATGCCCTTTTTAAAACTAGGGCCTTTTTCTATAGTTCGTATAACCGAAATGGTATCTCTGTACTTATAAAAATTAATGCCAATGCCCACAAAATCGCCTTTCATATTTTCTGAAACCACATTCATTTCTTGTTTGGATATGTATACCGAATGCGGGTCTAATTTTTTTAAAATACTATTGACCGTAACATCTACGATACTGTCAGTATTGACCTCATCTACATATTCGTAATCAATGTAGTCAATCAAACGGCTGAGCTTGTCTTTTTTTGAGTTTGTGGTAAACAGTTTTTCTGGCGAGTCGGTAAAATTAAGCTTGCCCCCAATAAAGAAGCCCAAGGCCAATGTGGCTGCCAGTACAGTGGGCCATATGTAATATGATTTTTTTTTCATTTTCCCTTTGGGGTAGCTATTATATAGTAGTTTCTATTGTTGGTATATGCTCTAGTTCAACACCTGCTTTGCCCAGAAACTCAAGTCCTGAACAATCTTTATAGGCAATTTGATAGACCACGCGCTTTATGCCCGATTGGTGAATCAATTTGCTGCACTCTTTACAGGGTGACAATGTTATGTACAGGGTGGCACCCTCGCAAGACTGGGTAGAGGCGGCTACTTTTGAAATCGCATTGGCCTCGGCATGAAGAACATACCATTTGGTATAACCTTTATCATCTTCACAATGATTTTCAAACCCGGTAGGCGTGCCGTTGTAACCATCAGAGATAATCATTCTGTTCTTTACGACAATAGCACCTACCTGCCTACGCTCACAATAAGACAATTTGCCCCATTCATGCGCCATTCGTAAATAAGCCCTATCGTACTTTTCTTGTTTCTCTTTCTTCATACATTATTGAAAGGAATAGCAAGCAAGATACCTGCTTTCAAAAATTCTTACACCCTTATAAGGTTAAATTTAACATTCATCTACCATGAAAACGCAGTAATCAACATGGGTATTGTAACGAGAATAATCAAAATGGAAGTAATCACCACATAAATCTTGGAAGTAATCTTGAAAAAAGATATCATTACATAGTTTAGCAACAAAACACTAAGAACGAGAAGTATTTGCGAAATCTCTATACCCCCTGCAAAACCCAATAAAGGCGTGAGTTTGTCATCTTCTTCAGACATCAGCATATTAAAATAATTGCTAAAACCAAAGCCGTGGATCAATCCGAAAAAGACGGTGGCCAATAAATGCAACAGAACACTTTTATTTTCTTCGGATGATGTCGCGAAGATCAGGTTAAACAAAGAAGTGGCCAAAATGGTCAGGGGAATCAGAAATTCGATCAAGAGCACATTCATCACCAAAATACCGTAGACCGATAAATACAACGAAACACAATGGGCAATGGTGAACATCGTTGCCAACAAGATCGCTTTTTTCCAATGCTTCAAAGAAAAGGGAAGTATCAATGCCAACAAAAATAACATATGATCATAAGCCCCCAAATCGAGCACATGGTTCAATCCCATTTTCATATAGAACCAGAATTCTTGCATATTGCTTTAGTGTACGATCAAAGTCCGCGCTGATCTTGAATGGTCTCGTAAGCCTTCTGAACTTCTTTGAATTTCTCTTCGGCGCCTTTCTTTATCGCCTCGTTCTCGGTATTGACCAGATCAGGATGGTATTTTTTGGCCATGGTACGGTAGGCCTTTTTCACTTCGCTATCAGTAGCGGTCTTATCTATTTCTAAAATCTTATAGGCCGTATCGGCAGTTTTAATGAACATGGCCTTTATACTCTCAAAATCTCGTAACGAAACTCGTAAATAGCCAGCAATTTCATGTATTTTATCAACTTCTGAATTGCGTACCGCACCATCGGCCTGAGCAATACCGAACAAAAAGTGCAACAACTGCAATCGAACCTCATAACGTGTTCGTTGGTTCAAATAAGAACAGATGCGTTGGGCCGAAATCTCGTGTTTTTTATTTATTTCGTTAAAGGTTCGAAAAATTGCGTTTGCCTTATTCTTGCCGTAGGTGCTCACAAAGTACTGGCGCACATAGTCCATTTCACTTCGACTCGCAGTACCATCGGCCTTGATGACAATAGAGCATAATGACAATAGGTTCAATTCAAAATCTGCCGGAGAAACACTTTGACGTGTCATATCGTTAAAAATGGTCCGCGCTCCACCGCGGCTTCCCTTACCCATGCTATCTATAAAGCTACCCACAAGAAACCCAAGAACCGCCCCAGGAAACCTGAACAAATAATACCCTAAAAAGGCTGCTACCCATTTAATCATTTGTAAATTAATTTCTGCCAAAGATATTAAATGAACTCATTTAACTTGATTTATACGTAAAAAAACTGTTGTCTATAAAAAATCGCTCTGACCAACCTGTTTTCTTTGTTTAAACCCATCTACCCCTAATTAATAGCAGAAATGATTGAGATGGCACAAAATAAGTATCTTTGTATTCTGATTTTAATTTAAAAAACGTAGATATGTATCCCGCAGAACTAGTAAAACCTATGAGAGATGACTTGGCAATGGCCGGGTTTGAAGAACTATATACGGCTGAAGAAGTAAAAAAAGCACTCGCCCAAGAAGGCACTACCCTTGTGGTCGTGAACTCTGTTTGTGGTTGCGCCGCTGCCAATGCAAGACCAGCTGCAAAAATGAGCCTACAGAACACTAAGAGACCTGATTATACCGTTACCGTATTTGCAGGGGTAGATACCGAAGCTGTAGATGCTGCCCGGGATCTAATGATTCCTTTTCCACCATCATCGCCCAGTATGGCCTTGTTCAAAAACGGAGAATTGGTTCATATGATCGAACGCCATCATATTGAGGGCCGGCCAGCTGAACTCATCGCCGAAAATTTGACAGAGGCCTATAACGAATTCTGTTAATCCTTTTCTGACCCTTCTCCAAGGAGGGGGCTTTTTTAAAATAGTCATTAAGAAACCGTTCGTAAGGAGCGGTTTTTTTACTTTTGTACTATGCGAAAACCAATAGCATATTTTTTAAGCATTGTCTGTGTGCTGTTTTATGGCTTTACACTTTTGGTATTCCACCCTATACAATGGCTGTGCTTCACTATTTTTGGACACGACCTGCACCAAAAAAGTGTAAGCTTAATGAACCTGTGCCTAATGCGATGTACGCACCTTTTGGGCACTACCTACTCTTTTAACAACCCACATGATATACCAATGGGTCGGCCTTTGATCATTGTGACCAACCATCAGAGTATGCACGACATTCCGCCCATTAGTTGGTTTTTACGCAAACACCATCTTAAATTTGTCAGCAAAAAAGAGCTTGGCAGGGGTATTCCGAGTGTTTCCTATAATCTAAGGCATGGGGGTTCTGCCTTGATCGACCGAAAAGACAGTGGGCAGGCCCTAGCTGAAATTGCCAAATTAGGAAGGTATATTGAAAAGCACAACAGAAGTGCCGTAATATTTCCCGAAGGTACTCGAAGCCGTACGGGGCATCCAAAAAAATTTCAGCCTATGGGCGTAAAAATATTAATGAAAAATGCTCCTTCTGCCCTGATCGTACCCATTAGCATCAACAATTCGTGGAAAATGTTGCGCTATGGTAAGTTTCCAAGCGGTATCGGTAACCATATTACTTTTGATGTGCACCAACCTATTGAGATCAAAGAAAATTTGGATACACTTTTGGCACAAGTAGAAAAAAGAGTGGTTTCTGGTGTAACTTCGTTCAAATGACAAATGCAGAAATTGTAGAACGGACCATCACCTTTGTGAAAAAAACTTTGCAAGGGGCAGAAGGTGGGCACGATTGGTTTCACACACAGCGTGTACTTTTAAATGCCGAACTTATTTCGAATAACGAACAAATAGACGGCTTGATCGTTTCTTTAGGGGCTTTGTTGCACGATATCGCCGATGCCAAATTTCATGCTGGCGACGAAACGGTAGGGCCAAAATTGGCACAAGAATTTTTGGGGTCCCTGAGCGTAGATAAGGGCGTAATCGATCACGTGGTCAGAATCATCGAGAATATTTCTTTTAAGTCTGGCTTGGCCAGTAAAGAACATCCGAAGAAAAAGTTTAGCTCTCTTGAGCTTCAAATAGTGCAAGACGCTGATCGGTTAGATGCGATAGGTGCTATTGGCATTGCCCGTGCCTTCAATTACGGGGGGTTTAAAAACAGAGAACTTTACAATCCTCAAATTCCACCAAACTTAGAAATGGACAAGGAGACTTATAAAAAATCGACCGCTCCTACCATCAACCATTTTTACGAAAAATTGCTGCTTCTCAAAGACAAAATGAACACCAAAAAAGGGCAGGAACTGGCAACGGAACGCCATCAATTTATGTTGGATTTTTTGAAGCAATTTGATGGGGAATGCAACCCTCTTAGTAGTGAAGTAGACTAGGTTTATGAGTTTACCCCGAAAAATTCATTGTAAATAGATAAAATTGGGCGTAAAGTGTTAAGTTCATTGTGCAAACAAGCAAAAACAACATTTAAAAGCACACCCGATTTTGAGCACTAAAGACACCTTATTTTACAGAGCGAATAAAGCGGTATCCGTTGATTTTTCGGCATCGGAAACCAGTACCGATGGATCCCCGATACTTCTTGAGAAACTAGAGCGAGAACATAAGTCGGTAAAGAAGTTTGGCAAGCATTTGCCAGACTTACGAAAGCCTCATTTTATCACTTATAGCCGAGGATCTCAGCTTAAACCCGCATTATGCGATAAAAAATCTATTACAGTTTGAAATACCTTCAAAATAAGACGTTTCACTTGGTTTTCTTCAA
>UOEL01000126.1_pt1 | contig 21788 bp, 21 predicted proteins | sample 1989351 | NCBI WGS metagenome assembly UOEL01 (sample SAMEA4712195, study PRJEB27164) | hydrothermal vent metagenome | biome: marine basaltic hydrothermal vent biome; feature: marine hydrothermal vent; material: mineral | place: Pacific Ocean | collected 2011-06-14/2011-07-23 | depth 1719 m
GGGGCAACAACGATATTAAACTAATTGTTAAGCACTTACAAAACATCATCCCACAAGTGGTTACACCATTACCTAAGAATTCAACTAAAACACCAACCCCTTAAAACCCAATAGTCGCCCCCAAAAGAAAATTAACCCCAGCCTGTGGGTAATAGCCAGCTCCTTCAACGGTCGAAATCGTTCCAGGGTTTGAAAAATCATCATCATAGGTAAAGAAGTAGCCATTGGAGACATATTTTGCATCAAAAATATTGTTGATCAAACCCGATAGCACAAGGCTCTTTATAAAAGAAGGTGTCGTGATCTCATATTTGATATTGATATCGGTCTGTGAATAGGCATCCAATACCGAATTATTAGAATCGATATTGCCCATGTATTGTTTACCCACATATTTTGACAGGGCGGAAATTTGCAGGTTTTTCAAAGGGCTGTATGTAATACTGTTTCCGACAATTATACTAGGGGAAAAGGCAATATTGGTATCGCCAAGATGCTGCACTGCCCCATCACGCTGAAAGACGAAATCTTTATTTTTATTCGTACTGAATGCCACATTGGGGCTCCATTGAAATTTATCATTGAATCTTATATTGGCATCGATCTCGAGACCTAGGCGGTAACTATCTCCAACATTCTCACGCAAGGGTGCGCCCACATCATTAAGTTCGCCCGTTAGCACCAATTGGTCTTTGTAGTTCATGTAATACACATTGGTACTTACCTGAACATTTGGCGAGACATAGCGCCAACCCAATTCGAAGTCATTTAACCTTTCAGGTTTTGGACTGCCGTTTTTATAGTCGTTTCTATTGGGTTCTCTATTGGCGACCGCAAAAGAAAAATAGAAATTGTTGTTTTGGTTCAGATCATAAACGGTTCCTAATTTCGGATTAAAGAAGTTGAAGGTATCGTCTACTATGCCCGTATCATTGCCATTGGCCTCATAAACCACCTTTCGGTACTGTAGGTCTCCGAAAACAGCCCAGTGGTCATCTAGTTTATAATTGGCTTTTGCAAACAGATTTATATCTGTTTTAAGGGAAGTATTATCGTAATAACGTTTGCCAATTTCACTATTGCTGGCAAAGCGCGCCCAAATGACCTCTCCAAAATGATCTCCTTCATATTTGTTCAACCCTCCCCCTAAAATCAAGTTTACCTTATCTTTTGTATAGTTAACGGAAAACACGGTACCGTAAAAATCATTGTCTAACCATCGTCTACGAATTATATCGGTTTTATTCACTTCAGTACCATTCACGGTAAGCGGCTCAAAACCATAGGTTTCAAAATCGCCATCTTCTTTATATTCTTCAAAATAACCGCTACCACGCGTGTAGTGCAATGCAAGATTGGTGCTCCAGTATTCAGATATTCGTTCGTTCCAAAGTAACTGTGCGTGGTCTTGTTTGTAGTTATCAACTTGGTCACCATGAAACTTGATGTTGCCATCTGCATCAGTATATTGCCCTGCCGGATTAAACGTTCTGTTTGTTTCTAAGGTTTCAGTATCAATACCAAACCATGATTGGTAGGTGATTTCATGACCGCCAAAAAGCAAGGCCTTTATCAAAGTATTCTCATCTTTATACGCTCCCTGAAGAAAATAAGAGTCAAGATCTGAGGAAGCTCTATCAACATAACCATCAGAAGATATTCTAGACAAACGACCAGAGACCTCAAAATGTCCATTCAATAGGCCCGTACTGAATTTAAGATTGTTACGTAAGGTTTTATAACTGCCGAAGGAGGAAGAAATTTGCCCATAAGCATCATCAGAAACGGCATCGGTCAAGAGATTCAAACTGGCACCAAAAGCACCTGCGCCATTGGTTGATGAGCCAACCCCTCTTTGCAATTGCAAACTCTCTACAGAAGAGGCGAAATCAGGCATATTCACCCAAAATGTACCTTGAGATTCAGGGTCATTGTAAGGTATTCCGTTAATGGTAACGTTTATCCGAGTGGCATCACTGCCCCGCACTCGAATTCCGGTATACCCCACACCGGCACCGGCATCTGAGGTTGTCACGACCGAGGGTAAAAAATTCATGAGAATGGGAATATCTTGCCCTAAATTTCGTGGTTCGATCTGTTCTTTGGTCAGATTGGAAAAGGTTACAGGAGATTCTTTGGTCACCCGAACGGCAGAAACAAAGACCTCATCAAGAATCACTTTTTTACCTTCTAAAGTATCTGTAATCCGTTCTTGGGCAATTGCGCCTATAGCGACCCATAAAAAGGCAAATATTGTGAATATAGTTTTCATTCGTAAAGTGTTTACGAATAAAAGGGGCTATTATTCTATGTTACTAATTGATTTTTGTTGAACGTGGCAAAAAAAGTTAAATGACCCGTATGGTCGTCACCTTCTTTACAAAAAAACTGTCAAGCTTTCTTAACGTTCGATCCCTTGGCAGCATTACCTGCCCAGGTTCATTGGGTATAATCTCAGCCTATAACCTGCAAAATGCAGATTTAAAAAGCACCCCCTTTGAGATGAGTACAAATGTACTGCCCTTAGAATAATTATCAAATAGAAAAGAATAAATAATTATAGCGGTCAGTAGTTAGTTACATGCTTTTATAATTGGTTTTGCGGCTAACTGTCTGGTCGAGTGCAGTCAAGATCTTATTAGCGTTGGGTATAGTTCTGGGCTAGGCTCGAACTGACAAAAAAACAAACCTCAAAATAATTAATTAACTAGCGTAAACAAAATATCGAGAAATTGCGTATCTATACCAAGTCTATTAAGCGTAAAGCACTATGAAGGAAGAGTCAAGGGGTAAGTTCAACCTAAAAATCATCTTTAGCTACTTGGTTTTGGCCATATTGGCCATAGTGGTCGGGTTCTTCATTTATTCAGAGATAAAAATATATGTTTCGACCGAGACCGCAAATAAAAATGATGCGAAATTACTAAAGACCAATGCGCTGCTCACCAATTTACATGAGGCCGAAAGTTTGTCAAAACTTTCGCTTCAGAGCAATAACCAGATTCATTTTGACGCATATGAGCAAAAAATAGATTCTGTACAGCTCGAAATCGGCAGTATAAAACAACTTACAAAAGATGTCTACCAAAAAGGAATGCTAGACAGTCTACAGGTATTACTTCAACAAAAAGTCGAAAACAACTATGCCCTGCGAAGTCTAAAATTCAGAACCGCAAGCAACCGTTATATTGATAAGGCGTTGAAAGAATTCGATAAAATAGATGAGTCTTTTGGTAAATTTTCTGCCGAAAACCTATTTTCAAACTTTGAGCAGTTATCACCGCAGGTACAGCGGTCATTGAAAAAATATGCCGCACTTCTTAGTGAAAATGCACCTGCCAACGTAGATGACGGTGCTAATGCGAAGTATATCGACTCAATTTTAAATGCCTCAAGGGCTATGTTGAAAGCGGCAAAATTAAAAGATTCAAAATCACAGCGTTCTCTTGCCAAAAAAGAAATTGAGGTCAATAGAGTTGATCTGGAATTATCGCAACAACTGCACAATATCATTATTGCTTTTGAACAAGAGGTCATGGCCAAGATCCACAACAATAATCGTAAAAAGCAGGCCGCACTTAAAAGGGCTACACGTATTGCCGGTTTTGCCGCTCTTTTAGGTTTTTTGATAGTAGGCCTCTTCTCGTTTTTGATAACGCGCGATTATTGGAAAGTACAATCGTACAGGGTGAAACTGGAAAAGGAAAAAAAATTCTCAGAGTCTTTATTAAAAAGTAGAGAACGGTTGATTTCTACGGTAAGCCATGATCTAAGAACCCCTTTACACACCATAACGGGCTACACCGAACTTATGGAAGGTACGGGCTTATCTCAAAAACAAGAAAGATATTTGAAGAATGTCAAATCAGCTTCTGACTATGTGAAAAATCTAGTCAACGACCTGTTGGATTTCTCAAAACTTGATGGCGGCAAATTGAATATAGAGAAGGTACCATTCGTCGCTGGCAATCTTATTCAAGAAACTGCCGAAACCTTACAGGCAATTCATAGTAACAAAAAGATAAAATTGCACTTGAATATAGATCCAAAATTACAAAAAACCGTTTTAGGAGACCCCTTTCGCATACGTCAAATACTCACCAATCTTATTGGAAATGCCTTTAAATTTACTGAGGATGGACACATAAAGATCACTGCGACTACGTTGGCCAAAAGAGGAAAATCAATGATAGTCAATATTGAAATTGCCGATACAGGTATTGGTATAGCCAAAGAAAAGCAGCGTCTTATTTTTAACGAGTTCACCCAAGCCGATAGCGATACTGACAAAAAATTCGGGGGTTACGGCCTTGGGCTGACCATATCAAAAAAATTGACCGAGCTCTTAAAAGGCAAATTGACACTAGAGAGCAAATTGAACCATGGGAGCACCTTCACTATTCAATTGCCCTTGGAAATAACGAATAAAAGAGAGGCAACACCTGACAACTCGCCCTATTTAACACCTAAATTAAGAATGCTTATCATTGATGACGATACGGCACTATTGGGTATGTTACGCGAATTGGGTGAAAGTATGGGTATGACCGTTCATACCTTTTCTAATTTTTTACAGGTTGAAACAGACTCGCATTTGGCCTATGACCTTGTGCTTACCGATATACAAATGCCACAGATTACCGGTTTTGAAGTATTGAAAAAGTTGCGGTCGGGCAACTACAAACACTATAAAAAACAACCGATTATCGCCATGACTGGGCAAAGAAATCTAGAATCAGAGGCCTATATCTCTATTGGCTTTGACCAAGTATTGCATAAACCATTTTCTAAAGGCGAGTTGATAAGTATGCTCAAACTTTTGGGCTTTGAGACTCAAAAACCCATAGAAAAAGAATCTAACACCCAAGCTGAAGAAAAAGAATCCCACGTTTATAGTTTAAAGATCATTCATTCGTTTCTTGGCACGAACGAAGACGCCATACAAGAGGTATTGCAAACTTTTTTAATGGATACGAAAGTAAATATGGGCCTTTTAGAAGAGGGTATGCTCTCAGAAGATTATGCCCAGATCAATCAAGTTGCGCATCGCATGCTACCCATGTTCAGACAATTGAAAGTTGATAGCGTTGTTCCTATTTTAGAACTCTTGGAATTGGTTGAAAACAAAACAATGAACAAGGGTCAACTTCTAGATGCACTTGCAAAGTTAAGATCCGAAGTGGATATATTGACCACGGCACTGGAAAACCGTAAGGTTAAAGATCCAAGTTATAGTGATTGATCCTGTTGTAAAGCGTTTTTCGGGTCACTTGCAAAAGTTTGGCCGCCTTTGATTTATTGAAATTTGTCTTTTTTAGGGCTTTTAAAATCCGGTCTTTCTCGAATTCTGATTTTGAGAAATTCTCTTGCCGTAGGTTATTTTTGTTAGGTTCCAGTACTTCTTTGGGCAACACCTCCAAAATAATTTCATCGTTAACAGTTAATAAAACCGCTCGTTTTACCACATTTTGCAGTTCTCTCAAATTACCGGGCCAATGGTATTGCATAAAGGCACTCCAAACTTCTTCGGAGAAACCCAGCACGTTTTTACCTAGATTCTTATTGGCCTTGTCTAGAAAATGTTCAGCGAACAAGACAAGATCGTCATAACGTTCATCTAAAGAAGGAATATGTATGGAAAACTCGTTCAGCCTATGGTAAAGATCTTCACGAAAGGTTCCCTTTTCCACCGCCTTGGTCAAATCTTCATTGGTGGCGGTAATAATACGTAGGTCAACTTTGATCTCTTTAGTACTACCCACTTTTTTTATCTTTCGCTCTTGCAGCGCTCGAAGTAATTGTATTTGATTTCCATATGATAGATTACCTACTTCATCTAAAAACAAAGTGCCTTTATCAGCTGCCTCAAAATTACCAATTTTGTCTTCCACTGCCCCCGTAAAACTCCCCTTGATATGACCAAAGAACTCACTTGCAGCCAACTCTTTGGGTATAGAGCCGCAGTCAACGGCTATAAAATCAAAATCTTTTCGCCTACTATTGTCATGTATTGCCCTTGCGGCCACTTCTTTTCCGGTACCACTCTCACCAGTAATCAAAACCGACATATCTGTTGGTGATACAAGTTCTATATATTCGTACAATTTTTTTGAAGCATCGCTTGCCCCTTCTACTATACTAACCTCGCTAACATTATTATCTTTAGAGGAGTTCTTTTCAGGCACATGGATTTCCTGTTTCCTACTTTCGATTTGCCCTACTGGTTTTGTCTTTAGGGCATTATCGATAATCAATAAAATATCATCTGGGGTAAAGGGCTTGGAGATATAATCATAAGCACCTTTCTTCATTGCTTTAACCGCAGACCCAACCTCGGCATAACCCGTCATTACGATGACGGCCATATCGGCGTTCATCTCTTTTATTTCGGCAAGCAACTGTATGCCATCGTAGTCGGGAAGGCGCATATCAGTAAGTACCAAATCAAAATCGAACTCTTTTAATTTTGATTTAGCTTCTGGGGCAGAAAAACTGATTTGTACTTCGTATCCTCGTTTGGTCAAAAACTTTTGCAACATTTGACAAAATGCTGCATCGTCTTCAATAATCAAGATGTTTGACATAAAAACTTTCTTGTGCTATGTATCTACGTAAAAATAGCTCTTGAAAGTCGTTTGTTTTTTAAATAAAGCAAAAAGAATGTGTTTTTAACTTGATTTTGGGTTGATATTCACCGTGTTATCCCCTTAAAAAAATTGAAAAATGTGTTTCTCCAGAATCTTGACCAAAAAGAAAGGGATCGTATAAATACGATCCCTTTCCGACCAAACCAACTTGATACAAAACAAATAACTCAAGTTTTACTTTACAATTCTATCCAGTTGCCTTCGGCATCTGCATACAATGTTCCAGAAGTGCCATCTTGCAATGATACTTCTAACTTATATTGTGCAGCTTCATTTACATAAGCTTTACCAATAGTAGCGGTCGGGTAGTTCTTAGCTACTGCAGCGGTAACAGCTTCAGGTAGTTCTGCTACTGCCACTTCGGCGAATTCATCTTGTGTTGCTTCAACTTCTGTTGCAACCGCTTCTGCCGCGGCTTCTTCTTGTGCAAATGCAGTCATTGTTCCTAAACACATAACTGCTACTAACATTACTTTTTTCATTTTCAATGTGTTAAAATTATTATTTGTTTTGATATTCGCTTCACGTAATGAAAATATAGTTCCATTGTCGAATACATTATCGTTACGTATGCAACTTGCTGTAAATCAATTTATTAGCTGTCGTAACAATGGCTGCTCTATGTAATAGGGTTGGGTAAAAACTGATAAAAGTGTCTAAAACTTACACACTTTTAAGAGTTGATATATTACGTCACTTGGTGAGAAGGCTTTAATAAATCGTTTACCGCCTTGACCGGGTTGAATGTCAACAGAGGGACTTCAACAAAAATGGTGTTCCAGAAAGCCATGGCCCCGTTCCAAAGACCGGGCAGTTCTAGTGCTCTTAATTCTCGCCCGTCTTTTGTCTTCTCGGTGATAAACCCCTGTTCACGATCTACAAAAAGCAAGAGGTCATATTTTTCACCTTTATAGTTTTTGACTCCGCAGACCAAATCTACCGGATTAAAATGTGTCGCCTTGCCCACAATATTCTTTTGGCCTTCGTCAGAGGCATTTATTTGGGCAGATTCTATAATCTGTAATGTGGTTTGACCTGCTCGATCCTTTATCCAAAATGGCCCGCCACCGGGCTCACCTTCATTTTTGACCATTCCGCAAATACGTATTGGCCTATTGATTTTTTCTTTCAGTATTTCTATCTGCTCCTCCAAGGTCAGTCTAGAAAAACGATCTGAAAACCGCACATTGAGCTTATTTACAAGAAAAAGTTTGATTTCACCTAGCTGTTCTAAATCCAAATCGGCTGTATCGATTTGTTTCGCATATCCAAATGCCTTTTTTTGAACCTCTAAAAGAACCCCTGCCAATATTTTTTTGCTTTTGGTCGCCTCATCAACATTTTCGGGCACTACAACATTATCAATGTTCTTGATGAAAATCACATCTGCATCTTGTTCGTTTAGGTTTTCAATCAATGCCCCATGCCCCCCAGGTCTGAAAAGCAAAGACCCGTCTGAATTGCGAAAAGGGTTATTCTCTATATCCACAGCAATGGTATCGGTAGATGATTTTTGATAAGAATATCCTATTTCAAAAGACATACCGGTTAATTCAGACACCCGTTTTTCAATAGTTTTGAACTCATTGCGAAATAATGCTTCATGTTGTTCTGATACGGTAAAGTGCAATTTGGCCAACCCATTTGTTTCGGCATAGTTCGCGCCTTCTTTCAAATGTTCTTCGAACGGGGTTTCTATATGATCTCCATAATCGTGAAAAGGCAAAATACCTTTGGGGCGAGAACCATAATCGAGCGCTTGCCCTGACAAAAGTTCTTTTACAAAGAGATAGGTTTCTTCATTTTTAGTAGACGCTCTTTCCCCTATTAGGTTTTGAAGGATTTTATAAAAGGGAAATTGCTCGATTTTTTCTGAAAAATCTCGTAAAGCGGTGTCGCCGGTTCGTTCAAAATAGTCTTTCAGGTTTTCTTCGGATGGATCATATACCTCCAAAAAATTGAACAGGGCTTTGAACATACGTGAAGCCGCCCCAGAAGCAGGAACAAATTTCAGTAAGGTCAGCCCCTTTCTTAAAGTATCGAACTTCGCTATCAGGGCCTCTTCTTCACTACTTGAAAATTTAGAAATACCATCGCCCACTACCGCTGCTTTTTCCACCTGCACAAACGGAATTCCTTTTTTAAAGGTCTCGATCTGATCCTGAACTTTATCTAAAGATATTCCTTTTGGTAATAGTTGCTGCAAATCACTCTTTGAGAGTTGGCTCATTTTATCAATAATTTGTCAATTTGTTCGACCGCCGTGGCCAAGCGGATTTTCTTGTTTCCTTTTAAAACAATAAAATTTCGATTATATTTTATCAATGTACCCTTAAAGTATAAGAACATTTTTTCGCGTTCGTTGGGTTTATCACGAAGGTCATCCATTACCCAAGGAATATCAATATAGGTCAGCAAATAAAGGTTGTAGTTATTTTGCAGGGCATATTTGTTCAATAGCGGATCACAATGGCCCAAATAATATGCCTCTGAATACACTTTGGTCTCCAGTAAATCAGTATCGCAAATCAGTAAATTAGAAGCTTTTTTTGACAAACTGTTCTCTAATCGCATTTGACCTTCGGCTATGGGCAAAAGATCATGAGACTCACAGGTCTTTCGTTCATCGTTCCATTTATTCTGAAGATATTGCCTGGCATACTCGGGCACCCAAACCGTGTTGTAATGTCTAGCCAATTGTTCAGATAGCGTTGTTTTACCTGTAGATTCAGGGCCAAATAATACTACTTTGACAATATCACTGGGTTCTTGTCTAAATTTTTCTTCCATGCTTGGTAGCCGTAAAATGCTATAATTGTAAATATAAAATACTGTAAGCTCGTAAATGTAAGGCCTTTGAAAAAATACAACGGAACCGAAATAATATTACCAATGATCCAATAAATCCAGTTTTCTATTTTTCGCTTTGCCATCAACCACATGCCCACAAAAAAGACAGCGGTGGTCAAGGTGTCAACATAGGCGGTCCAACTCGTCCATTTATCAAAAGTTCTATAGACTACATATACGAAGATTAAAGCGGCAATAAATATAGTCACTGAAATCTGTTGCTCTTTTTTTGTGGTTTTTGAAATGGGGGTAACATGATCGGCATCTACCTTTCGTGTCCAAATATACCAGCCATAAATACTCATTAAAAAATAATACCCATTAATCAGCATATCACCCAAAAGGCCCCATTTTAAAAGAAGGTATACAAAAATAGAGGTGCTTATCATACCTGTGGGGTACACTAAGATATTGTTTTGTTTTGAAAACCAAACCGATAGCAATCCGAAAAAAACGGCAATAATTTCGAGAATAATATGAAGCGATTCATACGTTTTGTACTGGCCGAACAAAAAATCAAAAATGTGGCTCATACCCGCTTCTATTTGATTTTACGATTTTCATGTAGAGCAACCCCTCATCCATCAATTCGAATGCTATTTTGATTTCAGTTTGCACCACCTTCATAACGGTATCGTAGTCACCATATACCTGAGTGCTTAATGGGTTCTCTAAAACGGTCAGGCCTGATTTGCGCAGTTTCTTGATAAAGTTGATAATATGTTCCTCAAAATCGTTCTGCAATGGGGAAAATGTCAATTCTACTGATATGTTCATTGTTCTATAGTATGATACTTATTGAACTTGTCTTGAGTTTCTCTTTTACCTGCGATTTTCACACCTGCCTGCCTGCAGGTTTAGCACTCTAATTTCGTCTTTTTATCGCACCATAGCATGGCTATGCTGCTCAAAAAAACCTTCATTAGAGCACAAAAGCCACAATTCCTGCCCATCTGGCAGGCGGGCTCGGTTCCAAACAAAAACTCAAGACGAGTTCATTTCCATTTACGACTACCATTGACAAGCCTTTACCGCATATACACAGGTAAAACCTTCAAATTCAATAAATTTGATTTTATAAGGGGTTGTTTCTCCTTGATAAAATATTTGCCCGCTTGCATGATCATCCCCCAAAGAAAAATCTTTGATATCAATATGGCGCAGAAAGCTCAAACCCGGTTCCGCAGCTATTTTATATAACGATTCTTTACAGCCCCAGACGATGGTCAGCTTTCGAATTAAGGCATCGGTATTCGCAATGGTTCGATACTCTTCAATAGGCGTGAACTTATGGGCAATGCGCAAAATTTTATCACGCTGCATTTCAATATCAATACCCACTTCAGCGGCACCACTGAGAATAATGCCCGTAAAATGGTTTGAATGGGTTATTGAAATGTATTTGCCATCTTTTAAATGCGGTTTACCAACAGTGTCATAATACAAGTCATGATCAACGTAACCGGCAACGGCCATTAAGTGGCGAATGCTCAAAAAACCCTTTCGGTGCAGTTCTGATTTCATTCGGCTCATACGGTCTTGACAATGATCCGTCAACTGAATGTCTTCAGAAAGTTCGGCTTCAGGTTCCTCGATCTTCCATATATAGACTATCGTTGATGAGCTAAGTTTTATCGTCTTGTACAGGGGCATACCGTTATTTAAGTAATTTGTATCTTCGCACCTGCGAAATAAAATTACACGCTAACGAAAGTAAAAATAAAAAATAATATGAGCACTGATACCGTTTCTCAACTACCTTATAAGGTAAAAGATATTTCCCTAGCCGACTGGGGAAGAAAAGAAATCGAATTAGCCGAGGCTGAAATGCCAGGTTTAATGGCACTTCGTGAAGAATATGGTGCCGAGCAACCTTTAAAGGGCGCACGGATCGCAGGCTGTCTTCACATGACCATACAAACCGCGGTCTTGATTGAAACTTTGGTGGCACTAGGCGCCGATGTAACTTGGAGCTCATGCAATATTTTTTCAACTCAAGATCATGCAGCTGCGGCAATTGCGGCAGCAGGGGTGCCCATCTATGCTTGGAAAGGTATGAACGAAGAAGAATTTGAGTGGTGTATAGAACAGACCTTGTTTTTTGGCGAAGATCGCCAACCCTTGAATTTGATTTTAGATGATGGGGGCGACCTCACCAATATGGTGTTGGATAAATACCCAGAGCTTGCAGATGGCATTAAAGGACTTTCAGAGGAAACAACAACCGGGGTTCACCGTTTGTATGAACGTGTTAAGAACGGAACATTGCCAATGCCCGCAATCAACGTGAACGATTCGGTCACAAAATCAAAATTCGATAATAAATACGGATGCCGTGAAAGTGCCGTTGATGCCATTCGTAGGGCGACCGATATCATGATTGCCGGAAAAAAAGTGATCGTTGCCGGTTACGGTGATGTAGGTAAAGGTTCTGCTGCCTCATTTAAAGGTGCCGGAGCCATTGTCACGGTAACAGAAATAGACCCCATTTGTGCGCTACAAGCCTGTATGGACGGTTTTGAGGTCAAAAAATTGGAAAATGTAATCGGAAAGGCCGATATCATTATAACTACCACAGGAAATAAAGACATCATTCAAGGGCATCATTTTAAGGCAATGAAAGATAAAATCATCGTTTGTAACATTGGTCATTTTGACAATGAGATCGACATGGCCTGGTTGAACGAAAATTATGGCAGTACCAAAGATGAAATCAAGCCCCAAGTTGATAAATATACGATCGATGGTAAAGATATCATTGTATTGGCCGAAGGTCGATTGGTGAATTTGGGCTGCGCCACAGGGCACCCAAGTTTTGTTATGAGCAACTCGTTCACAAATCAGACACTAGCTCAAATAGAACTCTGGACAAATGGCGACAATTACAAAAACGACGTTTATATGCTGCCCAAGCATTTAGACGAAAAAGTCGCCAAACTGCATTTAGACCGTTTAGGGGCTGAACTTACCGAGTTGCGCAAGGATCAGGCAGATTATATTGGTGTGACCGTAGAAGGGCCATTTAAGCCCGAATATTACCGCTACTAACCAAGAACATTTGTTTATTATAAGAGATTTTTTGGTAACGGCACGTTAATTGATAAAAACAATTCCCAAACATTTTGTATGTTTATGTGCTTAAAACCAAAGGTGGTTTGTAATTAAAATGATTTTTCATACATTCGACCTTATTTTGTGTGTATAAAAACTTACAAGTAAATTATATTGTATATGGATTTAATGGAAAGAGTTGCTGAATTCGAAGGAAGAAAAATGTCAGGAATGACAACAAGCGACAGGGTTACCTCATCAAGAGAAGTGAAAGCATTGATTTTGGAAATCAATGAAATTTATAAAGAAACCAAAGAAGTCGAACTCATGGATATTATGAAAAGGCTTACCGTTCTAAAAAAGAAAATAGAAAAACGATTGAAGGGTAAACCCATGTTGTAAAACCGAGAAATTGAAAACAGTGGTTTACTGACTGTTTGCGAGATTCGGTCTTAATATTGATTTCGAGAAAATTATCAAAAACATTAAACCCTCTTCAGAAATGAAGAGGGTTTAATGAATTTATTGCTTTTTTAGGAAATTACCTAAGCCTCAATCGGTTCAATCGATACATACGATTTTCCACCTGCTTTCTTTGTGAACTTCACAAAGCCGTCAACACGAGCGTGCAACGAATGATCTTTACCTGCATAAACATTATTTCCGGGGTTGTGTTTGGTTCCACGTTGCCTTACGATAATATTACCTGCAATAGCAGCTTGGCCACCGAAAATCTTAACACCCAAGCGTTTCGATTCTGATTCTCTACCGTTTTTAGAACTACCTACACCTTTCTTATGTGCCATGATATTTTACTTTTGTTCGATGTTACCTTAGAGCTCGGCCGAAAGGGTTTCATCTATTCAACGTTATCTCTTTATAATTATTCTATACCCCCTTTAACCTCATCTTGCCATTTCTTCAACTCATCCCACTTGCCATCAGCAGCCATTTTAGCTTGCTTTGGCCATGAACCAGGATTCTTTGAGGCATAACGTGATCCAGCCTCTGTAAGAATCGTTTCTAATTTCTTAACCGAAGTCTTTGCCAAATCAGCAAAAGTCACTATTCCAGCATTGTTAAAAATCTCAGCGATTTTTGGCCCGATACCTTCAACCTTTTTTAGGTCATCTGCCTTAGCCGTAGCCTTTTTCGAAGCTGCCTTTGGTGCTGCTTTCTTAGATGCCGCCTTTTTCGGAGCAGCTTTTGCCTTAGGAGCCTCAACTTTGGGAGCAACCGCTTTCTTAGGTGCAGCTTTTGCAGTTTTTTTGGCACCTTTCGCAATGATGCTCTCAATTACGATTTCTGTCAACGACTGGCGATGTCCGTTTTTCTTACGGTATCCTTTTCGTCTCTTCTTATGAAAGACGATTACCTTATCACCTCTTAGGTGCTTAATGACTTTAGCCTCAACAGCGGCTCCGTCTATAGCTGGGGCGCCAATGGTGATGTTCTTTCCGTCATCTAAAAGAAGTACATTGTCAAAAGTGACTTTTTTACCTTCTTCGGTCTGTAAACGGTGAACATACACTTTTTGGTCTTTTGCAACTTTAAATTGCTGCCCTGCCATCTCTACAATTGCGTACATAGCGTGTATTATTGATTAAAAAATTAACGCCTAATTTTCTTTAAGCGGATGCAAATATAGGGGTAAATGCTTAATCTACAAGTGATTTTGCCAGAATTTAAGACGTTTTTTTCTCAAGCTTGTTCGAAGGCCTTAAAAGAAGTATAAAAAGAGAGGGCAAGCCGATAACCTACATATTTACAGACAGTATAGCTTATTGTTCATAAGACCAATTCAAAACAGATCAACTCCGCTTTTTCTTTTTGTTTACCAACCAAACCCCAAAAAGAATAATCGCACCACCAAGAAGTTGGTATACATTAATGGTCTCACCATCCCATACTCCCCATAAAACAGCTACCAAAGGAATGGTATAGGTCACAGAAGCCGCAAAAACCGGACTAGATAAATGAATCAATTTATTGAAGTATATATTCGCAATTGAAGTACCGAATACGGCCAGGGCCAACAAATACCAAAATGAGGTCTGCATCTGAACATTGCCCATTATTTGATTGAAAAAACCTGAATAAAAAACAAGTGCCAGAGCCGGCAAAAACGCAACCCCAAAGCTGGCCGTTGTTACCGTCAGCGGGCTCAAATGTGTCAAGTGCTTTTTAATGATATTGATGTTCAGCGCATAGCCCAAAGCAGACACTAAGACAAAAATGGAATACCAATAATTCTGTTCTGCGTCAAATTCCATACCCGCTACAATCAACGCCACAGTACCGAATAGGCCAATAAAAACCCCTAAAATCTGTTTTTTAGTGATTATCGCCCCAAAAAGCGCAATACCAACAACCGTTGTCAATAGCGGTACGACCGAGTTGAAAATCGACGTTACACCACTATCTAATTGTGTCTGCGCCAAAGCAAACAAAAAAGGAGGGAAAAAAGAACTTAAAAACCCGGCAATGGTCAGCCATTTCCAATCTACAGCACTGAGCTTAGACAAGCTGCGAAAACCGAAAACGAACAAAAACAAGGATGCGATTACAATTCTCAAACTCCCTATTTGCAAAGGCGTGAACCCTAAAAGAGCTCTTTTTATAAGAATAAAAGAAGACCCCCAAACAATAGATAATAGAATAAGGTAAAACCATTTTTTATTGAAATCGTTCACTCGAATTATTTTTACAAAGATGGTGCTTTTTATACAGAATTTTAGCTTAAATATAGCTTCACAATACTATCTTTCACTCACGAAATTTCAAACGTTGAAAACTTTGAATGACCTTCTTTCAAAATGGCCTAACAGCAACTTTTGGTGGCATTATTCTCTTATGATCCGTATTTTACCATAAAATATTCCTCCAAGAACTTTTTAGATTCTGAAGATCATTACACTATTAAAACCTACAATAATGACCAAAAGACAATTCATTCAAAAAACCCGAAAACGGCATCGGCATTCAGGGCTTGCTGATTTTAGGCATTCAGTTTCTACTATGGGCCATTGGCGGCTTGTATTTTAGTTGGACAAATATTGACGAAATCAGGGGCGACACTCTTAAAAACGAGAAACCCTTTCTTGTCGCTGATGCCAACTATGTTTCGCCTGCTATATTTTTACCACAACAACTAAAACCTTCAGATTCTTTGGTATCGCTCCAACTAACATCAATTTTAGAAAAACCTTGTTATGAGATGGTTTATATTTCGCAAGGGGATAAAAAGGTGAAATTAATCAATGCCTTGAACGGAGAAATCCGTAAGCCGTTAAATGTAAAGTGAGGCCGAAAAAGTTGCAATTAACAAACTCAATGTAAAAGCCGAAATAACAACCGTTGAATACTTGCAAGACAGGCAACCATCACGAATACCGTGAACGTCTCTTACCCGCCTACGCCATTACTTTTGGCAAACCAGCAAATACAACAATATATATTTCTCAATACTACGGTAATGTACAGACCTTTCGCAATAACAAATGGCGGGTGTTCGATTTTCTTTGGATGCTGCATACGATGGATTACCAAGGCCGAGATAACCTCAACAATTGGCTTCTCAGGGCATTCTCTATATTCGGAATCGTCACTCATTTATCGGGGTTTACACTTTTTTACTTAACATCAAAAACGATTAATCGAAAAAAATAAGATTATGAAAAAATGTACAATAGTTGGTATGGATCGTGTAATCGAGGAGTTGAAGTAAACGCAAATTATTCAGTACTTTTGAAAAAAATTCGCATGCAAACTAAAAGATGGGTCTTCGTATTACTATTGATTTTCATAGTAAGTTGTAACAGTACCAAGAATGTTCAAAACAATACTACTGAAGAGGTGGTTACACCTGCCTCTTTTAAAACAGCGGTAATAACTATAGATGGCATGGCATGTCAAGAAGGTTGTGCAGATACCATAAAAACAAATTTAGACGGCATAAAAGGGGTGCGTTCGGCAGAAGTGAGTTACGATAAAAAGGAAGCTGTTATTGCCTTTGACAGTAATACGGTCAGCATTGATGACCTAAAAAATACGATTACCAACACTAAGGTAAAAGACTATGTCTATACGATAAAAAATGTAGTTCTTCAAAATTGAAAACAAAGCCTATGAAAAAGTATATGTTAGTGACATTCATTTTATTGAGTGCCTTTTCGTGTAAAGAAGATAAAAAAAAAGACGCCCCTTCAGGAGATAACCAAATGAAAGAGGTCATGGCCATTCATGATGAGGTCATGCCAAAAATGGGAAACATCGGTAAATTGGTCGCTACGCTCAAAAGCAAAGTAGACTCCACGGCCCAGGGCATTGAATACGAAAAAGCGATGATAGACTTACAAGAGGGCAATAAAGCGATGATGGATTGGATGCAGGGTTTCGGTGATCGCTTTGATTCTGATGAAATTATGAAAGGTAAAACGCTCTCCGAAGAAAAAAAACAATGGCTGAACGAAGAAGAGGATAAGATCAAAGCGGTACGGGATCAAATAAATTCAGGAATTGAAAATGCCGAAAAGTTGTTGGGGGGAAGGTAGTCAGTAGTCAGTAGTCAGTAGTCAGTAGTCAGTAGTCAGTAGTCAGTAGTCAGTAGTCAGTAGTCAGTAGTCAGTAGTCAGTAAAAATAACTATTTTTCTAAAGATGATGGGGCTCTAGAGCTGCTTGTTTTTCTAAAAAGGTAAATTGTCGAGGTCGATGTTACCTCCTGAAATAATGATTCCTATTTTTTTGTTTCGATGTCTTTTAGGATGGTCTTGACCATTGCGGATCAAGGCGGCCAAAGCAACTGCACTTGAAGGTTCTACGATAATTTTCATACGCTCCCAAATCAATCGCATCGCTGATATGATTTCTTTCTCGGTCACACGAACAATACTATGTACATGTTTTTTGATTATAGGAAAAATTTTATCGCCCAATACGGTTTTGAGTCCGTCAGCTATAGTATTTGTAGTCGTGTTTTTCTCTATTTTTCCACTTTTCAAAGAACGATAGGCATCATCGGCTTCAAAAGGCTCTCCCCCTAAAACCTTGCAATCTTCACCAAAATAATGCGCCGCTAATGCTGATCCGGCAATTAGCCCACCACCCCCTACTGGGCAAAAAATGGTATTTAAATCTGGTTGGTCTTCTAAAAGTTCCATGGCAGCTGTACCCTGACCTAAAATGACATCAAGATTATTCGATGGGTGCAAAAAAACCGCTCCTTTTTCTCGAACGACCTTTTTCGCCATGGCCTCTCTTGCATGAAGGCAGGGATCGCACTCGTATATTTCACCCTTATACTCTTTCACCCCTAGCTTTTTTATACGTGGTGCTGTGGTAGGCATTACAATATGTGCAGCTACGCCTAGGTTTAAGGCCGACAATGAAAGGGCTTGTGCAAAATTACCTGAAGAATGCGTCACCACGCCCTTTGTTCGTTGGGCATCTGTCAATTGTAAAATAGCATTGGCCGCACCCCGAATTTTATAGGCGCCCATTCGCTGAAAATTTTCGCACTTAAAGAAAACTTTGGCACCTAACATCGAATTAATAAGCCTTGAGGTCAATACCGGAGTATTGTGAATATAGGGTTTTATTCTTTTGTGGCAGTCGAGTAGGTGTTTTTTTTTCATGACCAGAGTACTGGGTGCAATATATACTTTTTTAGAGGTCAGTAGATAGTTTCATGCTTAAATATTTTTATGTACTATAATGTCTGTTCGAGCGCTCCCGAAGCCTTGGGAGAGAACTATACGCAATTCTAAAAAGGTCTCGACTTTAGTTTATCTTGAGCGAACCTTGCCTGCCGGTAGGCAGGGACGAAAGGCTCGACCTGACATTATAGTGTAAATTTAACAAATATTTAACTTTTTACGCTTTATAGGGTCTTAGTTTTCTTCACTGGCAAGCTATAGCGATCTCCCCATAATCTTATTGTGAATATGTACCGCCATACTATCTGAAAGGCTGGCTACATAAATAGAATTGCGAAATTATAGGCTAAGGTCTCGATACTATACCAAAGATGGTTTTTTTACTATTTATAGATGAACTTCAACTCTGTTATCTTCTCACCGTTCTCATTTATTACTCCGGCTTTTATAACCTCGTAATTTTCTAGACAGAGGGGGTTTTCATCTTCGATGCAATTTAGGAACTAGGTATGTGGTTTGGGTCATATCAATTTTTTCGATTATTAATGAGTCATGCTCAAACGGTTGCACTGCCAGAGACCCATTTGAAATGCCTAGAGGAGGCGAAACCCAAACAGACAACAACACTATTTCTTCTTTTTGGACAATTAAGTTCTTTCTTAACATCTGATACAAAAAACAACAATTTTATATTATTCTCCGATTTGTTCTCAAAAAAAGACGTTACGACTGTTCCCTTTCCGCCATCTTCCCCTTTGCCACATGATGCTGCAAAAAATAAAATCATATAAAAAAGAACGCTATTGCATATTGATTTGTTCATCTTCTTAAATTAATATATTGGGTAGTTAGTTCTTGTAAAAAACCTTCTGTACTATTCACATACCTTGATCTTAAATTATCACTCACGTTCTGTAAATTCCTACTACTAGAAAGAACTGAGTCCATTTGAGGTAAAGAATAACTGCTTACCCTATCAAAAGGTTTGGTTCTATTGGTTAGCCCTTGATTAACATTATCCAATGAACTACCCCGCTGCAAGCAGACGGGGTATCTGGCTTCCTCAAAATGAACAAATATACGTGTCACGATCAAGCATCGGGGAATTAAACCCTAAGAGATTAAATCTATAAAATACGGAGTATATCTCGATTCACCCCAATTAATCATTTCATTAAAAGTATCGCCTGCTGTTTCTACACTTGCAATATGTGGTCTAGTAAGTTCTCTTGAAACAACAACGGAATCGTTGCGTTTATGACTTGAATCCACCAAGTAATTTAATGCAACTTTGAAGTTTCCTCTTTTCTTTCAAGGTCTCCAAGATTAAAAATAATATCATATTCGTTCCTCTTGCTGTAAAAAAAGGAGGTACGCCGGTAAAAAGCCATTGCCTCATCATAGTATACCTTAGCTCTTTCGTTATCTAAGGCAATTAACTCATTGTAAACCCCTAAAAGTTGTGAAAGTCTACCTGACATATAATAGGCTTTGTTCTTTTTAGTCAATTCCAATGCCCTCTTCGCATCGGGCACAGCAGTTAACGAACTATCGCTGCCGTTAAAGCATCTTGACATTCTTTATTTTTTTTCATAATCCAACAACACCCCTTCACCGATCCATTTGGCGAGCGCCTGTCTATTGTCAGGGTCGAGAATTCTACGTTGATCCTTTTTGTTTCTGATATTGCCGATTTCTATAAAAGTCATCGCAGGATGGGTTTTTTCGACCAAGTAAAGGTTTGTTCGATCTTCGAAAGTTCCTGAATATGTACGATTGGGCTGGTATTTTTTATACTTTTTTTGAAAGGTCTTATGAATATTCTCTGCCAATCGCTTACCGTTTTTGCTCTTTTCGTGATGGTAGAAAAAGACATCTATATTTTGCCCTTGACTTCGACTATCTACATGTGTAACTACCAAACGTTGATACTTGCCCCGATTTTTTTTATAAAGTTCATTTACAATATCCACACGCTGTTTTAAACGCGCTAGCTGATTTAATGGTATGGTTTTACCTCCATAGGCCACCTCATCATGGTCGATGTCTAAAATGCGTTCATCACGAATACCATCGTTTGGATCACGAATAATGATATATACAGTTGCGCCATGCGCCAACAACTCTTTGGCCAAACGCAGCGTAATATCATAGGCATATTCGTCTTCGGCGATCGATTTTTCAGCATATATGGCCATCGCACCGGGATCAGGACCCCCATGCCCGGAAACTAAATAATAAACGGCCCCCTTCAATTTCTCGCTTTTCGAAAGTACCGTGGAATGCTTCTTTCCGAAAATAGAAAACTCCTTCCCTTCTATTTTATTTATCTTCTTAGACTGCTCTTGAATAGAATCTAAAACGATAACGCTATCGACTTGTACCTGCGGAATACGATAATTGCGCCCTTCGTACAAATGCACACTATCACGCAGATCATCTATGTTCATAGCGATAAAGTCATCGTACGCCTCATAAGGGTTCATGCCCTGTTTTCGCAGTAAAGAAAGAATACCGTCTCCTTTTTCGGCCATAACCGTAACCAATGAATCTTGTGCGGTAACACTGAACGAAATAAACAACGTTACTATAAAAACACAGCTACATCTTTGTAAAATAGATAATCTCATTAAAGAAAAATATTAATCAACAACCTCGACCCAAGCCTGCCTGCCGCAAGCAGGGGTATAAGGCATGTTTCCGAAAAAACCTCTTATAATTTCGAGGCCCGCCCGTGCCGGTCGGACGGGCAAGCCCCGGAGAATCAAACCCTCAATGAGGAATTGAATAGTGCATTTCAAAAACAATGCCTAAAAACCAACATGGTATTATTGCAAAATTAGAGAACGCAGAAGAATTGATACGGGCAATTTGAAAATTTAGTTAACAATTTATTCGACAATTTGAATTTAGTACTTCTATTGAGAGAATCAGACCCCGCTAAACAGCGGGGTCTGATTCAACTAACTACTTCGTCTGCACCGTCTTATCGACAGATTGTCAAAGTAGGGTTTCATTAAAAATACTGCCCAATACCAAACACCAGCCCCCGTGAAGCATCTTTGGTAATACCGTGCCCATAATCAATACGAAAAACGGCGTTGAAGATTCTCTTGTGAATAAGGCGTAGGCCAACACCTGGGTAGATTCGAATGTTCTGACTGTTGGTAAGGTCATCAAACCCACCACCGGGATTTCGCCAAGTGCCCCCATCAACAAAAATATTGCTCTGTAGAACAAACCAGTCTTTATCTATCAGCGTATGCCTATATTCGGTATTCAATACTATTGCCGCCGTACCCCGATCTATAGTATTACCAACACCTCTGATGTTCACATTGTTATCTACTGTAAAAGGAGCAAAAGGTGTATTTATATTACTTGCCAGCCCTAAACGCAAACGGCTGGCCCAATTACCCCGCTTTCCAATTCTACGGAAAAACAGAAAATCATTAAAACCAATTAAAAACTCAGGAAGATTTGTATCAGAACTGCCCACATATTGAAAATTCAAAGTGCTTCGAAACCCTGATAAGTACTGATAATAATACGCAATAGCATCATAGTTATAGATAAATTTAAACA